>Ga0115851_102248_pt1 | contig 10163 bp, 3 predicted proteins | sample InSIn2gowninarea_FD_83865 | JGI IMG/M metagenome (GOLD analysis project Ga0115851, IMG submission 83865)
CTTACAGATCCATGATTGGCAGTTTGCTTTATCTAACAGGTACCTGACCTAACATCATGCATGCAGTAGGAATAGTTGGAAGATTCCAGGCAAATCCAAAGGAATCAACCTTCAGGAAGTCAAAATAATTTTCAAATATCTTCAAGGAACTTAGGACTTTGGACTATGGTATCCTATAGATGCAAATCTTACTCTTCATGCATATACAGATGCAGATTGGGCAGGAAGTGTTTATGATAGAAAAAGAACTAGTGGTGGTGCATTCTGCGTGGGTTCCAGGTTAGTGTCTTGGTTCAACAAGAAGTAAAGTTTAATTACTTTATCTATAGCTGAAGCAGAATATGTGGCTGCTACATCCTGTTGCACACAACTACTTTGGATGATGCAAACTTTGTAAGACATTTAGATCACATGTACTCCACCCATCTCCATTCTATGTGATAATACAAGTGCCATCAATATTTCAAAGAATCTAGTCATGCACTCCAAGACCAAGCACATACCCATCAAGTACCATCTTCTACGAGAACAAGTGCTTGAATAAAAGGTCAAATTGGAGTATGTCCCCTCCAAAGAATAGGTTTCTAATATATTCACTAAACCACTGCCTAGAGAAACATTTGAATATCTTGGACAAAAGCTAGGAGTTGTTGCTGCATCATCCTACTGTTAAATCCAGTTTTTTAGAGGAAGTTTACTACACGCTGGCTTCGTGAAGTATATGCATGGGTACATGCAGGTTTCCTTGGCTGAAAGCGCGTATATGTTTTTCTAACAAAAAAAAAATAGTGGTAGCACAGATTCAAGGGGAGCGTCCATATTGTTGGCATTATGGTTGTTGAACTCAACTATTCCTTAGTTGCCTCAGTCATTAGTGTGATATAACTTCTTCTATCATGGTCTATATTTCAATGAGTTCTATTAGTCATATGATGTAATTTATTTCCCCAATATCATTGGGATGGATGATGTAATAATTGTTGTATTTTTGTCATGTATAAACTTTGGTATATCCCCACTTGTTTGGGAAGATGAGTCAAATATGGTGTATCCCCACTTGGTTGGGTGATTGATGTATGTATGAGTTCGTGGTCATAGGGAGGTCATAGTCACTTTGTTGAGTTATAGTGTCATGTTATTTTATTGAATCATCTTTCTACATACTCAGCATGTACTGAGGGGGAGTATGGATAGCATCATGCAAATGAGGAGAGTAGAGTGGTCCACCCTTTGCCCTTGATGTCAAAGGGGGAGAGTATTTTGGTATTTTGGTGTTATATGGTATCTCTAACAGTCTTTATAGCTTGCAGTAGTCAACACCATCATGGTTTCCATCAATTCCAAAGGGGGAGATTGTTGGCTTTATGATATAAGTATTGTCCTTGATGGCAACTCTACAAGTCAACTCAATTTTGATAAGAGGCTAACAGGAATATTCAAAGGCAATAGGGCAATGGTACAGAGGATCAGGAAGATGGAACTAAGGTCTATTGATTAGAATAAAGAAGTTGAAGGAAGAAGACAATGTAAGAGCAATTTAAGATATACACACAGGTTCACTTAGTCCAAGCAGCGTATACATTCAGGTACTCAGAACAGAAATAGCGTATAACGTATACGCGCATTCCCATAGACAGCAAAGCACGTACATCTTGAAATTCATGGTTTTGATCTGACGCATTTTGTCCAAGGTATCTTTGGACCATGATATTGACCTTAGATATTTAGTCTGAGGTATTCGGTCCATGATATTTGCTCCAAGGTATTGGTCCTAAGTGGATTCGGTCCATGGTATTGAGAAAGGATGAAAACTATATAAAGAAGAGAGGATCATAAGGCCAAATGTGCAAGTGAATAAGATTCTAAGGAATACTTCTATGTAAAGTATATTTTATGTTGCAAGGTTATGTTTGGGACTATATCTGAAATATTTATGTGCACCATGAGTTCAATATTGGATCAAGATCATGAGACCTGAAATGACTTATTCTTGAATGATCCGATATTGGTTGAGGCTAGATCTAATGTTTTGTATTATCTATCATGATCTGGGTTTGTCTGAAGTCTGGAATTGTAGCAAATTTATGAGTCAATATTTTCATATTTGTACACAAGTTCGTCTCGGAAAAAGAGCATATACACGCAGGTTCTGTTCTTTCAAGTAGCGTATACAAAAGAAAGGCTTGATGTTTAGAGATGACTAATCTATCAGATTAGTATTGCTGATTTATTGCTGCTACTATTTTACTATTGTTAGTCAATGAAGTCTTCTTAGATCTGAATGTAAATCTGAATACATAAGGAGGTTGATATTTGATTGATTGTATAAGTGAGAAAAAGTGTTTTCTATTCCCTGCCTGTGTAAAGTTATGTAAGTTGACAATAGATGGTCAGTACACTGTTGGTTGGTGTTAGAGCCTAGATTTGCCTCAGGGTGAAAAGGCAAGGTTCCAGGGCCAACATCAAACCACGCTCAACCTTGTAGCTAGCCCTACGAGGACAAGAGAGGGCTCTCTCCAGGTCAATCTCGACAAAAGGTAATCAATGAGGCTCGAGATGACTAAATTTGCAACTAATCTTAGGCTAGGTATTAAGTGCAGGGGTTTGATTTGATTTGGGTTTTTAGTGTTTTGTTGAAAACAATGAGAAAGGCAGATTTGGGCTCGGGGATGAGGCACAGTTTCTGCAGAGATCTGATTGGAGCAAGGAAGGCAATTGTATTGATGCCTTAAAGAAAGTGAGGTGGGTAGATCAGATAGATGGGGAGCTAAAGAGAGAAAGGGAGTCTCAAGGATTCTCCTTAAACTGAAAAAAACATGAAAATTTAAACAAATTCAAAGGCAGAGCATAACAGCTATGAATTGCACCTTAATCACTCATTTGTTTTAAATTAAGAAGAAGAAGCAGGAAGATGATACACAAAACACGATAAACTTACAATTACTTAGAGAGGCACACCATCAAAACATAAGGCCACATGAATTCCAAACAGTGCTGCAAAACCCTGGTCTTTCCTTTGCCAAAATGCAGAGATAGAATGTACAATAGAGTCTAAGCTTTTCCCAAGAGTCCAACCCCTGAAAATGACTTAGAAATTACATAATATAGGCAAGCCAACCTATTCCCTTGCCTCTAGGGATCGAGCTCATCATTCTAGGAGCTGTTTCAACCAATTCTAAACAAAGCACTACAATCTAGGCAGTCAAAACAACTTGCCTCTATAAGGTAGGAAACTGATTCATTCATTAAATTTTCACTCTTTGGTGAATGAATCTTCTAGAACAAGTAACTAAGTGTCAAAATTACATCATGTTCACTCAATTACATCAAGAGAAGTCAAAAATTACGTCACAAATCAAAACTAGTCAAACTCACCGAATTTCTAAGATGAAAGATGAAAAATTGGGCAAAAAATCAATATGCGCCGCGCTGATTTCTATATGCGCCGTGCTAATTTGCTGCTGATTTTGTGGCACTTTCTGAAGTCCAAATTGAGTTTAGGTTGGCTTGTTGGAAAGCCCTGCCTATCTACTTTCCAACCCAAGTGGAATTTTTCAATTTGGTGTCCATTTACCCCTCCAAAAGTGCATTCTCCCAAGACTGCTTCCTGTGTGTCCAAATAGGGGCAGTGAGGTCATTTTTTGCATGTTTTTTGACCTTTTTGGGACCCAAAACTTGCCCAAATTTCTTGTCCAAGTACCAAAATTCATGATTTCTCATGAAAAATCCAAAACTGCAAGCCATTTGTCATTTGGACCTCCCAATCCTATGCGTCGAGCAAGGTGCGCGGCGCATATAGAGAAAAAACCTGTTTTTTAACCAAAAAATTCCAAAATGACCAAAAATGCCCCAAATCTCTTGAAATTTGGGCTGGAGTTTCCTTGTCAAGTGTGATGATGAACTAAAGAGGCCTCGGCCAAAATCCGAAGGCGATCAAGCTCCCTTTGCCTCTTTTGTTTTTTGATTGCCTTCCTCAAATTTTCCTTAAGATTTCTAATTCGTGCCTTGCAAACTTGGTTCTGGGCCCTGTAGTGAATAGCCATGTGTCTCAACAATGTATTATCTCTATTGGCCTTGTTCAGCCGCTCCTCCAAGTAAATGTTGACCCTCTCGAGATTAGATTCTCGATCCTCATTGACCTGTTGCTCTAGAGAAGTAAACTCAATCCTCCTATGTTGGGCAGCTTGGCGATTCTCACAGATGTTTTGTAGATCTATGATCACATGCTGGTCTTCAAGCTACTTATTTCACTGCTCTAGATACCTGATGTTCCATTTGGCCATCTCCAACTGGATTTGCAAGGCTTGAATGTTTGTTTCTTGCTCCTTGATAATCCTTCTATATGTGGCCTCCTCTGAATCTGAAGCTGTCTCATCATCATGAATGAGAATGAAACCTGATGGCTCACCTGAAGGCCCTTCCTTATGCTTGGGCTTCTTGCCCTTGTCCTGTACCTTTGGTGCTGATGTCGGAAGCGAGGCCCATTCCACACTAGGTGGAGATAACACTCGCTTTGCTGCTGCGAACAAAGGTCTAGTGCCTTTCTGATATGTAATGAAAATAGGCTTGGTCTCATGATGCTCATACTGTTGAGAAGGTTCACCCTCATGTTTCACCTCTGATACTCTTTCTGGAACTCTAAAGAAATCACGAGAGATGAAATCATCCCAAGTGATGCCCTGCAATCCAAGCTGATGAACCACCAAAATCTTGATGAGAGCAAAATGATAGACACTGTTAAGTTGCTGCTGAGGGGTTTTATGCTGTACAAATGTGGTCATCCTCTCTATGTTCCGGCAGATGAAATACGGAATGTTCATCATCCACACCCTGGTGAAATGCATGAGTAACCTAATGTGATAAGCATAAAGACGAGAGAATCGCCCCTCACAGCTAAAATATTTCATGATCAATCTCATCAGTGGAGCATATTCATCTTTCAGGTACCTGAACGGGAACACTCTTTTGAGCTGCCTCAAGAAATTGGGTTTGATGTATGGCTCATAATGCTGCCAGTCAATCTGTTGTTTCTTGTGCCATGGTTCACCAATATTCGGTATGCCTGTTTCTAATGAAACAGTTTCCGGTGTAAGAGTAAAAGTGACCCCAGCCAAGGTAACTTGGTCTCCGTGCAAATGCAAGACAAAGAGACGAGCCAATTCATAATGAAACTAGACCTCAGCCACCTTTTGACAAAACTCATAGCATGACTGATGCTCAAAACACTTCATGGCAAGAGGATAGGCATGGCAGCTCTATAAGGTTGATTGGTTCTTCCCTGACATGTTTGCCACTTCTCCGAGGCCTCCGGGATTCCTGTTCTCTCAAGGGAGAATCACTTTCGGTCTCTGCCTCATATTCAGATGAGTGACCAGATGACATGACTGCTAATATACAAACTGCCTTGAATGAAACTGTGGTGTGCAACTAAATGTGAACTGCTTTTTTTCTCTAACAATGCTGTGACCAAGGGGAAAACAAATGCACGAGGGAATATTAGGAAGGGGAAAATATCAGGGAATTAAGGAACCTTGAAATAAAATATAATTGGGGAAGGGAGGGGAAATATATATATGGAAATAGGGTTTTAGGGTTTGGGATATTGAATAGGTTTAAGGAGTAATGGATTTAGGTTGAAGATAAGGGAACAATGGGAGGGATACAAAATCTTGGTGGCAAAACAGTGAGTTTTAAACCCTGGCAGCAATTGTGTTGAGGGTCTTTAGAAGTAGGTTTTGAGACTTTTTGTTGCAACCACTATCACCCATAAACCACCGTCTCTTATCATAAAATTTGCTGCAATAGCAAGATAGTAAGCCTACCTGGCAAATCTAGGCAAAGTATTAGCAATTTGGTGAAGTTTCCAACAATTTTCAGGCTTGAGGCTATATGCGCCGTGCACTCCATATGCGTCGCGCCAGTGTAAATTTACACTGGAAATTTTCTCCATGTGGCCGCGCTCTTTATATGCACCGCGCCTTTTTACAGGCGACTTTTGGAGGCCTTCCCGGTGTCCAAATTGGGTGAAGGATAGCTCATTGGAAAGGTCTTCGAGTCTACTTTCCAAAACAACTATAATTTTTCAATTTGGAGTTCATTTTCCCGTCAAAAATCAAATCTCCCAAGACGGGTCAAAATGTGCCAAATGAGGCTTCCTCAAGGCAGAGTGCTATTGCAGTGAACTTTTGAATGCCTTCCTCAACTCCAAATTAAGCTCATGATAGCGCATTGGAAATATATTTATGTCTAGTTATCATTTGACTCATCAAGAAGGTCATTTTGCCAACCAAGCTAGGCGAAAACTTGATTTTCCCAAGGTCACTTCAGAGGTGCATTCAATTCTCCTGAGGCAATGGTATTTTTGACATTTATCTAAAACCATGATACCTGTGTAAAAAGTGAAGGACATTTTTCTTCCTTGGCCTGTTGTGGACAAAAACCTCTCTCAGTTTCCCAAAATTCATCTTTTATTGCTCAGAAACATCATTTTAGTGAAACCTATCCCGATATGTGGAACAAGGGAATTGTCGAAATGAAGCGAAATGAAGGGGATAAGGGGCTTCTAAATTCTTGAGAAAATTTTTGGAAGTAGGGAGGGATGTTAGGAAGTAGGGGAAAGTGGAATCTCAGAGATTGAGTGAGGGGAAGGGGTCCAAAAGGGTAAGACACAGGCCCAACCTAGAAAATTGCCAGGTTGTAGCAAGAAACTAGGGTTTGTGCGAAAATGAGGAATTTGGGGGATCTCAGTGATGGGAAGTGTTTGATAAGGTACTTTAAGGATAGGGGAAGGTGTATGAACATCAGGATACAAGTTTTGCTAATGATTTTACCATCCAAGAGAAATTAGCTTCAAAACCCTAGGAGAGGGAAATGAACCTTGCCTAGGCGCAACTGAAGCATGAAAAGTATAAAATGACCCAATGGAACCTGACATGATGATGACAACCCTATGAATGATGATAAACTCAACTGAATAGTGACATCGATTGACATTTGGGCAATTTTGAAAGGAGTGAAAGCAAACCCTAGACCTAATGCCTAGTGACCAAATTTTGCTTGAAGACTCACTCAAATGACAAACTTTGACTTTGACACTCTGAGACCACTTTGTAAGAGAATATTTGATCACTGGAGGAAGGCTGGAAAGACTGATACTAACATTGGCTCCAATGGGGATGGTAGCTCCTTGGAGGTGCCAAGAACAGCAGATCGTTGGGAGAGCTAGACAGTGCCTTCGTCCATTGGGCAATGGAGTCAAAAACTCAAGCTAAAATGCATGACTAAAAACCGACACAAACTAGCTTAACAACAAGACTGAAAATTGACTCACAAATGACTCATGACTGACTTAACTAAAACAAGAACTTACAAAGCTTATTGAAGGGCAGCAGTCCATCAAGATTTCAAATCATGATGACCACCACCTACATACTAATGAAATATGTACAATCATGTGTAATGAGCTTTCCAATGTAACCAATCCAGCAGATGGCCACATACCAAATTTCTGCTCTCTCTTTCCTCGAGCAAGCGAAACGATGAACCTGTAGGAAACTCACAATAACCACTGAAACCAAAGCTTATGATAATGAACCAGGCAATATTTATCTTTTCTAATGCTTGCAGAAGAATGCCAAAGGGATCTTGATAATCCTGAAGCACTATTTTATCTTGAGATCCAGCAACAAAAATATAAGTACTCCCTTCATTCTGATCTGAAAGAACAGTGGGTTGCTAATTGATAGGAAGGCACATAGAGGTATAAGCTTCTGCCATATGAGTGTTGGCTATAAATTCCTTGACCATAAGAAATTTTGACATATTGTCTCTCTCAAGCTTATATTCCTCAACTTCATGGTCTAGGTCATTCTTAAACAGAAAACAATCTTCAAGATCATCAAACATGATAGCCTTATCATCTTCATGAAAGAAAATATTATATGTTTGCTGGTCTATAAAACTAATTACAAGACTGTCATCATTTTCAACAGAGGAAGAAGTTTCACCATCACCTTCTTGACCATGTGCACACTGCGGATTTGCTTTAGCTTGGGCTGTAACATGACCTTTCAAGAGTTGATCTATCTCATCTTCAGACAGAGGAGATATGACTTTCTGTTTCCTTTTGCTCAAGCAAGTCTTGTCTTCTTGAAATAACATTTCAAAACATGGAAAATCTGAATGACAGTCTTGATCTTCTGAAACTTGGAAACATTGTTGATCATCTTCATATGACATGGCAATCAAACTATCAAAATTATGATTTACCACTGAGTTATTGAAAGAAGATTTTTCACTTACTTGAACAAAGATCTCATCTTGTTTTTCATGAAATGACTGGATTACCTCCTCATGAAGGCTTTGGTCAATAACTTTGTCTTCTTCATACCAGATGATCTCAACAGCAGAGCTCTCCTTTATGGGATTCAAAACAAGGTAGTCTTGATCATCACGATCTAAATTTAGATCTGAAATAGCTGACTTGACTTTATCACATTCTGAAATTGAAACTTGATTTCCCTGCATGCTGTCCTCTTCTATGGACAGATCTGAAATAGAACCCTCTCTTTCATCAGTTCCCATTGTGCTAAGATCTTGATCTGCTTGCAAAGTTTCCTGAGCATGTTGATGGGAATCCTCTAGGTTCTCTTCATGTTGCTGAAATGGATTCTCGTACAGAGCCTCCATGATTTCTCCGTCCATCAATTCATTATCCCCATAAAAATTCTCAAGATTTTCAATAAAACTATGAACATGGCTACAACAGTTCTGAACTAAAATCAAGGATGGATAAGATTCTTTATACTTTTCAAAGAACATGGTATGAAAATCCTTTAAACAGTAAATAGGATCAGATGGCAAACTTTCATACCAAGATCGGGCTTCATCTTCCAGAGTAGCCATAAACACTTTCATCAAACAGTCTTTAGGAAAGTCGATATTTAATTTATGCACATGAATGTGAAATTTCACCAGATGAAGAGCAGCGTCATTACCTTCCATATTTCTAAACACGAGAAAATTCTTTGACCAATCTACCTTGGTCATTTTATTTGGAAAACCTGGGATGTGATCTCGACTCATGGGAGCGTATCTTCTTGCAATCCGATCCATCTTGAGAAATCTCAAAGCTATTGATCTCTCTGCAGTGGAGTCACCATGAAGCACAGGTTGCTGGATTATTCAGCGAAAGGAGTCTCCAGGTGAATGATTTCAGCCTTGCCAGTGTCTGATCGTTGTCCACCATCAACCATCAGATCTGAACTTGATACATGTACTGGGGCAATTAACAAGTTAGATGTCACGTTTACAAGCTAGACCAGAGATTGACTGAAGTAGCATTTATCTACTTCTGCTAATGCAAAGCAAAAGCGTTTCGAAGGCTACCTGGCATAACTTCAGGCTCCATCTGTAGCTTATAAAACAAATGACATCGACAAGCAAACCATTTTCTCCTCAGTATGGTCGCCACTATGTTAGAGCCTAGATTTGCCTCAGGCTGAAAAGGCAAGGTTCCAGGGCCAACATCAAACCACGCTCAGCCTCGTAGCTAGCCCTACGAGGATAGGAGAGGGCTCTCTCCGGGTCAATTTCGGCAAAAGGTAATCAATGAGGCTCGAGATGACTAAATTTGCAACTAATCTTAGGCTAGGTATTAAGTACAGGGGTTTGATTTGATTTGGGTTTTTAGGGTTTTGTTGAAAACAATGGGAAAGGCAGATTTGGGCTCGGGGATGAGGCACAGTTTCTGCAGAGATATGATTGGAGCAAGGAAGGCAATTGTCTTGATGCCTTAAAGAAAGTGAGGTGGGTAGATCAGATAGTGAGGAGCTAAGGAGAGCAAGGGAGTCTCAAGGATTCTCCTTAAACTGAAGAAAACGTGAAAATTTAAACAAATTCAAAGGCAGAGCATAATAGTTATGAATTCCACCTTAATCACTCATTTGTTTTAAATTTAGAAGAAGAAGCAGGAAGATGATACACAAAACACGATAAACTTACAATTACTTAGAGAGGCACACCATCAAAACATAATGCCACATGAATTCCAAACAGTGCTGCAAAACCCTGGTCTTTCCTTTGCCAAAATGCAGAGATAGAATGTACAATAGAGTCTAAGCTTTTCCCAAGAGTCCAACCCCTGAAAATGACTTAGAAATTAC
>Ga0115851_102251_pt1 | contig 10156 bp, 11 predicted proteins | sample InSIn2gowninarea_FD_83865 | JGI IMG/M metagenome (GOLD analysis project Ga0115851, IMG submission 83865)
CTGCTTACCTGGGTCTCGATCATCCCTGCTCCACTGAGCATCCCTTTGCAGCTCATCGTTGTTCCTTGTCTGAGCTTCCTGCAAGTTGATTTCCTCACTGAAGGTAATGGTAACAGTGGCTATGATGACTGGCTGAGGTAGAGAACTATGGAAGTGGAATTGGGTCGTATGTTGAGAGAGATGAGGGGGGAGGGGAAGATTGGCAGTTTGGGTAGTAGCATTCATTCTGCGGGCACCATGGGCCTGTGACCGACCTCTGCCACTGCGAGTATCAGGGTATCTTCCAGAGAAGGGACCATGGGAATGAGTAGTAGAAGGGGAAGAGGAAGGAGAAGCAGGTTCAGGGTTGGGCGTAGCAGGGGGCAAATGCTTCCGCCACGACTACCCCCTCTTCTGTTGTGCATTCGGTGGTGAGTGTGCACCATCACTATATTAATTTTAGAGTTGTCAATTGGGGAGGCAGAGGCATTTCTGGGATTGGAGTGGCTGTTCAGAAGGAAAACAGAGGGATTCTGAGCGTAATTCAACTCACAGTGAGACGCTTAGGAGAAGTGATAACCATTTCCCAAATCCACACCGCTGAGTATCCAACAATGTCTTCTAGTGATGGTGTGAGAGCTCAGCTCCACAACTTGAGGGGAGCATGAGTAGTTTAGCAGGGGAGGGAAGGATGAATTGTGGCTTGTGATGGCCATAGCCTTATGCTTGCTGCAGATTTCTTGATTTGAGCACCAGAGTAATGGTGCCTGCAAGTCGACAGTAATTTGCCATAAATTGGCCTAGAAGGGGATGTGGCTGGCCATGTGGCCAAGCCGCCTTCCATCCTTCAGTCTAATCTTCATTAATTGCATCCTGATCACCCACATCCGGGTGTTCCTCTTCACTCTGTACCAATTATTGTAATCCTGTATCTGGGAAGTGGTGGCAATAGTGTTGAGCGAACCTATATGTAGAGTTCGATCACTATCAACCCCTATATTAGCCAAGAGATCAACCACTTTGTTGCCATCTCTTCGGGTATGTTTGAAGGTGACTGCTCTGTGGGTGGAGAGCCATTGTTCGATGAGCTCTAATCTTTCTGCCAATCTCCAGCTGTTGACCACTTTGTATGCAGGGTCCCCTGTAGAATCTGATTAACAATGTTAATGAGAATCTAAGAGTCGCCTTCAATTATTAGGGGAAAGAAACTGTGATGTTGAGCTAAAAGAAGCCCCTGCCATAGCCATTCTAGCTCTACAGAGTTGTTCGTATCCCAACAAATTAAGCCTAGGAAAATTAAAAGAGGTTTGCCAGTATGATCCCTGAATGCTCCTCCGGAGCCTGCTTTGCCTGGGTTACCTTTGGAAGCTCCATCGAAGTTTAACTGGATTATATTATGGGGTGGAGGGAGCCATTTGTTTGGTATATTGTGGTGTAAAGAGAATTTACTATGTTTTTCATGTACCTGGTTCAGCCGAAGATTCCAGTTTGTCCATATGTTCTGCTCCTGTGGAAGGGAAGGAAAGTCCTCTTCATACCATGTTTGGAGCATTAATATTTCCTGAAGGTTTTTTCAAACATTGTTCCATAGGACTTCTAATGGTGAAGATTGGTCTTTGAAGATGTGATGGTTTCTTTCTTTCCATATAGTCCACATGAGAAGACCTAGGATGATTTTCCATAAAGAGTTTAACAGTTTACTCTTATACGGATTGATTTCCCAACTACATATGGTGTTGGTAATGTCCTCTTTAATTCTTCCTTCTTTTTGGCATCTAAAATTGCTCTTTCCTAGAGTTTGTTTGCCAAAGGGTAGGAGTTCATGAGATGCAAAATGGTTTCTTCCTGTTGTTTACAGTTGGGGCAAATGGAGGGCCTGTGGAAACTTATTTTCCTTATATTGTCCCAAGTGAGTATTTTGTTTTGACATAACAACCAGAGGAAAGTAGAGACTTTTGGCCATATGTTGGGGGACAATACATTGTCCCATAGAGGATTCTTGACTATTTGATTGCAAATTATTATTTTGTAAGCCTCTTGAGTGGTGAAAGTTCCTCGTGCATTATAACCCCATCGTATTATATCCTTCTTATAAAAAAAAATGATTTTTTCTATTAAGAAGCTCTGCCTCCAAATTTTTTTGAATGGACTCTGTGCCTTGCCTGATGATGTGGGTCGTGTTTATCCATTGTCTGTATCCTTGCATGAGAGTAGGCATCCAATACTTTCTAACCTTACCCATATGATGCTCTTCCCATTCCTATATTTGGTTGGGTCTGATCAGGTTCCTCAGCTTGGGTCTTTGCTGCCATGAGTCATCCAAAAAAAATGCATTATTTCCATCCCTTATTTACTAGAAACTGTGTTGTTGGATTATATCTTTGTGCTGACTAGCCGTGTTCCAAATTAAGGACCCTTTGCCTACTTTTGTGAGTCGAATTAACTCATTTGTTGGTTGGTTGTTTGCATATTTGGCTGTCCAGAGGATGGCCTAGGGATTATGCAATGCAGAGATCCATTTCCACCATAAATGTGCTCCCATGACTGCATTGCTGCGTTGAGGATTACAGAGCCCGGTGCCCCCTGAAATTTCTGGAAGACAGACTGTAGCCCACTTGACTAGTGCCCATTTTCTATTATTTGTTTCATCGTTTAATTGATATATGAACACAAAAATCAAATCATGAATAGGACATATGTGAGCATAAAGTGATCTTATCGAAACTCGGTCATAGGGAAAATCCTTAGGACGAAATTTGCAAAGAAAAGTAATCAAGAATGAAGCATATATGTAGATTCATTATCAAGTAGACAAGTATGATCCATTTCAAAGCACAAGTTGCCATAATTATATTTCAATGAGTAAGAAGGCATACTTCCCTGAATAGATTCCATGAATAAATTTATTTCACTAATAATGTTTTGAACATTTTTTCTTAAGCCTTCCATGAAAAACTAAAGTGGAATTTTCTGATGGGCATGTCACCTTCTTATTTCCACAACTACATTATTAAAGTAAAGGAAGAAAAAACATAAATCTAAAACTATTCCTAATCCTACTCTTCTCTATAGGGACAACAAGGATTAAGTAAAATCATATTTCTAGTGGAGCTATCCAAGTTGTTTTAACCCCTTCCGAACTACCACTTGTGGTATACGAATATCTGTGTTGCGCGGGCCCCTTCTGAAATACCACTTATGGTATAAGAATATCTGTATTGCGCTGGGTTTTTGAAGGCCAAAATTCATAAGAAATGCTCCTGATAGTTCAGAAGGCCTGAATGATGCCGATTGCAATGGTGGTGGTGACATGGCAACTTTCTCTGTGTATTTTGATCCTCGTCATTAAATCAACATGTCCCAAAAGTGTTGGTGAGCACGAAGAGATTGAGGAAGCCGAAAAGCTGGGAAGCCAAAGGACCAGCCAGCGTAGAGGAAGCCAAAGCGATGAAGAAGAGGGAAGCCAAAGGACAAGCCAACACAAAGGGAGCTAAAGCGAGCATTGAGGAAGCTGAAGAGCCAGTGGAACGTGGAAACCAATAGTCAGAGGCATCAGGAACATATAAAATAGGAAAAAAAGGAAAGGTTTGGGCTGATGTGCGTATAATCAGAGTGAGAGGAAGCTGAAGATCAGGCAAAGGAAAGAGAGGTAGGAGAAGTAGGAGAACAGGAGTGAAGCAGAAGCTCAGCAGGCTTGCGAGCAGAGAACTACAACAAAAACAGTTTATACCAAGTTAGGGTTGGAGTCCACGGGGTCAGAGCCTCAGAACTGAAAGGATTGGAATCCTTGGGAGTTGGTGCTTGTAAGTGCAAAACTATTGCCTTGGCAAAACAGAGTTGGTGCTTTAGAGGTTAGAGCCTCACTAAAGTCCAAGTTGGTGCTTGGCAGCTGATTGCAATTATTTATATATTGTATCTATTTCATTGCACTGTTTGTGTTAATAAAATCATTTATTCCAGCTATCTATTTCTTTGTTCCATATATACATGTTTTGGTGATAAAAAGAACAATTTAAAAAGAAATATTGATTCACCCCCCCCCCCCCCCCCCATTATAAAAAAAAAATTATTGATAAGCCGCCCCCCCTTTTTTACTTAAAAATATTAAAAAGAGTAAATGTTATTTGTAAGAAAAAAAAAACAACGGAAAGACCTCCTCTGTTCAATGACACCAACTTTGGTTTCGAGAAAAACAGAATGACCTACTATTTAATGTCCCTTGGACTTTAAGTTTGGCATTTCATTCTAAATGAGTACCAAATTCCTCCCACTCTTCCAACAGATCAAGACGAGAGGAAAGCCTACATTGCAAATGCAAAATCCTTGAACTTCATCACTAGTGGAATCACTAATACCAAGTTTACAAAATTCATGAATTGTAACTCTGCCAAAGAAATGTGGGATAAGCTAATTGGATTATATGATGGAGGCTCAAAAGTCAAGAAGGGAAAGCTTCAAACTCATAGAAGGCAATTTGAAAGTCTGAAAATGGAAGATGAAGAAGATATTGCGTCATACTTTCTCCGAGTAGCTGAAGTGGTCAACTCTCTTAAAGGATTGGATGAAAAGATTGAAGAAAGTACCATTGTTTAAGAGGTCTTAAGATCTCTTCCAGATAGATTTGACTCCAAAATAAGCGCCATAGAAGAAGCAAAGGATCTAGATACTCTCAAGATGGATGAACTCCATGGAATCCTCACTGCCTATGAGATGAGAAAAGGTGGCCCAAGCTCCAGAGATGCAGCATTCAAGGCTTCAAAATGAAAGGAGGGGAAAGAAAGGAATGACTGTAGTGATGACTCCGATGTGGAATCCGAATTGGCTCAATTCTTACGAAAGCTGAAGAAAGGATCTAAGCTAAAAGGTAAGTACCCTCTTATCTATTTCAAATGTGCTGTTATCACAAAATCTAACCCTGATAGGCTACTGATCAAGTAGACTCCGAGTAACTCTTTCAAACCAATCTTTTGGTTGAGGCTTAGCCTCCTCAACCTTAGAGGGCTCTCTCAATATGTTTAAGATTTTTGATTAATGATTAGATGGCTAAATCTAGAAATAAAAATGGACAAAAATGTATAACTGGTTGAATCAAAGATTAACAAACATCTATTGGGCTATGGAGTCAAGATAGTCTTCAAAAAAACATCATGATCAACAAAACATGGAAGTGAAGGCACTTGGAGTTTAGGTTTATAAGTAAAATAGTAACACAGTGAATCAACACAGTTTACAAGCATGTGAAGGAAGTTAGAGAATTTTCCAATGAATTATAAGTATCACAAGCTCATACCACTGCAAATAATTAATTGAAAAAGGCCATAAAAACATCAAACACATAAACCCCTTGTGAATCTTGAGAAGTAAAAACTGATCTCTGTATTAAGTTTGAAAAACCATAGTTCCTTACAATAACATAGCTTTCTTTTGCTAATAAAATTACCAACCCTGAGGAATTTGATTCTCATGCTTTATATAGAGTTTTTACAACATTGGATTCTATGATCCATCCTTAGGAGAATTCGAATACCTAACATTGACACCTATCTATTCATAAAACAAACTTCTTAATTACAAACTGAGAGCTAACTGTCTTTAAGAGTCCTAATAAAAGTAGGAGTGACACTCATAAAACATGCTTAAACAAACTTATCTGTGACTTAAGTACATTCTTTAATAAACTACTAATCAATGTCTTCGAGCTTTATGATGTCTCCAGCATTGTTGCAATCCTTGCTGATTCATGACCTAACTGTCCTAAAAACAAGGAGACAGAGTTCCTCCTTTTAAGCCCTTAATCCTTTATGCTTATCTTCGAGCAGTTTTTCTGGCGTTGATGATTGTTTCATATATGTGGCATGTGTTAGTAATCCATTAAAACTTCATTTTTCCACCTGTGCAAAAAAGGGAACCTCGAATAGATGGAAAAGAGGATGAAACATGACTGTGCTACGAAAATACTTTGTTTTCGTAGCACAACTTTTATATCACTTATGAAATACTTCTTTGAACCGTTCTTTTTGCATCACTTCCATCTGAAACTTCATCTATGATCCTCATATGTCTACCAGCAACATCAAAAATTATACCTTTACCTTCGAAATACATCTATAAAGTGATAAAAGGTCACCTTCAGCAGTTTCATAGCGCACTCCGAAACTGCTATGTATGCTCTTTTTTCAACACAGTTTTCAAAAATCTATAGTTTGGGGATTTTCAAAATTTCATAAAGACTAATATGATCACCAAAACAAAAGTCAAAACAACTTAACCTTATAAGATGTTCTTCTTCACATATGACCTTCTTTTTAATACTAAAACTGTTTTAAGAAATATCCTTCACTGCGCTTTTTCATCACCGTGTTTCATTATCACTGTAGCCTTTCTTCAAATCTTGTTAACTGTATTTCTAGGTCTTCAATCTATCTCTTCAATCTCCTATTAGTAGCTCTCAACTGAGCATTCATCCTCCTTACAAATTTGGCTTCTTTGATTGTAGGAACAGTCCAAGTAAAATATTGAGTTTCACTGCTGACTATTTATGGTTTGGAAACTTTTTCAACTTCCTAGAGAGCCTTTATCCTTTTGAAATATGTCTTCTCAGCAGCGTGCCTTCTTTCTCTCATCCTTAGTCTAGCAATTTCATTATTATCAGCTCTTAACCTTTTTTCCATTTCTTCGTAACTGGTTTTTTCTGTTTGAGTGGAAAAATCTCTGTTTTTGTCACCTTCAGGCATTGGTAATGAAAGGTTGATCAACTCTTCTTGAACAACGGAAGCTTCTTCTATTTTCCCTAACTCAATATTGGACTCTTGCATCTTTTTAGATTGCCTGGTTAAGGGCTTTCTGGGCTTGAACACAAATGTTGTAACATCATCCTCAAATTCCAGTTTCTTAGAGGATTTCATCTTCTTCGACTTTCCTTCATCAAATTTTATGACATCTGCCTACACCAAAGGGGATTTTGCAATATCAATGGCTTTTAAAATATCATTTAAATTAACCTTCAAGCTTGGACTTTCTCCTGAGAGCACTATTTTACCCTTCTCCTTTGCGATTTGACTTCTAATCAATCTCCTTTGAACTGGTTGTTAGCTTATTGTTCTTGTGTCATTTCTTTAACTTTAGTTATCTTTACCTTTGTGGGTTTAGAAGTCTCTAGAATAACCACTAATGTTTTGCTCACTTTCTCTTTCACCTGCTTTCTAGGTTTCAGCTTAACAAATATTTTTGACATGGACATTATAAGCTTACTGGTTTCTGCTGATGGAGTTTCTTTAACCTTAGGGCTAATGCATGTATCTTGATTTTCCACTCCCAAACTACATAAAAACAAAAATGAAGACCATTCTCTGTTGATCCTTTTAAGTTCATGTAAAACTATTAGTTTAATTAAACCATGATGAAAAAGGGAAGTTTCATATCCTTGAGATTTCATTTGCACTTTAACTGCCATCTTAGTTATACTTCAATGCAGGAAGAAAGGAAAATATAAATAAATAATACCAGTAAAATGCAACAGGAGTTTAAAATGATATGAATAAACTTTATGATATCTGCCCTCACATGTAAAATAACATTGAATGTTGAATAGAAATTTGGCATAGATGACTTTGATGTAGTTCCTTGGAATTGCCTTGGTTAAGTTTGTTTCTGCAAACTATGGCTTTAGAAACACTTTACATGGTTCCATGTCAAATCTAAAGTTTTTGAACCATGTATCTTGCCCCATAGGAATCTCCGTCACCAAAGCTATGATCTCTGGAAAAATTTGCAAATTTAGGATTCCAACCTTTGTATTTGAGCCAGTGAAATGTAGTGCAAATTCCTTTGTCACCTGAGTATGTCCTCCTTGCAATTTTTTACAAAACTTCTAACATCCTTTTTTCTTGAAGGCTTCCACAACTGAGTTATCTATGGCCAAGACCGCAGTGATGTCAGGCTCTATTCTTAAACAATGACCAGACCTGTGACTTTTCCTTTCTTCTGTCATTTTTGCCCCTAAATTCCTGTAACAAACCAACCTCGCTTGAAATTCTATTTATCAGCCTCACTTGCTTATGGTGGTCAACCTCACTTGAATTAAAGATAAGAGAAACTTTGGTAAGAAATTACCATAAGCTTACCATTCGGAAAATGATTTGTTTGAGCATTTGCATGCAAACTGCGATAAGAAACTAGCTAGCCCTTTTGAATTTGAAATTACCTATCATGATGACACCTAAATTCGAAATTATGGATTTTGGATGGCTACATGCTTAAGAAATGACTCCTAGCTGACACCTAATAATGAAAATTTAATGGAATCTTAACAAATTGATGTTTTGACAAGATTGTCTACAAATCTACGCTTTTGTAGCATGTAGGGAAAGGTGCTATGAAAAGAGTAGCATTTTCGTAGCGCAAAACAGACATTTTACATTGTCTACGCTACGAAAACATGGTTGCGGGGGTAATTCTAAAAAATTTCAAAATGGTTTAAGATATGAGTTTCTAAATAGAAAGTGAGACTTCTATGACATGGAAGAAGGTTGTCAAACTTTATTTGGATATGAAAATGAGAATTCTAAAACTCTTAACCTATCACCTACCCATTAAAACACAAAATGACTTGACACTTATCTAATACCATGATTATGAACAATATAAACTCTTATTTTGGTGATAACAGTGGCTCCACTTGGGATAGTGTACCCCTATTGCACACTAAGAACTCGTAGCTCCAGTGCTATCCAATTTTTGGTAAAACAGAAATACTTTTATTTGATTTGACAAGCATCTTCTTCAAACTGTTGGGCCTTCAACTCGGGCTTAAGCTCTCTATTTCATCTTATCATTATTAGCAATAAAAACTGACAAAGATGGAATATACGCAATGTCATGAGTGAATAATAAAACTTCAGCAAGTATAATGCTTTAGGAACATGCCATTGACAGGTCCTCCCGCATATGATCCTCCATCAATTTCTTGCAATATATAAGTGTTGTTCCAATGAAAACCAACAATCTTAAAAGGACCCTTCCATAAATTATCAAACTTACCATGCTTGCCCTTTTCTTCTTTTTTGGCCTCCCATTTCAGCACTTTATCTTGTATTTGGAAACTGTCTTCTTTAATCTTCTTGTCAAATGTATTTTTAATTCTATTTTGATCATGCTGATGGTTGTCATAGACTTGATTTCTCTTTTCCTGCAAAGTTATCAGCTGGTTTATCCTCCTCTGAGTGGAATTTGGTTCTTCTCCAAGTCCTTGAATTAATTTCATGACTGGTACCCCAAGTGATGTCGGAAAAATAGCTTCAGCACCATAAACTAATTCATATGGTGAAGTCCCAATTGATCTCTTTGTACATATCCTATCAGTCCATAAGATGTACTTTAGCTTTAAGTGCCAAGCTTTCTTGTTCTCCTGCAATACCTTTCGGATGATTCTTACAATACTCTTATTTGATGATTCAGCAAGACCATTTCCTTGCAGATAGTATGTTGTAGAGTGTCCAAGAGTGATGTGGTATTGATGATAGAAATTAATCATTTTCTTAGACTTGAAGGCTTGAGCATTATCTGTTATAATCTTCATGGGGTAGCCAAATCGAGACAGTATATTATTCTTTAGAAAAGAAATAATCACAGAATCATTAGCTTGCCTTGTTGGGATCGCCTCTATCCATTTGGTGAAGTAGTCCATCATTGTGAGGATCTAGCGATGCTATCCTGATGATGATGGATGTATTTCTCCAATAAAGTCTAACCCCCATTGCTGAAAAGGTGCTTCCACATAGATAGGTACCAAAGGCAGAGGTACAAGCTTTCTTTTTCCTTAAAAAATTTGGCATTCATGACATGTAACAATTCTTTTGTAAATGTATTTAAACATTGTTGGCCAATAATATCTTGCTCTTAGAATCTTATTTGCTGTAGCCTACCAACAATGTTGTCCTCTGCAATCACCTTTATGGAATTCTTCAATGATGTTTTCAGCCTCTTCTTCAAGTAAACAATTCAACAAAATTCCTCTTGTATCTTTCTAAAACAAATTTCTGTCAAATATAAAATATCTCAAAGATTTCTACTTCACAAACCTTGCTTTGGATTTTGTTAGATCAACGGGAGCTTTGTGATGTTGTAAAACAAATACCACATCTTTATACCAATCTAAAACAAGATATTTCTCATCAAT
>Ga0115851_102253_pt1 | contig 10152 bp, 11 predicted proteins | sample InSIn2gowninarea_FD_83865 | JGI IMG/M metagenome (GOLD analysis project Ga0115851, IMG submission 83865)
ATAGTAGTAGAGAGGCAAGATGAGGAAGATAAGTTTCACTTCCTCTCAATACCGATCATGTTCAACTCCATTGGGTAGATCTACTTAGTAATTTATATTAGAATTTGGCTACTCTCTAGGTCTCTCCCTCTCATAATATTCTTCATATCTCTCCAACTCTTGGTATCACAATACACCTCTCTCTCCCCCCAAGTGAGAAGACATGAGATACATATATAGGAGGAGCAAAAAATTCTTGTCATAAAGGAGTAATATACATGCCTTGAGAAAAAGTAACATATTCCATTTAGAGGAGTGTAACTCATGCCTTTAAGGAGAGTGTAACATGTGCATTAAAGAGAGCATAAGAGGAATTTTTTATGGCATGTTTTTAATGAGTGTAAGAGGAATATGTCATGTCTTTGATGAGTGCATAAGAGAGAGTGTAATGTATCATTAAGAGAGTGAGTTATGTATGCATGTTTAGATCTCAAGATTGGAATTATTATTGGTGTAGTTTATGGTATTAACCTTGGTATTGTAGCATTTGAGAAAGGAAAGGAAAATATTGCTTAAGGTAATTAAAATAAATAATTTCCAAAGGAATTGCATAAGAGTTTCATGAGTTATGATTTTGTTTCATTTTAATTGAAATAGGTAATTAGAAGCATGTTTTAGAAAGGGCTTCAGGATGTGTTACCAAGTGTTTGGAAAAATCCATGAATGAGTAATGCTATCAATTTATATATTTATGCATGAATAAATGCTAACTTGCAACTTACAAGAGAAATAAGAAAATAGACATGTACCAAAAATATATCTGGAGGAATTACAAAACTAGCCCTTCAAAATAAAATGCAAAAATAATGGCGGCTAAAATATGGTTTGGAAGATCAAAGGCTTGAGGTATGTTTTAGGTAATTTTCAGTTAAGGCTTATGTCTCATTCTTATTAATAATTCAATGTTTTGTGATTCAAATTTTTAGTATAGTACTGAGAGAATTTTGACAGAAAGCCTTAATGGCTATAACATTCAGGGTTTCCCTGTGTTTGGCAAATTGTAGCAGTGGCTACAATAAGCTTGTCAAATTATGTCAAAGGAAGTAGCTTGCAGGATTGTAAAATGTTTCAAGCACCCATATGGTGGATTTAGAAATGCGTAAATTCAATGAAAAACACTTAGTAGCATAATTCTGGGTTGTCTTTCCTCATGTAGAGTTGTATATGAAATTTTGCTTCCATGTGTTTGACAAAAGTGGTAAATGAGACATTGTGGATCCAATTTTTTGTTGTTTTAAATAATTGCATCCATGGACATATTGGATGTGATTCAACCCAACATGAGGTGGTATATGTGTCATATGGTCCTATAAGCCCCCATTTGATTCCAAAAAACCATTTTCCATAAACCAAATCGTAAATCTGGGTGATTTTACATAGTTGTTGCCGATTGTGTGTGCATGTTTTTAAGTTTTTGGTGAAGGATTAAGATGAATTAGTCCGCGTTTTAATATTCCAACAATTGAAGTCTTAATCTATTAATTTTATGAGTTAAAGAGGTTGAGTAAGAATCTTAAATTGCAGATTGCAAAGTTAAAAGGCCTCAATGGTTGTAGATTGCAAAGTGTTTGTCAAAAAGCCTCAATGGTTGTAGATTGCATGGTTGCAAAGTGTTTTTCAAAATTCCTTCATGGATGTAGCTTGCATTCTAGAAAATCGTTTGTCAAAAGGCCTCAACGGCTATAGCTTTTGCGCATATAAATTGTTAGAGTAAATGTCATACTTACTATAGCTTTTATGTACTAGAAATTTATGACTAGATTATTTAATGGTTGTAACTTTCTATGTCTGCAAGTTTTTGAATGTGAAAATGAATTTAGTAATTTGATTAAGTGTGAATAACAAATAGGACAGTTGTTACTTTTATTATCTAAAGTTATCCTAAAGAAATGGGATTTGTTGTTGGAAACAATCTTACAGTGACTAATTCTATAGGATTTTGTTCAAGTGAGCATAATAAGTTTCATCTGAGTTGCATGTATTCATGGGTGCATTATTGTGCTTTAATGACTGTAGCAAACAACTATTGTGCCCAATTTTGGCAATTCCATTGTTTTATTTGACACTTTTTGAAGAATATTATGCTTCTGAAATTGTCACAGTGGTTGCTTTTGTCGCAACATTCATTATACGAGCCCCCTGTTGAAGTAATTCCATTGTTTTTATTGATGAATCAATAAACATAGCATATTTTTTATATTTTTGATGAAGACAGGAAAAATCCTCCTTAAATTATCTTGTTACAAGTAGGTTAATAATCATACCCTTATATGTGATTTTTGTGATAGAAGCATAATATTTTAGGTTCTTGTTGCATACTTTGGTGGTTATGATGTCAAGTGTTAATAAGTGGAACTTATTTAGCATAATCTAGGAGATCAAATAGGTTAATCTAGTTTAATGATCACACATGGCAGTATGGTGGCATTTATTTCTAGACTTATTTAGAGCTCATGTATAAGTATGAAAAGAGAAAATGATTCTTTTAAAAATGAGGATAAACGTGTTTTGGAATTGCTTTTAAGGGAAAATTATCCCCCACTTCTTATGTTATATTCTTATATTGAAATAGATGAAGGAACATGATCACATGATAAATAAGTTAGTCATATTATGAGTTAAAATACAATAAAAAAATGAATAATAGTGTTTAATGTGACCTTTACTTCTCTATACTATTGATGGTTGGTAAGGTGGGACCTTACAAGTATTATCTCACAGCCAATGGCTTGGTCAGATTCAGAAACAAGATTTATGTGTTGTATATAAGTGAGCTGAAGAAGCTTATCTTGAGGGAGTTTCATGTCAAGTCATATTCAGGTCTCCTGGGAATAGCTAGACTTGAAGAAATAAGTGGTTAAGTTTGTTGCTAAATGTATGGACTATCAGCATGTAAAATCATAGTGTAAACATCCAGAGGGTTTATTGTAGCCTATTCCAATTCTAGAGTGGAAATGGGACTTCATTATAGGTTTGCTGAGGAAATCCAAACAACATGATTCCATCAAGGTTGTGGTTGACAGGTTGAGTAAGGTAGCTCAATTCATTGTAGCTAAGTCTATTGATTCATCCAGTGAGGTAGCTCAGATCTTCATCAGGGATTTGTGAGATTTCATGGTGTTCCAAAGAAGATTATATCATACAAAGATGCCAAGTTCACTTCTAGGTTTTGGAATGAGTTGTTTGTAGGCTTGGGGACAAAGTTATATTTCAATACAACTTATCATCCATAGACATATGGATAGACAAAGAGGGTAAACAATGTTCTTGAGGACATGTTGAGGATGTATGTCTTGCATCAGTAGAGGAAGCGAGAGGAGTATATTTTGCTGATAGAATTTTCATATCACAATGGGTATTAGGAATCCTTGAGGATGAGTCCATTTGAGGATCTTTTTGGGTGGAGTTGCAATACTCCCATCAGTTGGAGTGATCCAGTGAACAAGGTGTTGATTGGACCAGATATATTGGTTGAGATGGAACATGAGATGTAGGTTATTAATAGGAATTTAAAGGTAGCATAGGAAAAGCATTAGAGTTATGTGGATCAAAATAGGGCATTCAAGGAGTTTCAGTTTGGGGAGCATGTGTACTCTCACATTAAGATCCAAGAGGAGATCTTTCCCATAAACAAGTTCATAGGGAGAATGTCCTGTTGTATTCCTCCATGTAGTTTTCTAGGCCCATAAGGCTTCAGGAAGCCTTTCTGCACAATCTCTTTTGTGTGGATGAACAGTCTTGGTAATGATTCCTTCAAGAACTTTGTTTGTATACTCCACTTGACCATTTACTTGCGAATGGTAAGGAGTAGATTTTCTATGCTTTACTTTGTATTCTTCCATCAGCTTCTCCACCAGGTTGTATGTGAATTGACCTCCCTGATCTGTCACAATTTCTCTTGGAACACCAAAGCGAGTAAAAATATCCTCATAAATAAAACTAATAACTGAATGCTCAGTAGCAGAAAATAATGCTTTGGCTTCTACCTATTTAGTGACATAATTAGTACATACCAATATATACTTTCTTTTTTTTTATGGTGGGTTAATAGGTCCAATGAAGTCTAAAGCCCATTTTTCAAAGGGTTCGATGAGTACCTATGGCTGCAATGGCATTTCATTTGAAAGGGTAGGTTTCTCTACTCTTTGGCAGCTGTCACAACTTTTGACATATTGTTTTTCATCTTTAAAGAGGGATGTACAATAATATCCTAAAGAGAGGATTTTATAGGCTGTCCTTTTGTCAATGAAGTGTCCGTTGCATGGTTAATCGTGACATGCTTTGAGGATATCAGGCATTTCATCTTCCCTAACACATCTTTTGATCACAAGATCTGGCCTTGTTTTAAACAATTCGTTAGAAATCCATGAATATTTTGAACTCTCTTGGATAATCTTTCTTCTTTCATGGGGAAATAAATGTCGAGGTAGTTTCCCTGTAACCAAATAGTTAGCTATATCTACATACTAAGGAGTCTTAGTAGTTACTGCAAATAAATATTCATCAGGAAACTTATCCTCTACAGGAGAATCTTCTTTAGTATTTTGAATCCTAGACAAGAAATCAGCTACTGTATTTTGTTTCCCTGGTCTATCCAACACAGTAATATTGAATTCCTGTAAAAGTAGGAGCCACCTTGTAACTCTGCCATTAGTAATAGGTTTATTCATTAGATATCTAATTGCAGAATGATCAGTATGAATAAAAGTTTCATAGCCTGTTATATAATGTCTAAACCTATTGATTGCATGAACAACAACTAAGAACTCATTTTCAGTCACAGTATAGTTTAGCTCAATGGGAGTTAAATTTTTACTGGTATAGTAAATGGCATAAGGAATTAAATCTTTTTTACCCAACACAGCTCCTAAAGCTGTATCTGAAGCATCTATAGAAATATGGAAAGGAAGTTTCCAATTTGGTCCTCTCAAGATGGGCACTTCAGATATTCTTGTTTTCAAAGTTTCAAATGTTGTTTGGCAATCAGGACCCCATTTAAATTCACAGTCTTTTGTAAGCAGTTTGAAGAGTGGAGATGTTATTTTAGTGAAGTTTTCTATAAAGCTTCTATAATATCTAGTAAATCCTAGAAAAGTTCTAACATATTTTTGACAATTTGGAATAGGCAACTTGGAGATGACTTCGACTTTTGATTTATAAACTTTAATCCCATCCCCTGAAATATGATGTCCTAAAACAATACCTTCAGTAAACATCATAAAGCATTTTTCATGGCTTAATGAAAGGTTTGTTTCTTTACATCTTATAAGGACTTTTTCCAAATTTTCTAATGCCTCTTCAAAGGAATCACCATAAACTATAAAATCATCCATATAAACCTCTACATAATCATGGATTAGATCAGAAAAAATTCCAATTACTGCTCTTTGGAATGTTGCGGGTGCATTACACAATCCAAAAGGAAGCACTCGATAAGCAAAAGTTCCCCATGGACAGGTAAATGTGGTCTTATCCTGATCTTCAGGTGCTACCTGAATTTGATTATAACCACTAAAACCATCCAGAAATGAAAAGGACTTTTTGCCTGCTAATGTATCTAATACTTGATCGATAAAGGGCAAATGAAAGTGATCTTTCAAAGTTGCTTTATTCAGTTCCTTGTAATCAATGCATGCCCTCCATTTACCATTCTTTTTAGGTACTATAACCAAAGGAGAAACCCATCGGCTATCTGAAATTGGATAAATGAAGTTTACATTTAGTTTTTGGAGCTCTTCTTTCACTATCTCCCTAAGATTTGGATTCATCCTTCTCTGAGGTTGTCTCATTGGTCTACTATTTTCCTCGATATGGATATGATGGATGCAAGTCTTAGGGTCAATACCTTTCATATCAATATACTCCCATGCAAATGCAATAGAATGTTTTTGCAAGATTTTGGTTAGCCCTTCCTGTTGTGACTTTTCCAAATTTTTGTTGATATTCAATGTTTTACCTGGAAAAATCTCAATGGTAGAACCACTGAACTCTTCCATAGATTAAAGAGACATTTGTCTTGATGATAAATACTCAATGTCAGAATATAACTGAAATTGTGTGTGGTCATATTCTCAAGATGTTTCAAAATTTTCTAATGTGTTCAGAATTTGACTATCTTCACTAATTTTAGAAATGGTAAAGACAGGTTGTATACTGTCCTCATCATCGACCCATTAATTGTCTCCTACTTCCGTAATTTCTTTTGTTGGAGGATACATATTGAATTTCTTTGTCGAACTACCATTAGAAATGTACATATCCCTAGATCTACAACTAATGAAAGCATCAGTTGTGGCTAGCCAAGGTCTTCCTAAGATAAGTGGGTGCCCTCCTAAACTACTCTTGGGAGTCAAAATCATGAAATCTACTGGATATTCCCAAGAATCTAAGGAGACTGAAATATATTCTAATACACCATTTGGTTTGATTATGATCTATCTGCAAGTTGCAGTAAGGTGGGTGTAAAAAGAAGATTAGGAAGTTTAAGCTGTTCTGTAGTCTGTCTACTCATAATGTTGATAGAAGCCCCTAAGTCAATCAAAGTATTTGGAATTTCTATCCCATTTATATGTGTCTTGACAATTGGAATACCTAGATCTACATATTTTTGCATGGTAATTTTTCCCATCATGATATCTGCAATTTTTCCTACTAGGTGGATTCTTCTTGTATCTCTTGGTTTCCTTCCTGGTCTTTTGAGACTCAACTCCTTTATTGTTTTTGATAGAATAGGAATCTCTCTAATGGCTTGTAGCAAGGGAATCTTGATACAGACATTCTTTAATTCATCTAGAAAATCATAGTCAGGCAACAAGATTTGTTTTTCCACCCCTTTGTCAATTTATAATCTTTAAAGGAAAGGAGGTGTGGATGAAGATGCAGGTTGCTCAACTATAGGAGTTGTGGGGGTTGACTCTTTTTCTTTTTCTTTTTGAATGTTTGGGTTTTGAAGAGATGCTTTCTCAGAACCTTTATTGGCTTTAAGAGAATCCTCCTCAGAGGTATTTTGCTCTTGAACATCTATAGAAGGTTTTTCTAAAACTCTACCAGACCTGAGTTGTACATCATTAAGAGGAACAATCATATAGGTAGGAAATTGTTGTCCTTCTACCATGTAAGCATTCTAAGGATTTTTGTTGTTAGGATTTGGCAATGGCTAGGCTGGTAGTTGATTTTTCTTTTGTTGAAATGGAAGCAAGAGTTGAGAATTTGGATTTTGTTGAGAAGGTTGTTGTTGTGGAAATGGCAATGAAAGTTGTGGGTTTTGATTTGGAAGTTGTGGATTTTGTTGATTTTGAAAAGATGGAGGATATTGATAAAATTGAGTAAATCTCCCATAAGGATCTTGCATTCTTTGTGCCCATGATTGGTATGGATTTTGAGGTTGGGGCCAAGATTGTTGCCAAGAATTCCAATTTGGAGGGAGCTAAAAGTTCATAGGATTGTCAAATCCTTGATTTTGTGGCCCCTACCATGGTCTCCTTGAAACAAAACAAAGGGACTCTACTGAATTTGGATCTTCCTGAAAGATAGCTTTGAGCCTAGGAATTAAAGGACAATCCTTGGTCTCATGGATTTCTAAGCAAATAACACATGTTTATACAATTTTTGCATCCAAGGGGCATTCCATTAAAGCATGTTTCTTTCTACATTTTGGACAAAAGATGGCTAAGGCTTCGACTTCTGCTTTCTGCTTGTTTTGTATTTTAAGGGTGTCTAGTTGTTCACTAAGGCTCCCTAGAATATCAATTTTGAACTCATCAAGCATATTGCCAATCTCTACCCTACTTACTGATCCAATTGCATATTTTTTTGCTCTAATAAGAGAAGGATCTCTCGGACCTTTTCCAGTTTTAGATTTTCCCCTTGAGAGATGTACACATAGTTATGCTATGTCATGAAGTGGAAGTTGAGAAATATCTCCCTTCCCCATCATGTTTAAAATATCTATCCATTCATCTCTAATGGCTTTCAATAGAAGGGCTTTCAAGGTTTCCTCATCTAAATTACTCATTTTTTCTCTCTTTAAGTTGTATTGAAATCTTTCAAGTAAATCCTCCAAGTTTTCATCTTCTTTTTGCATCATTTTGAATACCTCATCCTTATGATTGGTGGGCATACAATAATCCAGGTATCTAGATCTAAAAATGTTTGTTTCATATCATTCCAAGTCCTAATAGATTGAGTGACTAATCCCATGAACCATTTCAAAGCAGCTCCTTCCAATGTTGAAGGAAACAGTTTGAGTTTTTGAGAGTCTTCCATATAGCCATAGGTTCAGCACAAGACTTCAAACTGAAATAGAAATGTTTCAGGATCCTCCCTTTGCAACCCATAAAAGTTTGGGAGGACAGATGGTAAAATATTTTTCATTGTTGCATGAGTTTCCTCATCGGCTATAGGGAATCCAAATGAGTTATCTCCATCCCTATTTCCCCCATTGTTACCTCTACCTCTGCCATTATTTCCTCCTCCTCTACCTATACCTCTACCCCCTCCTCCAAATCCATCTACTACTTCTTCTGTCATGATAGTTTCCTCAGAGTCTTCTGGTTCTTCTATTAATGGTGAATGAGAAAGAGTTTCTCCCTCCTCTGCTTCAGGTGATTCTACTTCTGTGATTACAATATGTTTCCTTGTAGAAGTGAAGAAAGGTTCTTCTCCTAGATCAGATTTAGTAGATAGTGTGGAAGAATCTCCTAATTCGGCTGCTCCTTGAATTCCAGTAATCCTAAGGTTGGGAGTATGAGTCAGAGATGATGGAGGTGTATCTTGTCTATGCCTTGAAGTAGCTAGAGTTGTGAAAATTGAACTTTTGGCCCTAGCTATAAACCTTCCCCTAGAATCTCTTGCTCTATGCATGTCATTTTTTTTATTTTTATTTTTTCAATTCAGGCTAATAATTCTCTCTTTGATCTTCCAGGTCACACTAGGTGCAAGAAGAGAGCATAATCAAGAAATTATTGAACTAATAACTCTTTTTTCTGATCCTCCAGATCACACTAGGTGCAAGAGGAGAGCATACTTCAAGAAGTTATCAATTTTTCTCTTCTTTTATTTTTATTTTTTTTATGTAAGAGATCAGCTACCTAGTTACACTTCCCCGGAAACAGCACCAAAATGTTTAGTCAATTTAGTATGTCCTAAATTGCTACATTAATTATCTACTGGGAGTTGTAAACTGACGAAGTGTGGCGCACTATATGTGCAAGACAACCTCTTTCTTACTTTTTATTGTTTTCAATTTTTGTTTTGTTTTGGGGGTTTTATCTTCGTTTATCTCCTAATGTGAATGGAAATCCTATTCCTAAATTTTAAGAATACTTCAGAAAGTAAGTATGGTTATAGATTTTAAGGCAATTATGTCCTCTATGCTGATTTCCAGAGCTTAACACTTCAGAGGATCTCAAAACATGCTAGTGATGAAACTATCATTTAAACAAGAACGGAAATGTACTGCTAGTAAAATCAAATAAATGATGAACTACTGATCATGCAATCACTACTTCTCCTGCTCATCTAAATACAAAAAAAATAAGTTAAGCTACTGCACTCAAACAAGTCAAAAACTACAAACTAATAAAAGTAAAATCAATTCACTTCCTTCATAATCCGATAGCTCGCCATGTAGTCTAAGCTATGGCTTTAGGAGATAATGTCAATGATATGAGGAAATTGATATCTAACTGCAGGAAAATAAAGCTAAAATCAAATCACATCATTCATAGTCTAATAGCTCGCTAAGTAGTCTAAGCTATGGCTTTAGGAGATAACGTCAATGATATGAGCAATTTGATATCTAAACTAGCTAACAAAGCAAGTGAATAAGATTGAAATCAAAGCATAACTGGAATTAAAAAAAAAAACTAAGAAAAGCAAAGTCAGCAGAGAGGTTAATCTCATGTCACTAGTTATTGCAAAAATTGTATGGAAATTCTCGGGCCTACTCTATCCTTCAACACACACACATTGATTAGTGTTAACAACAATATACAGAGCTTGAAAAATCATGTACAAGAATGAAATGTTAATACCATAGCAAATGAAATATACACGGGTGGATAACTATGAAATATGTGCAATAGAAATAAAGAGACAATGCATAAAAACTTT
>Ga0115851_102255_pt1 | contig 10148 bp, 4 predicted proteins | sample InSIn2gowninarea_FD_83865 | JGI IMG/M metagenome (GOLD analysis project Ga0115851, IMG submission 83865)
GGTGTAATTGCATAATTATGCTCACTAGAGGATCCCACATAAAAGTCATGTATTTCTCCATATCTCCAAGACGTTTTGGAGAATCATTCAAAGGTATTTGAGACTCCCAAAGGCCTCCCACCTATTCTTGATCATGAATATGCTATTCATTTGATTCCAGGAAGTGTTCCTCCAAACATCAAGCCTTACAGATATCCATATGCCCAAAGGAGTGGGAACTCATTCAATAGTTGCAGAAGATCCCACTTCAAACAATATTGCAAGAACTTGACAAGGAAGGAAAAGTAATATTGGAACTTAAAGTAGCCACAGAACTAAGAAATTGATGCTAAGAAATAAATCAATTTTACAGTATCTCATCAAGTGGAAGAACTTACCCACTGAAGATTCCACATGGGAGGACAAGAATTTATACAGAAGCATCAAGAACTACTCAAGTGTTGAGGAAAACACATTTTGAAGGAGAGGGGCATGTTAGATCCATATACTACTAGAGTAACCCCTTATTTTTATTAGTACAATCCCATTATTATATTGGTGTGCCCATGTAGTCCCCATATTATCATTATTGTGCACGATAGAAGCCCACTATTGTTATTATTATGCCTTTACATTATTATTGTTATGTCATCTCTGATTATATTATGACCCCTTAGATTCCTATATTTAGAAAGGAGGTCTTGTCATTTGTATCATCCAAGAATTGTTCATTTGTGTAATGTAAAATAGGTTGCCCCCTTGAAGAGGCTGAATTGTAAGGTGTTGATCTATTTTTTCTATCCTTTTGTGAGTTGATTTCATAACAGATAGTAGACAATTATTCATATGAAATGATTTATAACCTCCACAAACTTACTCTCATAATGGTAGTCAGTATCCCTTTGTTGCAGTACACAAAGAAAAAAACTTTTCTACACTTGCAATGGTCTCAACAACACATACTCACACAAAATTCAATGCATTGTATTATATTGATGTTATTGTGGTCCCTAAAGATTAAAAGAAAATATATGGATATGTTGTTACTATGGCTGGTCCATATTTAAACAAAATATCCCTGTGAATTTAATTTCAAAGCAAAATAAGGCAGATAAGGACATACATGTGTATATTTAGGTGGAAAGGCATACCTTTGTAAACCTATGGATGTCCCCTTGAAGAATATTGTTTTTTAGTAAATTAATGGAATGTTTTTATTTCAAGAGAATATTATTTGTGTTATACACCATTAAATAATATGAAAGTATTTAAATAGGTTTTCACTTTCAAAGGAGATAATAACATATTAAATTCAAATATCATTTATTTCACCACTTTTAAGAATAATGGAACAATTACACTATTACTAATCACTTCCCAATTTTTGAGCATATAGGGGAGACTAAAATCAAACATATTATTGGTATCCTTTACTAAACATTCTTTTAGGTAGCACCATATACATGCAATTACTTAGTTTTTGTATTTCAAATATTGTTGTGAGATTACTGACATCTATCTTGTATTCCTCTATTTCTAGATCTTAGACATATATTTGTGTGATGAATTTAATATTTGTATTACATCTTTCTTAGCTATTTCATTATAGTTCATTAGTGTAAGGAATTTATTAGCGAAATGAGAAAACATTCTTCTAATACCACTGAAACTTCATTTCATTATTTCATTTTCATAGTATCCTCTCTGAGATTTGTGATATGGTCTTGCAATCTTGTTGGTCTTCGATTCAATTAGAATCAAGATATTAAGAGGATGAGATGTTTTGTCGTTTGAGATGTTTTATTTTATTATTGAATTTAACAAGATGAAAGGATAAATCTTTCATGCATATATCTTATAGCTAACTTCATCTTCCAATAGGGCATTCAAATTGATTAAACTAGTTGTGTAAGCTCTATATTATGGTATTTTATATCTATTTTTTAAGAAAATATTACATCATCTATGTAAGTAGTTTTGGAGAAAAAGCATATAGTTTTATGCATAATTTATGATGGACATATTTTTACAAGTGAGTTGTTTTTTGGTTGACCATAGAATGTACTTCTACACCAATCCCAACAATCTTTCACCAATCACCTCCCCAATTTCATAATTTTTCTTCACAACAGGTATGCTAGCTCCAAATTCCTCTTAATTCTCTTCATTACATGCTTTGAAAAAAAGATACAACAATAGTATGGCACCCTCATGGTATAAGCCCTGAAGTTATTGACAATTTACAAATATAACACCACAGGTTTTCAAAAACATAATCAATGGAAGGATGGATGATATGTTAAATGTGAATCTCAATTTTAGGATGGTAATTTTAGTGCCTATGCTCATCTTCAAGGAAATTCTATTTGTTGGTGAATGGAATATATTTTTTCCAACCATTCAAAGGCCCTCATGCTCCAAGTAATGTCAATTTATGGGTAGTGTAAATTTATGAGAATTATTGGGATCTTAGGCGTTAAATGGAACATGTAAAATTAACATAGTTTAAGTCAAAATAATTTAGTTAGATATTTATGGGGCCATCTAGTATTTTTTGTATTTAGGTGTAGATTATATTATATCTTATTTTGTATAAATATTAATATGATATTATATTATTAATTTAATAATATTGCTTATTTAGCCCAACGGCTCAATCTACAACCACATATGTGGGCGATGTATAAACATGTTCATGCTCAATGTAGAGTTGACAATTCTTTTAGTAGAAAAAAATGTCCAATATAGTGAAATAAGAAAAACAAAAATAAATATGTCCTGCATGTTTATTTAGTTTCCCCTATGAGTAATAAAATTTAATGTGACATAATGAAAGAAACAAATGTTAAAAGAAAATATTTTAATGTTGCATATAATAAAAATATGCAATGTGGTTGATCAATAACATATTTGAATGTTAATTAATATTGATTTATATATTCAAATTTATTAATAAAAAATCCAATTTTGAAATGTGTGGAGCATGTTATGTAACATATCTTTATTTATTTTTATAAATCTATTAAAAAAGAAAGTTTTTATGGTTAAAACTTTTGAAGTAATGTTTGTCTTTTGGTGTTTGGTAATTTTTTAGATATATGCCTTTTTTCAAAGGCAACAAATATTATTTAGAATTAAAAATTTAAGTTATGTACTCTATATAACATTCAAAAATCCAACCTAAACAACTAAAAATTACACATTGTGTTTTGCAATGTCAAAGAAGTTTTTATTTCAAGAAATTTGATCCCTACCCCCCCATGTTAGATCCCTGCTTAAGATGGATCTATGATGGAATTGTAAAATATAAATGAATTTTATTAATACTAAGATTTTAAATATATTTTTTTTACTTTTTCTAGTATGAATATTTTTGTAATTCGTCATAATGTAATATTTGCAACTATAATACAAGGTTTTGTGATCGATAAATAGTTCCAATTTTTAATTTAACTATATAGAGTTTATGTGAGGCTATATATTTGTGTTTAATTCGAAAACCACAAAAAAAGATTTGAAATTTTGAAAAATTAGGGTTCAACTATTAGTTATTAAGGTTTTAGTTGCATAATATTTTTATGAAATTAATTTATATATGTTTTTGAAATATTTTCGTGATGATGATGATGACGGTTAACATCCATTGAGAACAAACTTTGGTCTATCGGACCTAAGGAAATGAATTATTTAGTTTGATTTAAGATTTTATTCCTATGCTCAAAAATCTTGGAGAGAATCCTTCCGAGCTCACTGTAATTTTGACATCCTAAAAGGCTAGAAAGATCAATATTGCAACAGAGATTTTGAAAATGAGATCTAATGTCGTTTTCCAAGGGGCACTCTAAGAGGAAGTGATTTTCATCCTCAATGTTTGTATTCTCATAGAGATGGTAGAACCTTTCCAACCATGGTATTTTAGGAACTGTCCAATGACCTGTTTCACTACGGAGCTCATAAGAGTTCGTTCTAATCTTTGCTATATTAACTTTCTTCTTTGAGCTAGTTAAAATGTAGAGATACTTTTGATCTTCTAGGGTGGGGTTGATGACCTCCTCATAATATCTTAATTTTCTTTTAGCTGCTAAATATTTCTCACACCACATTTTTTTCTTTGAACGTAGAAGTAACAATATTTGTAATGTTATTAATTTTTTGCAATGTAGTGTTCTTGTCAACCTCCCAATGGTTTAACCAGGGCCTTGTGTCTTTATACCAGCCTTGCTTGAGCCTTAGGTGGTCTTGGCTAGAATTTAGAGCTAGCTTAGGAAGTCTATGGTCTCCTATGTTATTGACTTTGTGCTTGTACAAGAGAACCCTAGTCAGAGCTACACTCTTAATAGGGGAAAGACCCACTTCTATAAGGAGAATAGCATAGGGTGTGTTTCTTTAATCTTGAGGTTATACATTATAAAACACTTCTCGATTTGTTCAATCTTTCTCTAGGATTATCTAGAGATGCTACAACATAAAACCTCACATCCATATAAGATAATCAGAGTGACTGAAGTTTCAAATAGGAACTTCTTTCTATCCCAAATTATAATATTTGTCATTTTACAATTATTTTGAAGACCAAAATAAGCTTTCCACCCCCCATTAATCCTTTTCTCAATGATATAGTTCCAATTAAGTTTGTGATGAATATCAATTCCTCGGTACTTGTAGGAAGACACTTGCTCCAAGTTACTATTGTTATACATAAAATTAGCGTAAATGTACTTCTTGGATTTGATAATCATAAATTTTGTTTTGTGAGTATTAACAATCATATCCATGGTAGAGAAGAAATACTTAAGAAGTCTAAGTTGCTTATCAAGATTAGTCGGGCACCTTGCAATGAGGACAACATTGTCAGCATAGAGGAGAAGGATGAGGACTATCCCAACTAAGATCATTCCAACACATCCTTCTTCCTCTAAACAACCTTCTAGCTTGTCGATGTAAATGCCAAATATGGTAGGGGACAGCGGGCAACCTTGTTTAGCTCTGATATTACACTTAATATCTTTCAAGCACCCCTGCTTGTTCTTTAACTTGGAAGTTACATTCTCATATAACCTTATAGTGGCCGCTCTCATCTCAAAAGGAACCTTTATCTCTTCTAATATATTCCATAGGTTCTTTCTAGGAACTATATCAAAAGCCTTTGTGAAGTCCCCAAAACAATAGAAAATATTAGATTTATCATTGCGTCATTCCTCCACAATTATCCTAAGCATAATGAGGTGGTCTATTCTTGAGTGTTGCCTTATAAAACCCGCTTGGACTTTAGCCCTCTTACCTTCACTTTCAAGCAATATTCTCAACTTCTTTTCAAAAAATAATACCATATAACTTGGCTAGGAGAGGGCTGATCATGATTGTTCGAAAATTAGAGGGGTTATTTGTATCCCCACTTTTAGAATAGGGATAATGAGGCTTTGAGTCCATGGTTTAGGGAAACATTTTTTGACCACTTGATTGAAAATCTTGTGGATATGGGGGATGAGGGCACGGCCTCCAATTTTTATGATTTCCATGTGGTAACCTTCAATGTCCTTAGCTTTCCCATTAGCCAAATGATTAATCCCAAAATAAATGTCTTCTAATGAGAAAACTTCTTTTGTAGTGAGGAGGGTTTCAAAGTTATCCATGAAATATGGAGATTCATAAAGCTTATTAAGATAGGAATTCCAGTCATGTAAACCAATTTTATTATTATATTTAGATTTCCCAGTTAGAATCTACTTTGAGAATTTCTTAGGAGCTACCTTAGGGAGGTGTAAGATGTTCTCGTCTTTTACGAATGTACTACCTTTTTTCCCTTCTAGTTAGGGGTTTTATATCTTTATCTTGTCAATTGTAAGATATTCATCAACAACTTCCTTAATTGTCCTCCTCGTACTTTTACAATCTTTGTCATACCATGGGTTGGTTTTCCTAGTTCTTTTATTACTTGAAACTTCAATTGAGAACTAGTTAATAGAATATGAGAGGGTTGTACTCAAACTATGATATAGTTCCTATTGGGTATATAAATAATATTAAAAATATAAAGACCAAAATATATTTTTATTAAAGAAATTATACTAAAATTGATTATATATAAATATTAAGTCAATATATATGTAAATTTAATATACAATACATACATATATACATATATACATATATATATATATATATATATATATATAAGGATTTATGTTAAGAAAAAATATTATATTTTCTATAATATTTTTTAAAATGTTATTGGCTTTACTTTTTCTATATTTATTTTTAGACATGTACAAAGCAAGTTTCCAAAATGGAACAATTATCTCGAACTAGAAGTCAAACTTGCAACAAAACCCATAACACAAAAACATAGCCAACTATCATGCCAAATATTGAAAATTCACTTCAAAATTATCTTTTGGACCCAAGCTACTTGATGAAGGAGGCCTCAATTCACAATGAATATGCCCTACCATGTTGTCCATTAGCTCTATCTTCTCCTAAATTTTCTCTCCCATAAAGTAAGTAATATTTCATGCAACTCCCACATATTTCTTTGTATGTGGCATCATTTTTATCATCTTGTCATGTCCAAGTGAGTCATTACGAGGAATGATTTAATTGTATTTCCAAGGAAATATTTAGTTATCCCATGAAACTATCATAGCTCTCCAATGGGGGACTCTAACTATTTCTCCTTGACCCTCTTCCATATGCTATAGTTTGCATGCTTCCACCCCTCCATTAGTTTTTGTTCCCAACCTAGGTTAAGAGTCATATTGGATTAATTATGTAGATTCTTTGGTCTATGGCATTTAGATCATAGTCTCACCCCTCTTAGAAGAGTCTCACATGGCACAAGGGGATGCCCATCTTGGAGTTTCAACCACTGTCAATATAGTGCTCACTAGAGAAAAAAAATCCAAATTCCTCTTAGAATTCCCTCTATCTTTAGGAATGGAACAAAGATACAACCCCCATATCTCTGACCAAGCATATAAACTATAATATACCAAATAAAATTAATAATATCACAAAATGCTTAGATTTAAATTATATCTAATAAATAAAACCAAAAGTATATGAAATAAATATATTTAAATAAAAGTTCAAAATAAGTTAAACTATATAAAACTGAAATACACTTTTAAAAATATATTCAATTAATTTTTATTATTTAGTAGAAACAATATATATATTAAAATAACATATTTCAAATTAATTTAAAAATATTTAGAAATAATTAAAACCTTGAAAGAGAAAGTAAATCTTTTATAAAAAATGTTCAAAATTATTTTTTAGAAATAAAAGAAAATTTGAGTGAGAAATTATAAATATTATAAGCTAATATAAGTTTCTAAACAATTAACACATAGGGTTAGCTAAAATAAATTGATCATAATTACACTAAAGGAATAACAAAATGGATGTACTACCTAGTATAACATAACCTTTTAAAGAAAAAATAATTACACCTATATACAATTTAAAATACAAAACGATATTTTGAGGGTAAAATATCACTATGGAGATTTGAAAAGGCATATTTTTTTTATTCGAGGAACAATAGTTGAGAGGAAAAAATAGTTAATATAAATATTTTGGAATTGTTTTTTACCGTATTTTAATTTGAAATTACAATGTTAAAATAAAAATTATATTTTTATTTTTTTCTCAAGAAAAAATTAACAAAATAAAATTTTATTTTTTAAAAATATAAAATATTTTCCCACATCTTTATATCTTATGATCATAATTAATTTTATACTATCACAAAGATTAAAAAAAAATTACTTCTAGAAATATTTAGAATAATATAAGATAAATTTAAATGTAATTTAATTAGTTATCTTAAAATGAAAATCAATACATCTTCCATCATTGCTCTTTTGAATATTAAGATTACACTTCGTGACTTCTTAAAAACAATATTAAATAAATAAAATTAAGGCATTAACATAAGGCAAAAACATTAATTAAAATTAATTAAATTCAATATTAAATTACCCATAAATATAAAATTCTTAAATTAAATTTATAAATTAAACATAAATATAAAATTAAGTAATTAAAATTATTCGAAGTTAAAATTATAAATTAAACATAAATATAAAATTAAGTAATTAAAATTATTAGAAATGAAAAGACTAAGAGAATAAAAATTCCAACTTAAACAATACTTTTACTTTAATAAACTTAAGATAAATTTTGTTAATTTAGAAAATAAATAAAACTAAAATATTTATTTTTATTTTATAAGAATCGATTAAAATTATGAGATAATATTATATATATTTAATACATTTATAATAGTGAGACTAAACATATACTCAAAAATTTTGTTTTGGCTACACAGTACTAAAAAAAACATAGATCCCTCATAACTCTAAATCTAGTAAGTGCCTAGTGACATCAAATTTTTGAAGTGTTACCCATGACATTAGATACATAATTATGCCTCCAATAGAAGCTTGAATATAATGGAAGTTGGATAGGGAACATTATAACTCTTGTCAATTCAAACAAAAATCATGGGAAAGCTATGTTATATTATAAATTTTATTGGGATATTGGACCTTAGATTTGGATGAAATAGAAGTGATAATTTAATAAACTTCCTCAAAATGGAAAAACAAAACAATTTAACTAAAATAAATGATTCATCAACTTCTTATTTCATTCCTTTGACCTATAAGGAAATCAAGTATGAGGTACAAGGACATGGATAATAACTCTACCCAAAACTGATAGACACCAAAAGGGTGTGAGTAGCATACATGATTTCCATCCATAAGGTAATATTTAGATCACATTTTGAAGAAGATTAAGTGTATGATATCGTGTCCTACTTTGTAATTGTACCCTAAAATTATAAAACCAAAAGTAGTGTTAGTTGACATATATTTTCACATATGCCATTAAATTGTTTCATTAAATTTCATATTTTAGGATGTCAACAATCATGTATATTTTCTCATGTTATTTTACTTTTATTGATAAAAGATCCAAAAATGTCATTAACTTAAAGATATTAATCACTTTCATCAAGTAGAGGTATTATCCATCCATTGTTCCCAAGAGAATGACAAAGATGAAAATTTATTATTTCCTCATGATAATCAATACAAAATATTTATTAACTAAAAGAGATTAATCCCATCCATCAACTAAAATTCATACTAGATTTGGGTTCTTCAGAATATGGGACACACAAAAAAATTATTCCCTACTAATTCTAACACATCATGAAAAGTCATTAATAATAAACAATAATCCCAACTATGAATAACAATGTTATTAAATTTTCTATTTTACTAAGGAATGGTAATAGAAATTTGTTGCAAACATGGGTAAAACCCACAAGGTGGTCATAGAAACTATGAAAGGAATTCAGAGATTAGAATTTTCCCATTTTGTAACATAATATTATAATGTTTCCATATTTCGCTTTATCCATGCATTCCTTGATACTAGGGCCAATCAGAATAAAGTTAAGTGATGTTTACCTAATTTCAATTAATAGCTCTAAAATAATTAAAATATAATAATTACTAAAATATTTAATTGGTGGAACATATGAGTTTAGAAAATAAATAATAATAGATTGAAACATCAAATAAAACCAAATAAAATTTAGCTAATCCATTTGAGTGTGAATATATCAAAAGTACCAATGGCAACCAATCACAACAATTCATGGCACACACAAGAACTAGTTATCTTTGTTATTGTAAAACATAATGTTTTTAGTTTAACCATTAGGAATAAGATTATGGATAAGATGACTCAATAATACTTCTGAATAGCAATAATATGCTTAGTGTTTTGTAAAATAGTGAATTATCCACTTCTAGTACTAGTTCCTTAACATGGTATTTTTAGAAGAGAAATATTAATGAATTTTATCTCATTTTCAATCAAAATATTAGTTTCTTGTTAGCTAGGAAGAAGGTTAAGACACTAGTTTCTTTATTTCCAAAATTATGTATATATGTGATACCAACCTCTCTTGTAAATTAGAATTTCTTCCCTATGAGTGAGCATCCTTGACCAGTTTCCAATGACTTTGCATACCATCATGAATTTACATTTAAGTCCCACCCTTTTAATAATGAGTTTTTTAATTTTTAGAGTTTATTTGAGTATGATTTAGTATTTTAAAAAATATTTCTTATTTAATAGGTGATGGTGAC
>Ga0115851_102256_pt1 | contig 10147 bp, 4 predicted proteins | sample InSIn2gowninarea_FD_83865 | JGI IMG/M metagenome (GOLD analysis project Ga0115851, IMG submission 83865)
ATTTGAAACTTCATTAAAACCCAAATAAAACAAACCTAAATCGAATCTAAATCAAAACATAAACTACGTAAAGCATATATTACAAAATTTAAAACATAAACTATACAATATATTAAAATCTAAAAAAAAATATATAAAAAAAAAAACAAAATGAAAACTATTTAAAATTACTAAAAATTAAATTGAAATTATAACCTAACCTACGTTATGCAACATATTAAGGCTGATAAAACCTACGACAGCGTAATTAAAAAAAAAAAAAATCAGAGATACGCGGAAATGGCATACGCTGTACAATAAAAATCAAAATCGTAGAAAACACTGGAATGCACAACGTTGACAGCAAAACTCGAGCACAATTTACCTGTTCCGGATCCGATTACATGTTGCGTGTGCCTCAATGATTGATGAATTAAAACTGCGTGATAGCCTGCGGTGATGGGTTCACCTCCTGCGTAACCTTCTGACTGGCTTGACAATCCTTGACAGCGGGTATAGCAACGTGAAACAAAATCGGGGTTGAATAAAATTTTTCCAGTGAAAACGATGCTGCCGGCGAGGACTGGAGCACGATGAAAATTATAACTTCTATGATGACAGACGGCAATCAATTCTGGGCCGAGGGTGAATACCGAGTCTGCAAACGTGAAACCTCCTGCGTCTGGCGTGATTCAGAAATGCGTATTGCTGAAGCCTTCCACGTTGATCTGTTTGAATGTCCAGCAACTGAACGCATGAATGATTTCACTCCTCTGCGTGGAAGAAAATCATATAACGACAGCGATTTAACTGATGCTTACGCCGAAGGGTTTCCTCGTCTAGATTGAGGGAGGTCTTGGCACGCTCCTGGCGCTTGACGAGAGAAACTTCAACAAATATTTCGTGAATCACCTCACCAGAAATTGTTAATCACTGCTGGCAGCTTGAAATCGATGTTGGAATAACCTTTTATACAGCCGTAATGATACCCAGCATATAATTTTCTGCAAGCTTGCGTTTGATATCCAACGTTTGCGTAATGAAGAGAAAGGCCAGCGTAAAAATAATCGTTCCTTTAGCTGGCAGAGAACCTCAAGACCCAGCGACCAAAGAATGCATCACGTTGAAATCTGCTGGTCATGCACAGTGTGTCGGCGTGTCAACCTTGACGGTGATCCTGCAATTGCAAAAAAGACAAAAACCCTAATGAAAAATTTATGAAAAAGTAGAAATTTAAAACCCTAGATCAAAAATTTGAAACCCTAAAACAGCTGATTAATGTACAAATTTTTGGCCCCTTAACAGCCAGATTCAGCAATAAGAACAGGAAAATTTTAAAGAAATAAAAATTTGAGGTTTTCACTGTGAAGAACTTCAGAAAATCTCTCATGCAAATCAGAAAAATAAACCGAATGATAGACCCAGGATCAAATCCAACTGGGCTCAGCAAAAAAAATGCTTGCGGGAGTTGGCTGGTTCAGCCGAGAACTTCCCCGAACGCCCACAAAATTTCTTTTAATGATGTTTTCTGCACAGCTCAAAACAACCGTCAATAAAGAGGGCAAAAATGCTGCTAGATCTCAGAAAGTAATGGAGATACCTGCCATTACTTCAGAAACCCTAGTAACACTCAAACCCCAGCAAGTGAACAAGATACCTGTGCTCACAATACTCTACAAAAAGCTATTATTAATGGCTGAAAATAACATATGCAGAAAAATGAAATGATCTCACAGCATTCCAAGAGAGTAACACCAGCAAGATATGGAGCCCAAAGTCTTCTTTTATTAACCAGAAACAGATTTACAAGAGAGCTTCTTCAGTACAAGACTCACAGATCCGATCCCATTGATCTGAAAATGACCCCTAGCACCCTACTTAAAGGAAATGACTCCAACGGCTAGTTCGAGTGATCCATGTTGAAATGATCTCGACCGTTGATGAGGATCAAGACATCTCTTGATCTCATCCGTCGATTTATTAAAAAATAATATTTTGCATGCATCCACTTAAAATATTATTATTTTATTAGTTAGGGTTTTTGCTCTATTTTTTAATTTTTTTATTATTATTTTTTATTTATTTCATTTTTTAATTTTTTAATTATTTTTTTAAATTTTTATTTAGATTTTAATATATTGTATAGTTTATGTTTTAAATTTTGTAATATATGCTTTACGTAGTTTATGTTTTGATTTAGATTCGATTTAGGTTTGTTTTATTTGGGTTTTAATGAAGTTTCAAATTTTGTTTTTAATATAATTTAATAAAAAATCAAAAAAAAAATTTATTTTGGTTTTGTTAGATTTTTTTTATTTTAATTTAATTTTTAGTTTAGTTTAGATTTAGAATTTTCATCTTTTTTGAAAAAATAAAAAATAAAAAAGATTTTAGGCTTAGTTTTATTTTTAGTTTTAGATTAATTTTTAAATTTCATTTTTTTAAAATTTATTCATCAAAAAAAAAAAAAAATTGAAAAATAAAAAAAAAATTTGGAAAATTATTTTTGCCAGATTCAGTTTGTTTTCATGTTATTATCTTTCATGCTGAGATCCAAAATTTTCAAGCCGAGATGCGAAATATGATCTCTGGTTAATGGTTTATGACTTGTGGTGGTTTAAAGTATTCATCCTTTTCGAAGTTTTTAACTTGCTGGATATCGTTTTGGTCATTCTGAGAGAATTGTGATTTAGCTGATAACTTTTGATGACAAATGATTGCTGTTCACGGTTTATTTTTCTATATCATCTAACAAGTAATCGTTTTAACCACAATCTCTTAAGGCACTGGTCTACTAAATTAATCAAATCACTTTAGTGCCTATCTTAATCGTATCTCGTGTCTCCCAACCAACTGGTCGACAGTTAGTCTCATCATCTCACAGGGACTACCCCCCTTAGCCGCGGGAGACAGGCTTAAACGGAGGGATCGGGGATCAGAGTGACAGCCCCCGGTCTGAGGGTTGTCGTGTCAATCCGCGCGACAACAAGTCCAAAATAACTGTGTCAATGTGTGCATATTTTTGTTTCTGCATTACGATGTGATACTTGCAACAATATTTATTTTAATGTTTGTTGAAGTAATTTCATGAATAACTTATGATGAAATAAGTAGGAAAAGTAAATCAGTTGCTGCAGTGATAGAATTTTCACACCTCATAGAATCAATTCAACACCTTCAAGTGAAAATTCTTTATTTGATCCTTTCCCCCACCTTGTCTAGGGTAAGAACATCATTGGTTGCCATACTCTTTCCTCCTACCCTAGACTGGGTCCACTTGGTCTCATGTAGTCTCGTTCCTTTGAAAAGACAATTCTTCAAGAACCATCCAGGATACCAATTTCAACAAGGATTTTACGGATTGGGAAACTCCTTCACAAGTCATATCCCATAAACCTAACCCTCAAATCCTCCCTTCCTTTTCCTAGAATACATTGTACCTTGCTTACAAAGAAAGCAAGCTCCATCCTCCAAGCTCTTCGGGGAAAGGGATTATCTGGGTCACTCATATCCATTCATTGATTTATCCCTCATTAGTGACTCTACAATATACCGGGCCTCCGATCGGTGACAGTTTGTAAATAGAAGGAAGCCTTACGTGAGGTGACCATGGGCTAGTCTCCATTTGTTGCCTTTGGTCTAGCATTTGCCCTTTAGGTCCCCAGCTAATTTGGGCGGTAACAAGGCCAATTCGCACTAAGCCCTAGAGGAAGCCGCTTATCCTTGAGAGGGTTGAAAAAGAGTAAAGAGGAAGAGCGAAATTTGTGGATAAAAGAAAGCTTGATCACCTATTAGACAAGGCTAGTGCCTAATCCTTACGTGGATGAAGTCTATGAATTCTTAAGATTGGGTAAAACTTGCAAATGAGTAAGGATGTCTTGATGCCCTAGCAACAAAACCCTAACTATTACCTTTGTGGGGGATCAAAATTCACTTGGGAGAGTTATGTAAGATTCACTAAAAAGGATTGTCATTCACATATCATACGTGAGTAATGCATTCACTAAAGAGACCTAGCTTTCATACAATTTATCTTGAATAACAATAGTGTAATAGAAAACTATAGATCATCAATTTATTCCATACACTAGACATAATTCAGAAATTTTCATTAATAAAGCTCACCCACAAGAGAATATGCATGAACAATCCAATTATTGATCCAAGTCAACTTCTCCAAAGACAAGAATATTTCTCCAATAAGTAATGTTTTGTATAGATCACATCTTCTCCAAGATACAAAAAGGCTGAAATTTTCCTAAGGAGGGCCGAAATAGTCCAAGTGATGATGATTGGAATGAAAGCTCTCCTCCTCTATCTATATGAGGAGGATGAGTCATAATATTTGCTTAAAAGCCCCTACTATTAAGTTAAATCACAAGAAACCCTTGGGTTACAAGTCAACTCACTAACTTTTGATCATAAGTGCAAAATAAGCCCACATGTGTGAGCCTAAATTTGTGGATAAAAGAAAGGTTGATCACTTATGAGGCAAGCCCTGTGCCTAGTCCTTGGGTGGATGGAGTCTATGAATTCTTAAGATTGGCTAAAACTTGCAAATGAGTAAGGATGTCTTGATGCCCTAGCAACAAAACCCTAACTATTACCTTTGTGAGGCATCAAAATTCACTTGGGAGAGCTATGTAAGATTCACCAAAGGGGATTGTCAGTCACATATCATACATGAGTAATGCGTGCAATAATGAGACCTAGCTTTCATACAAATTGTCTTCAATAACAATAGTGTAATAGAAAACCCTAGATCATTAATTTATTCCATACATTTGACATTCAGAAATTTTCAATAATAAAGCTCACTCACAAGAGAATATACATGAAAAATCCAATTATTGATCCAAGGCAACTTCTCCAAAGATAAGATTATTGCTCCAATAAGCAATGATGTCCATGGATCACATCTTCTCCAAGATACAAAGAGGCCGAAATTCTCCTAAGAAGGACCGAAATAGTCCAAGTGATGATGATTGAAATGAAAAGTCCTCCCCTCTATTTATATGAGGAGGATGAGTCATAATATTTGCCTAAAAGCCCCTACTAACAAGTTAATCACAAGAAACCTTTGGGTTACAAGCCAACCCACTAAATTTTGATCATAAATGCAAAATAAGCCCACATGTGTGAGCCACTAGCCTTCTAGGGCTGACACTGCATGAAATAGGCTCCAAGTGGCATCTCCAAGTGCCCTAAGGTGTCTGGTGTGGTGTAGAAGCATGTAAAAATAATGATTTGAGGGTTGACCCTTAAATCCACCCACCTCAACGACTCCCTATGGTCGTAAAGTCTAGCTGGGGCATCACAAAGTGGTCTATATGGGTCTCCAACTATGAAAAGTATCCATCTCTGCTCTAACGTTGAGGATTTTCTAGGTGATACTAGCCCTCCCAAGTCTCAAAAGGTGAGACCATCCTCATATGGGCCCTTAATTAACTGCCATCCCTCATAAGGTGCTAAGGTTGGCCTGGGGGCATGTTGGTCCAAGTGTGTCATCCAGAAGAATCATCAAATGCAGTGCAAAGTGACACAATGTCTTAGGTGAAAGGAGTGCCCTGGTACATGTGTGATATGCTTATGTAGTTGGAAGGCCCAAAAGTCTCAACACATCACTTGATAGTGCCAATATACTTCTCTAATGGCCTGGGTACCTATGGGTAAGGTGCCCAAGGCATGGGTTGTGTTGTTACCTATGTTGCAGGAAACGTTTCCAGCCGTACTGCCACGTTTCCCGAAACGGAAACGTGGCAGTACGGCGGGAAATGCGTTTGGTACGGCCAGAAACGCGTTTCCCGGCCGTACAGCCCGCGTTTCCCAATTGAATTGTGTTTTTTTAATTTTTTTTTTTTTAATTTGTTTTTTAATTTTTTTTAGGTTATCTAGTAATTTCTAGAAGCCTGTTCTAAACTTATAAAAGAGAAATTTGTCTCATTCTCTCATCACACTATTCAGCAAGTCGTTTCTCTTGGAGACTGGCAGTTGTTTCAACTTTCAGCTAGGGTGTTTTGAGCAGTGAGCAAAGTAGATTTCAGCAGCAGGAGAAAGAGATTTCAGCAGCAAGAGAAAGAGATTTCAGCAGCAGCAGATTTGGCTCAGCTACAGCCATATTTCTCTTCTCTTTCCTAGCATTTTGGGGTAGTTTCAGCCACAGAAAATTAATTTGGGTAAGCCACATTCATTTTGTTAGTTTTTTCTTAATATTTCTTCAATTTTTCTAGGGTTTATGCAGCGAAAAATATGAAAAACGTTTTTTATTTATAGATTTGTTTTTTAAATATATTTTTGCAGCAGATTTGGCTCAGCTACAACCATATTTCTCCTCTTTTCTGGCATTTTAGGGTAGTTTCAGCCATAGGAAATTAATTTGGGTAAGCCACATTCATTTTGTTAGTTTTTTCTTACTATTTCTTCAATTCTTCTAGGGTTTATGCAGCCAAAAATATGAAAAACGTTTTAAACTTTTTTATTTAGTATTTACAGATTTGTTTTCTTAATTTATTTTTGCAGCAATGGCTTCCAGCGAAAGTGCAGTTGCAAGTTCAAGCCCTAGGGCCAACCCAAGGGCTGAATATTATCCTCTTTGGAGGCATGTGACGAAGCTTCAAAGATGTGGAGGTGGTGGCTCACGGGAATGGCGATGCAATCTTTGCAATAATACATACAAGGGCTCCTACCCAAGAGTGAAGGCACATCTATTGCATGGAGGAGGACAGGGGGTTTCAGGTTGCACAAAAACAACAGATCCATTGGCAAGGAGGGCATATCAAAGAGAGCAAGATGAGGCGGATGGTACTAAGAGAAGGCATGATGACCTTACTCAAGCTCCATCTAACATTGAGCCAAGGAATGTAGCTGAAGCAAGAAAGAGGAGAGCTGGTCACACTCAACAACATGAACAACTAGCACCCAAAAATACCAGAGGCCCAGGGGCATCCCCTTCAGTTCAGGATAGCAGAATTGCTAGATTGTTGAATGTGCAAGCAAGAGAAGAAACTGATTCCAGAGTGGCTAGGTGCATTTATGCATGTGGTATTCCATTCAATGTTGTTCGCTCTCCTTACTGGGAGATATGATAAGGGCAGTTAACAAAGCTCCTCAAGGGTACAAGGGGCCCAACTATGAGAAAGTCAGAACCCAGCTTCTCAAAAATGAGAAGGACCTTGTGGAGGAAATTTTAGCTCCAATTCGTTCTTCCTGGAGTAGCTTTGGGGTTACCATAGTCTCAGATGGTTGGATAGATATAAGGCGCAGACCATTGATAAATATCATTGCCACTCCCCCCAAAGGAGCAATGTTTATCAAGGTAGAAGACTGCTCAGGAGAGGTGAAAGATGCACAGTCCATTGCTGATGTTATTATAAAAGCTATTGAACAAATAGGGCCTAACAAGGTGGTGCAAATTATCATGGATAATGCACCGGTTTGCAAAGCTGCAGGTTTAATTATTGAGGGGAGATATGACCACATCTTTTGGACACCATGCATTGTCCATAATCTGAATCTGATCTTAGAGGAGATCGACAACAAAGTTTCCTGGATAAAGGAACTCACAGGGGAAGCAAGGGAGATTATCAAATTCATCACCAACCACCACCAGTCTCAGGCCATATTTCGAGAGCACTCCAAATTGGAGTTGTTAAAAGTTGCTGAGACAAGATATGCCTCAAACTTCGTGATGTTGTGCCGCCTTGTTGAGGTTAAGCATGCATTAGTTTGTATGGTGGTGAGTCAACTTTGGATTGAGTGGAGACAAGCAGATTCAGAGCGGGGATCTATGGTGCGTAGATTGTGCCTTGATGAGGATTGGTGGAGCAAGGTAGATTTCTTGCTAAAGTTCACAACCCCTGCATTTGAGCTTCTCCGGAGTGCTGACACTGACCAACCTTTCTTGGGAGAGGTATATGATGGCATGGATTCCATGGTTGAGAAAACTATGGAAATCATTTCGCAAGAGTCTCCACAACTTTTGTTTGTTGATGATCATTTTGCTGGTTTGATCAAGAAAATCATTGTTGATAGGTGGAACAATTTTAATACTCCATTGCACACTTTAGCACATGCTTTGAACCCCAAATTTTATGATGAGGAGCTTATTGCTCAAAGCAATGGGAAGAGGAAGGCACCCCATAAGGATAGAGAGGTGGCTAATGGGGTGAAAAAAGCCCTTATGAGAATGTTCCCTTCTCATCTACATAGGGAGGTAAAGGAGGAATTTGCCAGTTTTGTTGCAGGAATAGATGATTATGCAGATATATCAGCTTTGGAGGAGAGAAGCACCATGAATCCAGTTAGGTGGTGGATTTGTCATGGAGCAAATGGTGTACATTTGCAAAACCTTGCCATTCGTATTCTTTCACAAGTGGCAAGCTCTTCATCAGCAGAAAGGAATTGGAGCACTTATGGTTTTATTCATTCTGTGAAGCGCAATAGGTTGGGCTCACAGAAAGCAGAGGATCTTGTTTATGTGCACTCCAACCTTCTCCTTGCATCTCGTAGGGGTCCAGAATACAACAGTGGTCCTTCTAAAGAATGGGATGTGGATGCTGAAAATCCTGATTTGGAGCTCTCTCTTGCTGCCCTGAATATTGAAGCCGAATCTGGAAGTGGAATTGGTGCATCATCTTCTTCAGCACCACCATCCACTATTGAGCATTGTGCTGCTTCTATTTTTGATGAGGATTGTTATGATGAGGATTAGTCTTTTGTCTCTATAGTTCTTGCAGCCTTATAGTCTTTATTGTACTTGCAGCCTCATATACTAATATAAATAAAGGCTGATTTTGAGATTTTGCCCTTGGTTATATAATAAAGGTTGCTTTTGGATTTTCCTATATTTTTATTTTCATTATGTGATCATTCATGACTCATGAGTAAATGTGATGTAAATTTAATCTTAATGTTTAAATGTAATAAATTAGAATGTATCATTAATGCTTTATGATTGCGCATATATATATAATAACTTTTAAATATTTTTAATATATATATATATTCGCGTTTCCCCGTTTCCAAAAGTTGGGGAGGTCGCGTTTCATATCGCTTCCCGTTTCGGAAACTCGTTTCTGTTTCTCCATTTCGTGCAACTTAGGTTGTTACACAGACTGTCTAGGTAGCACGACAACGCTCAGACCGGGGCTGTCACCGGATCCCCGATCTCTCCGTTTAAGTCGTCTCCCTGAAGTAGGCTAAGGGAGGTAGACCCTATGGGAAAAAGGAAGACCAACTGGGAACCAGTTGGGTTGGGAGACACAATAGGGGGAAACAAGCACTTGATCGATTTTAGAATTTGATTAGGTCTTTAAATGCTTAAGACCAGTGCCTTATGGAGTTAATGAAAACCAAGTAATTAATTAGCTGCTGCTGCTTATGAAGTAATTCAATGATTGCTTGAAAATATTTACAAAATATCAAACATGTCATGAGCATTATATAATCCAAGCAACGATTAATTCCACTAGATGCAAAATATTCAATAGATGCGCAATGTTCTAGCAAATAAAGTTTCAAAAGGTCAAATACTTCAAGAAACCACGAAATTTTAAATGCTAACCAGCGCACAAAATGATTCACCACTTTTCAATAGCTAATTTTTAAATAAACATTTAAGTGCATTTAACTATAGAGAAGTGGAACATAGATACCACAAAAGACACCAAAATGAATTTTCAATTTTTAGTTAGTCTTTTCAATTTTTTTTTTTAATTTTTATATATTTTTTAATTTTTATAAAATTTTAAGTTTAAAATCAAAATGAAACAAAACTAAAATCTAAATAAAATTAAAATCTAATCTAAACTAAGACCCCAAAAATAAAAAAGAAAAAGGAACCTTTTTTCTTAAACCTTTTATAATTTTTCATTATTTTTAGTTTTTTATGAGATTTTTGTAGATTAAATAAAAATCTAAACCCAAAATAAGTCAAACTCTAGAATTAACTTTTTATGCCTTTATATATAATTAATATATATATATATATATATATATTTTATTTTATTGTACTTTTTATATTTTTTTTTATTGTTATATTCTTTAATTAAATGAAAAACTAAACAAAATAACTCAAAATCCTAAATATTAATCTAATCTAATTCTGAACCAAATTCAAAATTAAAATTCTCTTACCAAAATAAAATGGAAATTAAAATGAAACTTAGAC
>Ga0115851_102126_pt1 | contig 10145 bp, 11 predicted proteins | sample InSIn2gowninarea_FD_83865 | JGI IMG/M metagenome (GOLD analysis project Ga0115851, IMG submission 83865)
GATTGTAGCCATTGGACTCCTAGTACAACATCAACACCACCCATTGGAATGGAAAGCATTGGGCTATTCAATACATATTCTCCTATGGATAGCTTGATATTATGGAACTTTCTAAAGAAATTTATGGTTCCTTCACTTGCAACCATCACTTGACACTCTAGTGCTAGATATAGGAAGAAATTCAATTCCTTGGCTATCTCACAATGAATAAAATTATGGGTACTTCCTGAATTAATCAACACTATTACCTTTTTCTTCTTGATATGTCCTTCTATCTTGATAGTTTTAGGAGTGGTAATTCCAGCCAATGCATTACAAGATATGGTCAGATTCATTTCTTCTTTATCTAAGGTTTGTTCCTAGAGTATATCCTCTTCTTTTGACATTTCTTGTTCCTTTTCTTCCTCCTCTTCACAATCAATGTATAATAATTTCTTCTCAGCACACTTATGACCCTTACTGTATTTGCTATCACAACTGTAACAAAGCCCTTTTGCTCTTTTTTCTTCCAATTGTTGTGGTGTCAACCTTGTAGGTTGTGGAAGGCTAGGGGTAACAAAACTTCCATCTTTATATTTGTGAGTGGTAGGCTTCCTGGTTTCCATAATTTTTCTTTCCATTTTTCTTGCTAACCTAAATGCCTTCTCCAATGAATCAAGTTCCCAAAGGTCAACCTCATGTTTGATATTATCCTTTAAAGTCCCTATGAACACATCAATACTATGCTCCTCTAGAATATATTTTACTCTTATGTTCAATTTTTGGAAGTCCTCAATGTGCTCCGTCATTGAACCCTTTTGTTTGAGATTTATCAATTGGCTATAAAGGGTGTTGCTTTTTGTATCCTCATAATGTGCTATCATTTCTTTCGTAAAAATTCCCCAAGTGACAATTTGTTTACGAGAGCAAAGCCATCGATGCCATACAAACTGATTTGGTTCCAAATATAAAGATGCAATACGTACCTTTTGTGTGTTTTTCACATTATGGAGATCGAAATATTTCTCCCTCTGTAGTATCCATGTTCTGGGATCCTTGTCATAAAACTTCCCCATATTTATTTTTGAAAAATGGTGGGTCTTAAATCGAACATTAGAGTCTATGAAATCATGATTAACATTTCTTTTGTTCTCATCATGAGTTTCCTTTATTACCCTTTCACCATTAGTAACCATTTATTGTAGCAACTTATTCAAATTTATCTTCAGTTCTTCCATATTAGCGTCCATGCCATTCATCTTAGTGTCCATGCCATTCATCTTAGCTTCCATGAAATCCATATTAGCTTCCATTCCATCCATCTTAACTTGCACACCATTCATATTGGCTTCCACGACATTCATCTTGGCTTCAGTTACCTTTTGTGAGAGTGAAATTTGTTGTACTTGGTCTTGTAATTTTCATATATCATGTTGCATTTCTTCCCCTTTGTCATGAGTAATGCTAGAGCTTTCAAGTTGCTTACTAGGTGTTTCCATTTTCTTTCTTTAGGGCATAAATTAGTGCTAATAATTCTCCACTATTCCCTTTGAATTCCTTCAAACTAATTTTTCAAACCAATCTTATGCAAAATAAAAATAAAAACTACACACTTTTTTTTTCACTTTGTAAGAGCTTGGTATTGAATTTGTTGTATCTCTGTAACTGCGGATCTTGAATATCTGAAATTGATTCCTCTTTCTAACTTTGCAAGTCTAATCAATATTGGGTTCCCTAAGGAAGAGTTATGCCAAAGCTCCCATGGTGACCTGATTATAGACTAGTTCAGTAGAGCAAACTTGTACAACATGCCACGTGTCATTGTTTCAACCTTTGTACCTGCAACTAATGTAAAAAAAACTAAAGGCCGTTCTCTTTCTGAAATTTCTTACGAAATTTCAATATGATGCTCAGAAGAAAAATTATGACGATTTTCCCCAGGTCACCTATTTGGAATGTAATTCGGGAGTCTACAAAAACCCTAACTTCCTTAGATCATATCTTTGAAAATATAGCGAGACAAGCTCTGAAATTCGGACCCAAAGTTTAGAATGATTTTGGATCAAATGGTTTTTTTTTAGCTTTTGAAACATCGAAGAAAAAAAGTTATAGTGAAAATTCCACGAGACCTGTTTGGAGAAACGAAACCCTAGAATCCAAACCTTTGATACCAAATGTTATGAAACCAACTCACAAAAAGATAGAAAAAAGAGATAAACGCCTTAGAATTCAGCCTCTTTGAGGGGGAAACCTCCTTTACATTACAAAAATGAACAATTCTTGGATGATTCAAATGACAAGACCTCCTTTCTATATATAAGAGTCTAAGGGGTCGTAATATAATCAGATCCGACATAACAACAATAATGAAAGGGCACAATAATAACAATAGAGGGCTTCTATGGGGCACAATAATAAAAATATGGGGACTACATGGGCACAACGATATAATAAGGGGGTTGTACTAATAAAAATAAGGGGTTACACTAGTAGTATAGGGACCTAACACTTTCTATCATTTTGATCCAGAACATCTTGACCAAAAAAAGATACAACAATGGAAGGCTCAGCATGAATCGCCTATGGATTTTTGGCAACGCTTCTGTGGTTTGCAGTTTCAATCTCCAAAGAGCTAGATAAATTTTTTCTATCTTTGGGACCGTTTTGAGTACTATCTTAAGAAATATGCTCATCCCAAGAAGAAGTTCAAGCTAAAACCCTGCTTAACATTCTTCAGTGATGGAGCTATGCAATCACAGATGGACATGGTCATTGTCACAAGTGACTCTCTATTGTCCCCTTATCAAACAACTCCACCACTGCAGAGTGATTCTGGAGAGTAATAACACACATTTGTTGAACCGTCACGACCTCCCAACATCGCTCCTTCCAATTTTTGTGCAAAGTTGGTTGTGAGTCCCAAACCTCATCACATATGTTTTGTTCCTCAATCTCCATCTTCGTATTTTGATCATCCTCATAATGACACTGTCTTGTGTTCTTCCATTCTAGACTCTACACTTGTTTTGAACATGGATCAATATATCGACAAAGTTGGTGCTGCATAAATAACAAGTGCATGCATTCATGAAGAGCATGATGGGGATATTGAACATCCACCGAAAGCGGGGGACTATCCATGTATGTTCGTACCTCCATTTTTTCTTGGCATCCATGTTGATCTGGCCATCCCTGATTTTTCATGTGTATCCCCCTCCACATATGCACCCATTGTTGATCTTTTGTAGGACACACCGTATGTTAGCCCGTCATTCAACAACAAAGAGGACCAATCATTAATTGAAAATCCACTTGATCTTTCATATGCTCTTTCCAGAAACACAGACGGTGAACATCCTTCCTTCTCATCTACCCCTCTATTCGATTAATCAAACCATGAGGATGCCGACCAACATCCTAAATTTTCTTATATTGGTTGTCGTGATCTCTTCACCTCATCATCTGATCATGATGTTGATTCGCTCATTGTTAATTTGCCTAATCCACTAGTATACAAAGATCCATCTGTCAATGAAGTCAAAACCCCATAGATTATCGAGGCACTTTAGCCTGAGCTAATGGTTATGTCAGGCCCTCACTGTCCTAAGGTTGGTTTCACTTCTGATCAGGAAATTGTTCAAACACTCAACGCTCCTCATCACTCATCTATATGCACTCAAGATCAATCTAGCACTCATATTTTACTTCCTCCACTCGAACTACATGATCACATCGCTCATGCATTGGAGGAATCTTACAGAGAAAGCACACTTGCACAACGTAAGTGGTCTACCTTTCCCACCTTTTCTTGCATATCACGGTCAAGGGAATGCATACACTCAACATCTCCACACAATGTAGCACAACACCATGGCAATTCCACAGAGTGAATGACATGTGCTTTTGCTCATTTTTGTTTTGTGGATTCTTTTAAGCTTGGAGTGTTCTGTTTTCATTGTTCTATCTTTCACACTTACTAGTTTGCACAACTGGGTTGCTCACGGACCAAGCCTTCACCAAAATGGGTCAACCAATGCACTCATGGCCGCATTGGAAATATCACTTCACGTGATTAGGCCCATGCACCGTTAGATTAGGAGTAGGAGTAGTGTTTTCTTTCAGTTTGCTTGCTTGCATGCTTGTTTTCTTTCTTGCTTTGCATGTTTGTTTGTTTGCTTGCTTGTGTGTTTTCTTACTCGCTTTGCTTTCACTTTTACTTCTGCTTCTGCTTTTCTTTGTTTGTTTTGCTTGCTATTTTTGTTTATGTTCTTTTTTTTGCTTGATATATTACTATTTTTGTTTCCAAAAACAAGTGTTGCCAACTACTACATTCTGTCTTTTGAATATAGTATGTGGCTGAGATAGGAAGAGACTTGTGCCCCTGCAGCACTTGGCCAATCTTGTGTCTGTATTCTCTATGCTTGGTTACAACCTTCGGCCGATGAAGTCTTGAAGGAAAATACGAATTGTTTGCAAAGGAATTTTTGGCCCAACCATGAACCTATGTCCACGCTGGGAAGCCCCGTGCCTATACTCAGTCTTCTGCTCTATGTGTTCAAGCTCATCCAACTAGTAGAAATGGAGAAGGGAAAAATCTAAACGAGCAAACCTATGTCAGAGATATTACATTCTTCTCTAAAGGAACAACCTTTTCTACTCTCAATAAGGTGAGATCCCTTTTCCGCCCCAATAATAAATAAGTTCCTATGCACAATCCTCTTGAAAAATAAAAAGGTGAAAGAAGAGAAAGGCTTCCTATGCAGAGAGGTGAAGCATGTAGCTCCCTCGGGGTACTGACCAGGCTCACTGGTAGTGGAGCAATGTGTGTGTTCCTACGTGACTTTTTTGGGGTACTATCCAGGCTTGATGGCAGGGGAACAACACCAGAGATGAAAACTTATACCCTGAAAATTTTCAACTCGCAAGCTAAACTACCCTTCTTTGATTTGAAACAATATGATCAAGCTAAAATTTTTATTTTATCTGACTGAGTTGGAAAAAGGCGAACCATGTATGTCCATGGTGTAAATGGGGAAGCTAGAGCAACCCGCATAATGATTCAATACTCCCTAAGGGACCAAGGCCTTGTACTGTCAATGAACCAAAACAAAGAAGCTCGAGTTCTACCAGTGTATTTCCAAGTGTTGTAGTAGCTACAACCACCCCCTAAAATTTTTGTCTGCACCCAATTTTAGAGCCTCCCTTGAGAGTTTCACTTGATGAATGCAAACACTCAAGTTCACTCCATGAACTCGTGTGAGTCTTTGAATCCACCTTGCTTGTTCATTTCATCCAAGTTTTTGCATGTTGTTATTGAATTCATGCTTGCAACCATGTTCCGATCATGCTCAAAGTATTCGCTTTGTGTGTACATGTTGTGTTCACTATAAAAGCATCAGTCACATTCACACATGGAGCCACTCGCTGTTGCAAAATTGTCATCATGGTCGATCAATGATCAATCACAAGTGTCACGCTTTTCATTCACACCGTCGGTTAGTCATGTTGAGCATGTGTTTCTGGATGGTTTGGATCATCTCATTGGCAAGTCGTGTTGCTGTGTGTTTGAAAGATCACATATGCATCTTTCACTCATTCAAACAATTAGCAATTTTACTAAAGTTTCGACGGCCAGACTCCCCTCTACCAACTAGACCATCACCCCAACATTGACTCGATCGATTGTCACCCAGAATAGTGCAAACCCACCAAGAAAGTCATTTCAAGTTGCATTTCCCGCATGCATATCAATTAGCCTTCAAGCTGGTCGATCAAAGGATTTGACCTGGTAGCCACCTCGAAGCTCATTCCCCTCAAAATTTGTGCAGAGGCTACAGACCTTTCCTGCTCCACTAACTGGGAAAATTGTGCAGCAAGCTAGAGATGCACCAACTACCCGTCCCTGTCTCCCTCATAAAATTGCATAGTTTTTCCAGCCAGTCCTCCCAACAGTCGACTAACTTCTCATCCAAAAAATTGTGCAGTCTTCATGAGCAAGCCTTCTACTAACCAGTAGCCAAAAGGGTCAGTTTCACCCTTGGCAATAAATACCCCCTCATTTTTACATGCAAGTTACTTTTCACCTTAGCTCCTCCCAATAACCAAGAGATTCTATAATCTTTTGTTTGAGGACTAAGTAGTGGCTCCAACACCCCTCACATGGATTTAGTGATTTATGGTGTAACGTGTGTCTTCTAACTTTCGCTTAATTTAGAAGCCTGCTAACAGGCCAACACATTTTCACAAATGTAGTGTATCTGTTGTAAGACTAATATTTAACACTTGTAATGCATGTTGCTTGAACCTTTGTTTAACAATTGAACTAATTCACTTGTTGTAATACACATATGTTAATGAAAATGTGTTGTATATGTCATTAACATTGTCTCGCTTGTGTAGACAACTCCCCCGGACATCAGAAGGACCTTTCATAAGAAACTCTTTATAACAACCATTGCACTTGTGTGCGCTAATCGCTGAGTGTTATACATGTTATCTTCCCTTGTGTGTTGTGACTGCCACATCCATGTGGACTATTCTAATAGAAGTTGTGCATTTTCTATTATGTTGTGTGTTCCTAGTAGAGTTGGGACTTCTCCCAATCGACTTGGGAATCACTCTCACCCTCTCCCTCTACAATGAGAGAACCATTGACACAAATGACACTTACACTCACCAGGCAGGCGAACCTAACTTCTCGAAGACAAAGCAGACCACTCTCATGGGCTGACAATCAAGAGTTGAGGAAAATCCTTAAGATAATGGCAACTGGACCATCATACCGGATGGGACTCCCACACCAAACAATGTGAGGTCTAGTTGGGACTTCATACCGGGTGATCCCCTGAATTTTGGCGAGTCCAGCACCGTCAACAGAAATGAAAAAGGTTGACTCTATAAACTAATAACATAACTCATAAAGATTATGTTATCACAAAATCTGACCCTGATAGGCTGTTGATCAAGTAGTCTCTAAGTAACTCTTTCAAACCAATCTTTTGGTTTAGGCTTAACCTCCTCAACCTGAGAGGGCTCTCTTAATAGGTTTAAGATTTTTGATTAATGATTATATGGCTAACTCTAGTAGTAAAATCAAAAAATATATATAACTTGGTTGAATCAAGGATTAGAAAATATTCATTGGGCTATGGAGTCAAGGTATTCTTCAACAAAACATCATGATCAGCAAACATGGAAGTCAAGGCACTTGGAGTTCAGGTTTACAAGTGAAGTAGTAACATAGTAAATCAACATAGTTTACAAGCATGTGAAGGAAGTTTGAGAATTTTCTAGTGAATTATAAGTATCACAAGCTCATACCACTGCAAATAAGTAATTGAACAAGGTCATAAGAACATCAAACACATACAACTCCTTGTGAATCTTGAGTAGTCAAACTGATCTCTGTATTAGGTATGAAAACCATAGTTTCTTACAATAACACAGCTTTGCTTTTGCTAATAAAATTACCAGCCCTGAGGAATTCAATTAAGCTTTATATAGATTTTTACATTCTTGGATACCATGATCCACTTTTAGAGGAATTTGAATTCCTAAATTAGACACCTATCTATTCACAAAACAAACTATTTAATTACAATTAGACATCTAGTTGTCTTTAAAAGTCCTAATCCAAATAGGAGCAAAACTCCTAAAACATGCTATCATCAACCTTATCTAAGTCTTCAATACATTCTTTAATCAGCTTCCAACCATGTCTTCGAGTTTGATGATGTCCATAGTGTTGTTGCAAAACCTGTTGAGTCATGACCTGACTATCCTAAAAAATAGGAGACAGAGTTCCTCCTTTTCGGGCCCTTAACCCTTTGTGTTTATCTTCAAATAGTGTTTTTCTAGTGTATATGTGGCATGCTTTAACAATTTTTTGAAACATCATTCTCCACCTGTGCAAAAAGGAAACTCGAGCATATGGTGTAAAGGATGAAACATGACTGTGCTACGAAAATACTCTTTTTTCATAGCACAATCTTCATATTACCTATGAAATACTCCTTGAAGCTTTGCTATCTACACCACTGCTATCTGAGAGTTCATACATGATCCCATGTTTACCAGCAACCTCAAAATTTTGGAACTAATCCAACATTAACTCCAGAAAGCATCCATAAGTGCTAAATGATCATCTTCAGCAGTTTCTTAATGCGCGACGAAACTGTTGTGTATGTTATTTTTTCAACATGACCTTCAAAAATCTAAAGTTTGGGAGTTTTTTTTTCAAAATTCCAAGAAGACTAATATGATCAACCCAAAATCAAAATCACTTACCCTTATAGATGTTCTTCTTCATAGTCGTTCTTCCTTTATATGCCAAAACTGTTTTAATGTGTCTCCTTCACTGCCTCTTTTTAATACCCTATTTCATTATTGTTGTAGACCCTTTACCAAATTGGTTTAGTTGTATTTCCTGGGTTGAGTATTAAATTTCCTTACAAATCCGGTTCTTTGATTGCAGGAACAATCCAGGTGAAGTATTGATTTTCACTGTTAACTACTTCTGGTTTGGACACCTTTTCAGCCTCCCAGAGAGCCTTCATCCTTTTGAAGTTTATCTTTTCAACAACATGCTCTCTTGCTCTCACTCTTAGTTTAGCAATTTCATTGTTGGCAGCTTTTAACCTTTCTTCCATAACTTCATAACTGGCTTTTTCTGTTTGAGTGGCAGGAATTGTGTTTTTGTCTCCTTTAGGTTTTGGAGATGGTAAGTCTATCAACTCTTCTTGAACAGCAAAGGATTCTTATATTCTCTCCAATCCAACATTGGGCTCCTACATCTTCTTGGATTTCCTGGTTAAGGGCTTTCTAGGTTTAAAAAAAAAAGGTGTAAGATCATCCTCAAATTCTAGTTTCTTGGAGGGTTTCACTTTCTTTGACTTCCTTTGATCAAACTTTTTCACATCTTCCTACACCAAATGAGATTTAGTAATGTCAATGCTCTTTAAGATATCTTTTAAATCACCCTTCAAGCTTGTACTTTCTCCCGAGATCATTGTTTTGCCCTTCTCCTTTGCAATTTGGATTCAAGTCCATCTCTTTTGAACTGGTTTGCTGGTTGACTGCTCGTGTCTTTCCTTTAACCTTAGATATCTTTTCCTTGGTAGTTTTAGTAGTTTCAAGAATGACTATTGGGGTTTTGGTTATTAGCTCTTTCACTTGCTTCTTAGGCTTTAACTTAACATACCTTTTTTCCCTAGACATTGCAGACTTGCTGGTTTCTACTGATGGAGTTCCTTTAACCCTAGGGCTAGTGTCTTCACCTTATTTTTTTGTTCCAAAGTCACATATAAACAAAAACGAATACCAATCTTTGTTGACCCTTTTGAGCTCATGTAGACTATCAATTTAATTAGAGCATGATGAAATAGGGAAGTATCACATCCTTTGGATTTTAATTGTACTTTATCTGCCATCTTAGCTATACTTTGAAATAAGAAATAAGGAAAATCCAAAGAAATCATACTAGTAAAATGCAAAAGGAGTTTAAAATGATATGTATAAACCTTTCGGTATCTACCTTCATAGGTGAAATAACGCTGAATATTAAAAAGCAAGTTGGTATAACTATCCTTGATGTAGTCTTTAGGAACTACCTTGGTTAGGTCGGTTTATGAAAACTATGGCTTCAAGAACACCTTACACGGTTCCATGTTGAATCTGAAGTTTTTGAACCATGTCTCTTGCCCGCTAGGAATTTCTGTCACCAATGCTATGACCTCTGGAGAAAGTTTCAAATTAAGCATTCCGAACTTTGTACTTAAGCCACTAAAATTAAGTGCAAAATCCTTTGTCACCTAGGTATTCCCTCCCGACAGTTTCTTACAAAACTTCCAGCACTCTACTTTCTTGAAGGCTTCAACAACTGCTTTGTCTCTAATTAGGACCTCAATGCCTTCAGGCTCTATTTTCAAAAAATGACTAGACTTGTGACGTTTCTTCTCCTCTGTCATCTTTTCTTTTGAATTCTTGTGACAAACCTGGCCTCTTTTGAAACTCAACTGATCAACCTCACTTTCCAATGGTGACCAGCCTCGCCTGAATAATGAATGAGGAAAACCTTGGTGAACAATTACCAAATCTTATTGTTCGAAAACAATTTCTGTTTGAGGGTTTGCATGCAAACTAACACGATGAGACTAGCTAGCGCTTTC
>Ga0115851_102258_pt1 | contig 10139 bp, 8 predicted proteins | sample InSIn2gowninarea_FD_83865 | JGI IMG/M metagenome (GOLD analysis project Ga0115851, IMG submission 83865)
ACACAGGCATCGCTTAGCTATGAGCAAGCATGGTTAGTACCCCGATGGAGTTACTTGCATCATGTCTCTATGAAGGAATTCATTCTCTTCTTTCACCTTATTCATTTTTCAATTTTTCTCACATCGGTACATGTGGATATTGGATGTAACATATTCTAAAGTGGAAGTCCAAGTGTCGATAGTTGAATGTAATGGTAATAGAATAGTTGACGAGTCATGAGGGTAGGTGAAAAGTTACAAAGCGGAATGTTAAGGGTCACCCCACCCTTTGCTATATATAGTACCTCATAACTCATTGTAAGGGATTTTGGTCAGCCAAGCTTCCGATAGGCACATCTTAGAGAAATCTTGGAGAGTATTGTAATGAGCCTTGGCTTTTCCATATTGTAGAGCTAGTACATCGCTTTGGAGGACTAGGTGATAGTGACTGTAACATTCTGCTATGGGGACTCGTGGTTGGTCAGGGTTGTACTGTATGATTGGAGCTTTCACTTCCTAATATAGCACAACCAACATGTTTCATGCATATGTTGTTATTGTATCTCAACTATCTTGGTTACTCTAATGATATATGTATTGTTTTCTTATTCATGGATGTATGGAATCCTTTTGTGTAAGTATCTATGAATCTCATATGTATTGTTGGTTTAACCATCACTTTGGATTTTCATGTAACATCATTTCCAGCTTGAGATGCATCTTCGTTCATGTGTTCCCTTCCAAGTTGCATGCTTTCACAGGTTTTCAAGGGGTGCACTCATCCCACTTTCTATGTGTTAGAACCGTTCATGCACCTTCCTTGGCTTGTTGCACATGTGACACCCTTCCTACCAACAAGGACATATTACTTTCCTCTGTGTGCAACCGCAGTCAAGGTGATACCATATGAACCACTGCTGGGACTCCTACACCAAACAATGTGAGGTCTAGTTGGGAATCCTTACCAGGGAGATTGCCTAAAATGTTGGCGGGTCAAGCATCGACATCATTTTGTCGCTAGAAGGAGGGACAAATGACAAGCTAAGTCCTCATCATTTGTTTTGAGTTTTCACACATCTATCATGGATTTTGTTACAGTTCGATCTACAAAATGTCTGTCCAATGGACATATATTTCACATCGAGAGGGAGTTTTGTGATCGCTTTTCACAAATCATGTATGATGGTGAAGGCAAAGTGGCCTGGTTTGAGCACTTAGATGCCTTCCATGTGCCCATGGAAGGCATGGAAGATTTTAATGAAAGAGAGGTTTCTTCGCTACTCGCACACATTCTTCGCAACCACCCATCATAATGTTGTGGCACACTACCTCATAACTCCGTGAACTCATTCAAGTAGTCAACGATCTAATTGAATCTGTTTTCTACCATTTTGATCCTAAAGTACTTGATATAAAATTATTAAAACAATGGAAGGACCCACGCGAATTACCTATGAAGTGTTCAGAGCACTTCTCTCTATTCATGTTTGAAGCCCCACAAAGTGAGATGCAATTTAATTATCTCATGGATAGATTTGAATATTACCTTATCAAATATATTAATCCCAAGAAGAGGTTCAAGCTCAAACCCCAGTCAACATACTTCATTGATAATTTTTCTCAATCACAGATGGACACTATCATTGTCACATGTGACTGTGTGTCGTCCCCTCATTAAATAGCCCCATCACTATAGAGCGATGTGGGAGAATATGCACACACATCTGTTTAGCTGTCACATCCTCCTAACATCACTTCTTTCAGTAGTCACATATATTGGGTTACAAATCCCGTGGGTTATCACATGTATTTTGTACCCAAACCTCCATCTTCATATTCTCATTATCCTTTGGATTGCACTGTCTTATGCTCTTCCATTCTGGACTCTATGGTTGTTGTGAATGAGGACCAAGTTATCAACAGAGTTGGTGTTGCACAACCAACCTACACTACTATTCATGAAGAGTATGATTGTGAGATTAGGCGTCAACCCTCGGCGAAGGATGAATTACTTTTGTCCGAGCCTCCTCCATTCTTCCCTAACATTCCTCATGATTCTACCATCCCTAATTTGACATGTTTATCTCCATCTGTCGATATGCCAATTGTTGATCATTCGCATAACACAGTAGATGTCAATCCATCATCTGACAATAGAGAGGAAAAATCATTCATTGAAGATCCACTTGGTTTTTTATCTACTTTTTCTAGAAACACAGAGTGTGAACATTCATTCTTCTCATCTACCCCTCTGTGTGATTCATCAAATCACGGGCATGCCGACAAAAATCTTGAATTTTTTGATCTTGGTTATTGTGATCTCTCTACTTCTTCATCTGATCATGATGTTGACTCAATTGTTGCTAATCCATCTAAGGGAATGGTCTATGATGATCTATCTATCGATGAAGTCGAAACCCTGAAGACTGTCAACGCACTTCAGCCCGAGCCAATGTTTATGTCAGGCCCTCACTGTCCTAAGGTTGGTTTCACTTCCAATTAAGAAATTGTTTGAACACCCAAGGCTCCTCATCACTCATCTGTATGCATTCAGGATCAATATAACAATCATATTTCACTTCCTGCACTCGAACTACACGATTCCTTCACTCATGCATTGGAGAAATCTTACATAGCAAGTAGGCATGTGTGACACAAGTTTTCTTTACTTCTTTCATTTGCTTTCATGGCACAATTAAGAGTGTGCATATGCTTAACATCTACATGCATCGTCACACAAAACCATGGTAAGTTGAGGGACCACATGTCATGCACTTGCACTCACTTATGTTCTATGGATGCATTGAAACCCAGTGTGTGTTTGGATTCACGGTTATATCTTTCATGTTTGTTGGTTTACACAGATGTGCTATTCACGAACCATGCGTTCACCAACATGGGTCGACCAATGCGCTAATGGCTTCTTTGGAAGTATCACTATACATAAGCATAACCATGCACTGTTACCTTAGGAGTAGGAGTAGTGCTTGCTTTTGGTTTGATTGCTTGCATGCATGTTTGCTTCTTACTTTGCACATTTTTTTGTTTGCTTGCCTGTTTTCTTACTCACTTTTCATATGAATTTACTTATGATTTTTCTTTTTTTGTTGTATGTTTGCTTGTTTATGTCCATAGGTTAGTTTCGGATGAGACCATGTGCAACTTTCGGAACAGGATTGGTAAAGTACAAGAGGACTTGTGTAGTTATCAATACTTGGTTTTCTGTCATCCTCGCTCTATATGAAGAACTTTTTGTCTTTAGTCTATGATACATCAATGGAAAATACATATTGTTTGAAGTGAATCTTGGTTAAATCACAATACTTGCATGCTAACTAGTGTCACATACTCTAGTGGGTTGTTTTTGGGTTAATCCTTGTCAGCTCAGTCATGTAGAGCAAGGTGAGGGGCAAAACATTAACAAGCACGTTAGAGGTATATATAAACTAATTCTCTGAAGGAAAAACCTCTTCTACTCTCAATAAGTCAGGATCTCTCTTCCATCTCTGAAATCAGAATAAGTGCTATGCACAGTTATGAAAATGAAAATCTGAAAAAATTTCGAAAAATTGAAAAATGAATAAGGTGAAAGAAGAGAATGAATTCCTTCATAGAGACATGATGCAAGTAACTCCATCGGGGTACTAACCATGCTTGCTCATAGCTAAGCGATGCCTGTGTTCCTGTGTGACTCTTCCGAGGTAGTGTCTAGGCCTATTGGTAGCGATGCAACACTAGAGATGAAACTAAACTCTCACAATGATATGACTTGTGCACTGATAGACCCCTCATCCCTAATTGGAACAATTGTGTTGACATGGCTTCGAATGTGTGTCGACAGACCAAGACCTGCTACGTCTCACAATCAAGAAAGTTTGGAAACCAAGACAAACAGATAAATGAAAAATACTTCTTGAGGTGTTAGAATTTCTTTTCAATAACTGTGTCCACTCATAGAGCTAGAGTTCTATTAGTTTGTTAATCAACGAACTCACAAATCATAGTTGGAGTTCTGTAGTTGGAGAAGTGTGAAGGTTTTGCATGTGGATGTGCCCGCATGATGGGCAGAATGGGTGAAGGCAAGCGGGTAGAGTAAACAGACAGGTCAGGTGACCCACAGAGGGCGTCGAGTGGAAAAGTGCATAGGACGACCAGATGAAGGCGCAATTGAGTTGGGCGTCTGTGTGGGGGGTTGTGCGAGGTGTGTGGAGGGTGCGCCCACTGAACAATATATAGACCAAATGTTTGGGCGAGTTGAAGTAACCGAGTAGGGCGTTCGTTCGGAGGATCGTGCAAGGCGTGCAGAGGGTGCACCCTCCAAACAATGGGCAGGCCGAACAATGGAATGAATTGGTGATTAGGTGAGGGCAACCCATAGTTGGGTGTGTCAAGCACTGGGTGAAAACCCCCTAGGGCACCTTGATAGTACATGATTTCCCATCAAGCTTGTGATTTCAATAAATTCCTGTTGGATTTTAGAGAAACTTCACTGGAAAACCCACTGTAAAAACTTCCAAAAGGTCACACGAAAACAACTCCCTAGAAATATAGTAAAATAAATTATTTCATACTAAGCCCACTATATATATGATATGATGATGATGATGGTTACTGTCCACTGAGACAAAATTGGTCTATCGGACCCATAATTTTCTTTCTTAGTTTCTAATTGTCTGACTCCTCATCCTTCTTGGTGAGATTAGTGCTATAGCTTTCTGTTTTTCTCTACGGTCTTCCAAACATATTAAAAACATTTTCATTTATTTTATATATTTTAGTTTTAGTTTTACTAGTAGAATAAATAGTTTTTTTCACATGAACTAGGGCATACAATTTTAAGAATTATAGTATTTTTTTGTTATTTAATTTTTTTTTTTTGAATGCGAAATAGATTTAGCACCATGAAAAACTCTTCAACCCTAAAATTATACATATTAAACAAGTTAAACTCAAGCTTAAAGTTGGAATTTGGTCAAAATTAACTTAAAAATATATATAGTTAAAAAAAACTATTTCATTTATATATTAAAATAAGTCTATAATTTATAATATTAATCACTTTAAATTAAATAACTACTTTTTAATATAAGTTATTAATTAATATAAATTTTTTAGCTAATTAAATATGTATTTTTAAATATATAAATCAGTTAAGAATCTCAAAAACTCTATTTTTTAATGTTTAATATGTATACCAATAACATCTAGAATTTGTCCCAAATGTAGGTGAACAGTATAGTTAGGGGTATGAAGATGGCAGTATGGGCTGGCGCATGGAGCATATTCAACGCCATCTGGCCTCACTCGCTACGAGACTTCAATATCCTGGCAAGCTTATTCATTGCTGTGTTAATGCAGCACGACATTCTATATTGGCATCTTCGCTCTTATTTCATGGCACTCCTCCAATTCTACTCTATTCCTCCTTTGCAAATGTTTGGTCTCCTCTTAGATGTAGTGCTCTGCTCTTGGGTTAATCCAAGGACCCATTGTGCTCAGGAACGCGGGGTAGATTCTCACCTAGAACTCCTGGTTTTCCAAAGTCCTACCAGCATTTTCATTTGTCGTTTGTCCTCCTACTTTTTTAGGTCTCCTTCGAGCGTGATTACTCTCCCCCTTCCAGTATCTCCTGGTCTGCAAACATTTGTTGCTTCCATTGTTCCTTTTGTTCTAATCAGCATGCCTATTCTGTGCCAAAGAGTGGGCTGTAGAAGGGGAGGCTCCCATGGTTGACCCATTCGCCAGGCATCTTCCTCTTCCTCAGATACCTCTTCTTGTTCATCAGGTTTTGGCACAGAAAGCCATCGAGCCACCAGGCAAGGTCGTGATCAAGGTCGGAGGAACCAGGCCTTACTGTCAAACTCCCTCCATTCTCTGTTGGAAATAATACTGAGAGGGGGGGGGTGAATCAGTATTAACAAATCAATAAATTTTTTTCATTTCCATACTTGGATACATATACACTACTTCAATTAATGGAACTTGCATGTATATGCAACTGTGTCTAATGCAGCTAGCGTATATTGTTAGGGTCCCACCTTAACCCCCTTATTTATGTAGTGGGATCAAGTCATAGTAAAGAGTCAATAAAGCCCATATTAATAATTGTAAGTGGTTAACCCACAATTAATGACAGGACCACAGTTAGTTGCAAATGGGCCATAGTATTAGATAGATGGTATTAATAAAACCCATGGTATTGATCCATGGTATTGCATGTATGAGTCATATATAAAGGATAGAGACTCCCTGCGAGGAGCATCATGTCTTATTTTTTAATCAAGCTCTACTCTATTGGAGGTTTCCCCCCTCAAAGAGGCCAGTAAACATTGTTTTCTGAATAATAAAATATTTGTTGTTGTCTCTCACTATTCTATGTTCTGGGTATCTTTCTTCACATATTCTGTATTTGGGTATCTTTTTGCAGGTTAAGAGCATAACAAGCGGTATCAGAGCACTTTCCAGGGCTAGTGGGATCTCCATTTCTTCACAAATTTTTTTTTTGGCTAGAGACGTGTTCCAACGTCTTTAAACCATGCGATCTGTCATTAAGTGCATAAACCTGTGGATTTGGGGAGGCATGCACGTAGGAAATACAAGAGGTGGTCGCGCTTGTTGGACTCCCTTGTAACCCCTCTGGGTACCCCTTCGAGTAGTAGTGCATTAGACAAAACCACGTACGAACTATCTTCCAAGTACCTTCTGGGTATATCAGAAGCCACTTAGCTCCTCTGCAACCCCGCCGTAGATAAACTGTCGGCTATCTTGCTGCTATAGTACACTGAGAACATCACTCAAAGAGATTACTCGCCCGTATGATAGGGTAGTCGGGTTGTGCGGCTAAGGGTACGGTTGATCCTCCTTAGTTAGAGCCCTGAAACATTGGGCCAAGTACTACTATTAGACCCTTATGTATATTGTGATCTATAGCACCTGACACTCCTTGAGACCATAGTTCCCTTTTCTATCTTGGGATCACGCATCATCTCTGCCAGATCCGCTCGCGCAAAGTAGTAGCAGACATCAGTCCCGCAGTTCCGAGTTAGAAGACGAGCCATTCTGATCTATTAGATCCATCAGATCCGCAGCAACAATCTGTTCTACCGCTCAGAGCTATCCAATCCACCATTCAGATCTCTCAGATCCACCGGATCTGCGTAGTTGTGTGGGGTTGCTATATCAAGGCATGATTTTTGCAGGACTTTTGGCAGCATTGACATTTTGAGGATTCAGCGACTACAATATTCCCAAGGAAAGAGTAAAACTCCATAGTCTGAGATCTCCTAAGGTGCTTATTGGTTATCTAGCCCATCAAAATCAGGACGATGATCTGAGCACGGTGGTACCATTCAATTCTTACTAATTTTTTTTTTTAGGTGGTCCCAAATCTTAAGAACATCATATTGGTGCATGGTAGAAACCAGAACTCAATCTATGGCCAATGAGAGGATTGACAAACTTGAACAAACCTTGCAATCCATCTAAATTCAGCTTGACAAACTAACTAGCATAATCCCGAAGGGCAAGGAGGAAGCCCACATGGAGGCGTATATTAGCAATGGACACAGTGAGGGTGATTCTAGCCACTTTCTTCACCTCTAGGGCCCCCATCAACAATCTTGTCCACGACCTCCCAAGTTGGATATGCATAAATTTGATGGTTCTCACTCGCCAGCATGGATATCACAAGTGGAGAAGTATTTCAATCTGAATAACATCTTAGATAATGAGACTCAGCTTATGGTGGGGAGCATGTACTTGGACAATGAAAGGTGGCAATGGTGGGAATGGCATCAATGTTGCAATGGACCTTTTGTGACTTGGACCACCTTCAAAAAAGCTCTTACAGAACACTTTGACCAGGAATCTTCTTCTTTGGGTCATCTTACTAAGCTCTGACACACTGGCACAGTGGATGAATATGTTACAGCCTTTGAAGCCTTAGCCTTCTGCACTAGGGGTCTCTCAGATGTGTTCTACACAGAGTTTTTTATCAGCAGTCTTAAAGAAGCCATAAAAGCCCACTTCCTACTGCACCACCCTCCCACATGGACGGAGGCTTGCAAGGTAGCTCGTAATGTGGAATGTACGTTAGCAGCCCAGTACAGTTGCCCAAATTTCACCGCTAAGGGTCACCCCCCACAGGCTCACAGCACGACTCAAACATTTAAGGTTCAAAAGGTGTCACCTACAAAAATGGCCAAAAGAAGAAAGCAAGGATTATGTTACTACTGTGATGAAAAATACTCCCTAGGTCATAAATGCAAGGAGCCCAAATTTTTTCAAATTAATGCCACTGATTATAGCTCATTGAAGGAAGATCCACCACTGGAGGAACATGAGGCAGTAGAAGAGGACAACCAAAAGGACAATGTCCCTGATGAACCAGTTATTTCACTGCATGCTTTGGCAGGGATTTCTTCACCTCAAACTCTCAAAATCAGAGGTTTTATTAAACATCACCCAATAGTAGTCTTGATTCATAATGGAAGTACACATAATTTCATCCATCAAAAAGTCGCGAAAGCAGTGCATTGTTTTGTAAGAGCAATTTCTAACTTCCAAGTCCAAATTGCAGATGGGGGCACAATGAAATGTGAAGGCCGTTGTGAAAATGTCAAACTTCAAATGGGGGATTATCAGTTGAAGACCCACATGTTTTCCATACACATGGGAGGGTGCGACATTGTCCTCGGTGCTGAATGGCTTCGCACTCTTGGGCCAATCAAAATGGATTTCCAAGAGTTATATATGAGTTTTAAGCAGAACAATTCCACACATAACCTTTGTGGACTCCAAGCAGGAGCTCCCTCTATCATCAGCCTGCATAGGATGGAAAATTTGCTAAAAAAGGGCCATCATGGAGTTATAGCTCAATTTAATGCCATCTAGGTAGTAGAAACCAAGTCTCTGCTTCATCCTGAGATGCAACAGATTTTAAATAACCATCTACCAATCTTTGACATGCCTCATGAGCTTCCACCCTCGAGACGGGAACATGATCATAGCATCACCTTGGTTCCAGGCACCCAACCCCCAAATGTGCACCCATACAGATATACGTTCACCCAAAAGAATGAAATAGAAAAAATAATCAAGGAACTTTTGGAAGCAGGTGCCATTCATCCCAGCATTAGTCCTTATTGATCACCGGTGGTCATGGTTCTCAAGAAAGATGGGGAGTGGAGGATGTGTCTAGAATTCAGGGCCCTTAATAAGTTGACAGTCAAAGATAAATTTCCCATCCCGATGGTTGTTGATTTGCTGGATGAACTCAATGGGGTTCAATTCTTCACTAAGCTAGATCTTCGCTCAGGCTACCACCAAATTGGCATGAAGGAAGTTGACGTTCCAAAGACTGCTTTCCGAACTCATGAAGGCCATTATGAGTTCCTGGTTATGCCATTCGTTCTTTGTAATGCCCCATCTACTTTTTAGAGCCTTATGAACCACCTTCTCAAACCATATCGTAGGAAATTTGTCCTTATTTTCTTCGATGACATCCTCATCTACAGTTGAACTTGGGTTACACATCTTTAGCATGTAGATCTGCTCTTACAACTGCTCTGCAAGCATAAATTATTTGTTAATATTTCCAAGTGTTCTTTTGGCATGGAGGAAGTTGAATATTTGGGCCAAATTGTGGGGCTTGAAGGTGTCAAAGTGAACCCCAAAAGGATCTAGGTAATACAGGATTGGCCTCAACCTAAGACCTTGAAGAGCCTGAGAAGATTTTTTGGTCTCACCGACTACTATCACAAATTTGTCCGCAATTATGGTCTTATGTGAGCTGATGATAGAGGGAGCTCCCGCTTGGAGTTTGTGGAGGGTATGTGTGGAGTTTTTCTGCTTAAAGCTCATATATAACTCCTGGAAATCCATTGTGTTTGGCCCAAGTGTGTGAAGCCATTCAGCACTAAGGACGATGTCACACCCTCCCATGTGTATGGAAAACATGTGGGTCTTCAACTGATAATCCCCCATTTGAAGTTTGACATTTTCATAGTGGCCTTCACATTTCATTATGCCCCCATCCGCAATTTGGACTTGGAAGTTAGAAACTGCTCGTACAAAACAATGCACTGCTTCCACGACTCTTTGATGGATAAAATTATGTGTACTTCCACTCTAAATCAAGACTACTACTGGGAGATGCTTAA
>Ga0115851_102259_pt1 | contig 10138 bp, 4 predicted proteins | sample InSIn2gowninarea_FD_83865 | JGI IMG/M metagenome (GOLD analysis project Ga0115851, IMG submission 83865)
TACTTATTTGCCCCTCAAATAAGTCAAAAAAAAAAGAAGTAAATTGAATGCGCAAGCAGGCTCGACTGTTTTGGTTACTTATTTGAGAGGGGCAATAAGTAAACCCTAACCTTTAGGTGCTCGACTGATAAGGACCTTTAGGTGCTCGACCATAAGCCCCCCCACCCAATAAGTAAATTGAAGAGGGAGAGGAGAGGAAATGACCGCCTCTCTGATCAAGACTTGACGTGCCCAGGTCAGGTAAAGTCTTGATCTCACCAAAGAATTCAGAGAAAGAACCGGTCTGGCTCCTCCATAATATTGAGTAACTGGTAGAATGATAGCATTGGTAAGGAGAAAGCCAATATCGTCCCTCGTTTGTCAGGTTTTTAGGTGCGTTTGTCAGGTTTTGAAGGTAGAGGAAAGACGAGAACTTGTAAGTCGTTGTAGCTTGATGGGGCACTTCAAAAGTGCTTGGGGAGACGTGGGGAACTGCCCTTCCAATTCTATTGCGAGCCAACCAATTCATTACCATAGCCTTCCCGCAGATGTAGAGGGCAACCTTGCCAGTAAGGGCTGTGGTAAGTATTCTTTTCTGTCCCTCGGGTATGGTGCAAACTAGGAAATGGGTGGTGTGGATAGTGAAATGATAAGGTTTTTCAATTCTGTTCCAACTTCTGCAGTAAGTTCCATGCTCTAATATTGAGAATTACGACAAAAGATTCCGCATTATAAAAGTGTATCTCCCCTAATACCTCCCGATCTGTCCGCTCTTTCCGGCCAGCAGCAGCATGTCATTTCTCTATCCGTGCCAACTTTAGTGAACTAAATCTCTTGCGTCTGGTGGTTTGACGAAAGTGTGTGATGGGTGGGCTAGTTTGTGTGACCAATCTAGCAATATAAATACACAAGAGCAACATCTATCAATCATAAAGATCAAATAGAAGCTCTGGGTGAATCAACGTATGTAATACTTTGTCATTCCATCCAGTCGATGTAGGAACATTCCATTGTTCCGTAGCGGTAAGTGCTGTGGAACTATTGTTCGTTCTATGTGAGAACGTGTGTTCCGTAGCGTTCAGTGTCATCCCGTAGGGTCCTTATCAGTCGGTTCTGGCAGTATGGCTATGACTCCTGGCAATGACTAGCTGCACTGAGTAGAGCTTCTTTCTAGCAATGACCTTCCCTTGATGTCCCCGTTAAAACAGTGGCTCGGAAAACCCTATTGATCGCGGACCAAGCGGAGCAATAAAAAGGTGGAGCCATCTCATGCATGGTGAAGCTAGCTACTGAGAATGAGACTTATTCTAAACTGATACATCAGTCCCGTCCTAAAGGCGGATTGCGAGGAGATCACTTCGGGATAATTGTAGTAGATATTGTTTCCTTATGCAATGCAATGGAATAGATATTGTATACGGGAGAGATATTAATTCTATACGGGATTTATATCTATTTATATTTCTTTGATCCAGGAATTTGGATTAAGGTACGCCTTGATGATACCCCCCCCAAAGGCACTTATCGTGCCTTTTTCTTAGATATAAATACCCTTTCTGATGCTTTTGACGAAACAGTCTTTGTCTCACCTCTTGCAAGTAGTGGTGCCCGCTCAGAACAGATACCTGTACATTTGGGGACAGCTCCTTTATAACCCGTACCAGTCTTTGTAATACTAAGGCCAGTATATACATCTATATTTAGTCTTTTTTACGAACCTCGTCAAGCAGCTCCTGTGACGCCGGTGCTTCCACTAGCCGGGAGTTTAGACTCTGACGCGCAGTGACCCAACAGCCGACCGAGGATGCCCCTTTATTAAGCTTTTTTACACCCTGAGAAAGCTACGCTATCTCCATAGCCCACGGGACCTCACCGTGCCATTCTATTATATAAGAGTATAGCCTTTTTAAGCCTTTTCACAAACGAGCGTCCCACCTCTCCCAAGTAGTGGGGCCGGCTGCGTCCAAGGCAAGGAGCTCCTTCTTGGTGGACGCCTCATGCCGGGATAGTAGCGGTGGACAGCTCATCATAGCGACGTACATCTTGATGGCCGCAGCAAATAGGCCTGTACAACAGAATTAGTCCTATTGAGGGTTCACCAAACAAAAGGAAGTCTCCATAGGGGCAGGCCGCATCCAAGGCAAGGAGCTCCTTATGGCCGGCTCAGAATAGATACGTACACCTGGGTGGCCGCTACAGAGCTATCTGTACTACAGTCATTCGATATTAATAAACACCTTATAATAGCTCCTGTACATATTGGGTGGCTGCATCTGGGTTGCCTGTACTACATTCATTAGCAATTGAAACAGTTCGTGCAGGTATAATACTAGGTGTTATCTTACCGCAGGGAGGTATCATGCTGCTTATGTTGCCGTACGAAGTGGGGTATCAATACTGAGTTGTCGCTGGAAAACGCAGGCTTAAACCAGTCCACACATACGCCTCAAGATTGTAGGATTGAGACTGACCGAACGGAAAGGATCATACTGGCCGTTATCCTCCTACGCAGGGAGGTCTCATGCTGGATATGAGTTCGCGGAAAAAGATATAGTTTCGTACCCCGTAAAGCAAATAAAGCACAGGAAAGACATTCGTCCCACGTGTCCTCCCACCTCGTGGCATGGGGAAAAGCAAATAGTTCGTGTCCTCGTACCCCGCAAAAAAGCAAGCAAGATAGCTGTGGAGAGAGCATACTAGAATGCATTCCTCCACGCCCTTTCAACAAACAAACTAAGAGTCCGTCATGGGCTCTTCTTATGGCTCCTGGATTCAAGAGTGGGAGCTGAGCATCTTCCCTCATCGGACTCACTTTTCAGCTCATCTACTCCATAATGGAAAAGGGACGAGACTTTAGTGTGCTTTATGAAAATGGGAATCCCCATTGTCAAAGGTATCTTGCCAAGTTGGTGAAAGTAGGGTGCTTTTCATGCCCCAGCAGAGTTCAAGTTGATCCAATGACATGCTTGTGCTTGTGCTCATGTTACTTGTACACCAATACCTGCGATAGCCTCACCCGCAACCTTGTAGCTAAAGGATTCCAGTTGGAACGTGGTGGGTTGCACTCACTAGTTATATGTGCTAGCCACATCATGATAAGTGGAAGCCAATTCAAAAAGGAATAATCCCACGTAGACACCCATATTCACTTTGCTACTTGTTCAAGCTTTCTTTTATAGTCAAAAGAATCCCTTTCAACTGACTATGTGCCCCTTTTTCTCAAGACAGCCTGAGATGACAAGGACCTCCTCTGGGAAGATGCTATGGCCCCTTAAGATCACATTTTGAATTACTGTCACAGGCGAGAGTATACCATTTTGATCTGCTAATCTGAGGTACCAAATAGGATATAGATATGTGAAGGATTTCCTTCCAGTTCCCAGACTCTTAAATACAAGACTTTTCTACCTTTACCACACTTCCTTCTTAACATCTATGGCCAGTTTAGCAAGCCAATCTACAATGGAATTGGCAGATCTCTGCACATGATGAAACCTGGATTCATTAAAACCTCAAGGTCCGGAGGGTCTTGCGCTTCCTAGTGCAAGGGCCTCTTCCAGTTTTTGATTCCACTTTCAAACTCTGAGCTCTGCGCTCAGCCTTTCCCTTCAACACATTAATGGGGATTCGAGAGTCCCCTTTGATCACGATATTGAAAATCCGGTCCAAATCAATGCATTTTAACAAGGCAACATCTTCCACTTTATGGCTTTCACTCTCTACAGTCCATAGGGCAGCAGTCCATGCAGCAGCTTCATGCTTGTTGACTAAGATAGTCTTAAGGCTGCCCATTGACTAAGGAAGGCTTAAGACATGGGACTAAAGAGAGAGACCTTTCAAGTGTCCTGTTCATAGGGCCAATCTGAAGCTATAAGTTATACGGCTTCGCACCCCAAACTTCATGGTGAGAGGGGGGTGACTATTTGGAGCACTGCTCCATTGTCATTTGATCTATGCAATCTGAAGCGGAAGCTGAAGCGGAAGCGATTGAACAACAAATGAGCCGAAGAAGTGTGTGGGAGAAGCTGAGCGGAATATCCAGAGTTTAGTTGGAACACAGAATCACTCGCCATATATACGTGAGAATCGCATATATACGTTATTTGAATTAATAGGGGGATCTAACTCTAAAGCTGAGCGTAAGTGAAACCTATGATGCCCTGAGCAGCAGCTACAGCGAGTAAGCTTCTTGTGGTCTTCTCCTTTGCTTACTAAGAATGCTGACTAAGAAGTACAATCTATGAATTCTGATGTGTGTCCCAGTAACGTAAGTAAGATACTAGCTATAGTCTCATTCTTTGAAAAAGAGAGAGTGAAAGCCCCAAGAAAGAAAGTACTAGCCATATGGACTTCCTTCCATAAGTCTTAACCATACTACTCACTATGGACTCCTTCCGGTAGGTCTTAGCGATAAGTACTAGCTCTAAAGACGGTAGTCTCCATCCATAAGAAAAACTTCCGGTTGTCCATACAGTAAAGACAACCACTTGCCTTACTACTTGCTTTACTACTTGCCTTAGTCCATAGTGTAAGTTCCCTGATTAGAATTCATAACTATATGGAAATATTCCCTAGTTTGTTTTTAGGTTGAAGCGTAGCGAAGCAAAGCGTGAACAGGCAGCGAAGCGTTAGATGGCTTAAGCTAGCGTCAGCTTAGCGTGTTGAACCCTGTAGTACTGGCTTGACCAAGTACGAAGGGCATTCCTACAGTGAACTGATAAAGCGTAGCGTGCCTGTACTTTAGACACTTTCTTTTCTACGGCATTCTGTATATGCTCTATATGCTCTATCTGCTCTATCTGCAGCTATGTCTGCATGGCTATGACTACTTGTCTGTCTCTGTCAGTCTACAGCTCTGACCGGCAAGGCCCGTTGGCTAGGCCTCTTCTCCAGGCTAGGCCCCCCGTCTCTCGACAATGACCTTCTGGAAATGACCGTCTTATGACGGCAATGACTGGCTATTACTGGTATGGTTGCTATTATTGGCTATCGGCAACGACTTCAGGCAATGATTGGCTATGCTCTATGGCTATGACTGGCTACGACTATGTCTGGCTATGAGCTGCTGCTATGTGTATGTAATCAGATGATCTTTGAATGGTTAATCCACTTATGTAATGCATTGTCACTCCTTCCATCCATCCATTCGAGGTATAAACCTGTGCTCCACATATGTAAGTGAGGTAGGGATTAGAGGAGAACTCTCTCTGGGCATGATTGAACAGGCGGGTATGATGAAATAGGCGGGCAAGATTGAAGGGGTACTTCTCACTCATCTGTTGGGAACATGGGGCTTTCTCTTCTCTTGTGGTCTGTCGATAAGTCCTTTTCCTCGCCAATTGCATAGTCAAACTCTCTATAGCGTATGGCGGCTATACTTACTTATTTGTGGACCTGTTGGGCTTCTTATGTATCCTGGCTTTTGTTGGTCTTCCTTGGCATGGCTGGTGATGAAGGCTTCAGTTGGAAAGGTAAGGTCCGAGGTGAAAAAAGTCCCTTGTTTACAGGCTCTTGGGTTAAGGGAAAAGGCTTCTGTCAAAAGGTTCAAGAAAAAGGGTTAGAGTGACAGGTTACTGGCTTAAGGCTAAAGGTGAAAGGCAGATTCCTTCCTTCCCTCTGTTGTACTTGTTGATTCTAGTGATGAAGGCTGAAGGTGTACTTGGCTTCTTTCTGTTGATAGGCAAAAGGCGAGAGGCCCTTGGTGAAAGGCTTATAGTTCCTTCCTGGTTCTCCTCTCCTGGAAGACTGGCTCGGTTATAGTTCCCCATCCAGCTGGCCCTCATCGCTCGGTTGGCTCTTGGTTTGGGGAAGCAGCAGACTCACCCATCAATTCTCGGGTATGGATTGAATGAAGGGAACATCACCTCTTTTCTCATCTGTTTGCAACTTGGAATGATGGATTTTGGGGATATCTCCATATGTAACCAACATGTTCAATGTCTTTTGGTGGGAACATGGTGAATCTGTTCATTGTATCGATGGTTGAACTAACTCCTTCTCTCGGGTACCTCCTGTGAGGTGTGGTCCTTATCCTCTCGGCCAAATCTTTGATAAAGAAAAGATTGTAGGGGAGTCATAAGTTATCCCCCCGAGTTCAATAAATTGAAATTTTCAATAGCGAACTCGCTTTATTTCATAATTCCTACCCTCCACCTTTGGCCTGGGCACCTTAATCCAAAAGTCAAGAGTAATTCGCATTAAGGTCTTGGTTTACAAAAATGTAAGGTTATAGGAGTTTAGTCTTTCCTAACCCTTCTGAATGTGATAATTCACAACCTATCTCATTTTGCAAATAGTTCTGGCTTCATGATAAGATCCCCTTATGAAGCACCACCTACCAGGTTGGGGGCGGGAGGGAAGCAGTTAGCGCATTAGGCACGGTAGATTTGAACCAATTATTATCACATTTATGCTCTTTGGAAATGAGATTTTGTTCTCTCTTTTGATCTCTTACCCCAACTAAACCTTGAAATTGATGTCTCAGAAGAATGGAATTGAACATACTTGAAAATAGGGGACTGCTAGGGGAATTGGATTTATGCTTGCTCACTTATAGTTCGTCACTTGCTTCGAGAGTGACCGGCCGGGAGAAGAGGCGGGTGGGATAAGGGGGATTGCTTTTTATAACTAGCGGGTTGATGAGGGCTTTTTCTCGCTCGCTTGCTAGATTGATTGCGAGCTTGTGGTAGAGAAGGTCCCGGAGGGGCTTGCGCTTCCTAGTGCAAGGACCCGACAGGGGGCTCGACTGATAAGGATGCGCAAGCAGGCTCGACTGTTAAGGACCTTTAGGTGCTCGACCATAAGCCCCCCCACCCAATAAGTAAATTGAATGCGCAAGCAGGCTCGACTGTTTTGGTTACTTATTTGAGAGGGGCAATAAGTAAACCCTAACCTTTAGGTGCTCGACCATTTTTTGACTTATTTGAGGGGCAAATAAGTAAATTGAAGAGGACCCTTTAGGGGGCTCGACCATAAGCCCCCCCACCCAATAAGTAAATTGAAGAGGAACTTTAGTTGCTCTTTGGTTACTTATTTGAGAGGGGGCACCCAATAAGTAAACCCTAACCCGACAGGGGGCTCGACTGATAAGGATGCGCAAGCAGGCTCGACTGTTAAGGACCTTTAGGTGCTCGACCATAAGCCCCCCCACCCAATAAGTAAATTGAAAAGAGGAGGTGGGTGATTCTATTGGTAGTTGCGGTAGAAGGCAGGCAGGAAGCAGCACGTAAGTAAGCGCGCCCGTCGTTTGTTATTCTTCTCTTTATTGTGCGCCCATTTCTTCTGCCAGCAGCCGCAGCAGTTCCAGGTCCTGTAGTTGTTCCAGTTCTTGCCTCCGTAGCTTATCCAGATCTTGCTCCTGCGGTTGCCTTTACAGATTGAAACCCACTTCACTAAATGTTCAGAATGGAATGGATGCGACCCCACCCCAGCGAATAAGCTTATTCCTCCGCTACTCGTGATATCATAATGAACCATAAAGGCAAATAAATATGCATGCCTATTCTTTATGGATGGGATAAAGTCTTGTTGGTCATCGATCGAATTTGGACTGCCCCTCTATCATACTCCATGTAATAATTCCTATAAATACTGATAACCCTGTAGCTGTTAATATATATACCCAGTCAGTTCGCATTAGATTACCCAGTCCGCTTTCAGTTCAATCCGCATTCTCCCATTCCGTTTCATCTGTATTCCCCAGTACGCTTTACCCAGTCCACCGTCACCCAGTCGATCGTCCAGTACATGTAAGCAAGGGGGATACCGCCCAGGACACGTATTGTCGAAGAAGGAAGGACGGACCAGTCAATGGATTTCATTTTATACTTTCACCCGGCGGGACTAAGATGGATGCCAGGGGTAGGGAGGTCTTCGAGCGAGATGAGTGGGCCAACGAACGGACGGATCCAGAATGAACCGAGAATTGTGTTTGTGTGGGGTGGTCACCAATTAGGAGTAGTAATTTATTAGTAGATTGACAGACAACATCTTTAAGGGGTGAGGCGGGGACGATAACAGCCAACATAGTTTGAGGTAAGGCGGTCCAACGGCTACGGCACTAGCATTCAGTTCAAGCCAGAAAACATACCGAGAGTGTTAGTGAGGTAACCAATACTTATTTTCTTCTGATGCTGAGGATGGCCGGGAAGAGTGGCCAGAGGCGACGGAAGTTAAGGAAGAACTAGTGTGAGGTGGGCGGTGATTATGCACGGGTGTATATTCACGTATATAACGCTATCATTGCTTGTGCTCTAGGTGAACGGCAGGCAAATGTTACTAGATAGGAGGTGGTTCAAGCAGACACGCCACCTTATGTTCCAGCCATTCCAGCCATGAAAGAAAGACGTTCAGTTCAGTCTACGTGAAATCTATATACATTCAATCCATACCTCAGTTCATACCCGAGAGTGTTTGTGAGGTCACCGATTACCCTTACAACTGCTTATACACCCATGCAGCATGACGTGTTCCCACCGGACCTGTACGGATACACAGCCCTCGAACTCGACCCTCCACGGAGGAACCATAGCCCTTGAACTAGACCTCTAACCTATACCTCGAACTCACTTAACGCTACGGAACAACGCTATGTTTCTACCTCAACGGTATGGAATGAATTAATGAATGATGCGCGTTACATACGATGATTCGCTGGTTGAGGTTCATACGGCATTCTGACATAGCCCCACATAGCTGAGGAACCTTCAACACAGACCCGAGACAGTAGTATGCCTAGCAAGGGGGAAATCAAAAGTAAATTGATCGCTTGCTTTATGTTTATGTGTTGGAAAGAAGGGCTTACACTGAATGCACTAGAGAGATTATGGGAACATCCCACTTATGGGGCATTTTCACTGGTCGTGCTACCACTGATGGGGAGAGGTAGGTGGTTTTTTCACTGGACGGGAAAGGACTGGAAAGCAATGGATAATAACCACTGGAGAGGAGAGGAACCACTGGACTGAAGAGAGCCACTGGACTTAAGCACTGGAGAAGACGCACTGGACTGAAGCACTGGACTGAAGCAGAGGTGGTGGTGGTCACTGGTGGCAGAGTCAAAGAGGTGGTTGTTCACGGGACTGGACTACAACCACTGGACAGCACTGCAGAGGTTTGACTTTGAGGGGCTTACCCACCTAGGCGGATGTGGAATCGCTGGCAAGGAAGGGAATCTCTACCAACACTGCTGGGCTCACCCCACCAATAATAGGCTGGGATCGCTTGCAAGGGATGGAAGGATCTAGAAAGACAGCACTGTATCCCGCATTCCCGCTCTGTTAGCTTATTTCAGTTAAGGGCTGGCAAGAAAGGGCTTGAGATAAGGGCTTTCATGAAGAATGGAAGGAAGGCGAAGCCGGTACCTCCATTCCCTTCTGTTCCCTGGTTCAGTCTCAATGGCAGGAAGGCGAATTTCACTAACGACTCTGGCGAAGTTTGTACGTCATTCTAAGTTGCGTTACAACCTCTACGCGTACCTGCCTATAGATACTCTACTGTATACTGCTAGATAATAAGTAAGTTATTGGGGCACGAAAACGATGCCATACACTTACACTTTCAACGCTTCGAAGGTTGGACCGGGCGTCTTAACTAAATCCTTCCATCCACCACCCACCACCCATTCTCTTTAGGCTAGGTAGGCTAGGCAGTCAGCTGATCCAAGTGACCCTCAAGTTAGGTCAGCCCTCCCCCAACCGCCCCGTAAATGCCATTTCCCGGTCATCTGGCGCATTCCCGGGTCCAGGGTTAAGCCTTGTAGTATCCAGTGGTGTTGTGGTGTGTGTGGAAAGGCCGTAATAAAGGTAAGGGAAGTATAAAGGGTTCATAGATGCCATACCCTCCTATTTTTGGCCTGGCTGAAGCAAGAGGTTATAACTCTTGGTAGTTCGGCACTGTCCCTTCCTAACGTCCCGAATCTCCTCTCCTCTCGATGGCGGCCTTAACAGTCGAGCACCTAAAGGTTAGGGTTTACTTATTGCCCCTCTCAAATAAGTAACCAAAACAGTCGAGCCTGCTTGCGCATTCAATTTACTTATTGGGTCTCAAATAAGTAACTAAAAGGCGGTGGTCGAGCACCTAAAGGTGATGGCGGCCTTAACAGTCGAGCATGCTAACGCATCCTCTGATGGCGGCCCTTATGGTCGAGCACCTAAAGGTC
>Ga0115851_102260_pt1 | contig 10135 bp, 9 predicted proteins | sample InSIn2gowninarea_FD_83865 | JGI IMG/M metagenome (GOLD analysis project Ga0115851, IMG submission 83865)
AGAGAGGGGAGAGAGAAGAAGAAAGTGCGGGAGAAAGATATGGAGTTGGAGGGGGAGAGAGAGGGAGGAAAGAACTAAGGTATAGGGAGATAGAGGTGGAGAGAGAAGTAGGAAAGAACTAGGGCATATGGAGATAGAGGTGGAGAGAGAGAGAGAGGGAGTGACAAGGGATATATGGATAGAGAGAGAGGGAGAGAAGAGAGGAGGGGAGTGATAGAATAACTGGGGAAAGATAGGGAGAGAAGGGAAAGAGAGAGAGAGGGAGGCACAAAGATGGAGGGGGGAGAGAGAGAGATGATGTTAGAGGGGGAGAGAGAGGAAAGGAAGAAGAAAGACATAGAGGGAGAAAGGTAGAGAGAGAGAGAGGCAGAGAGGAAGAGGGAGGGAAAGAGAGATAGATATGGAGAGGGAGTGTGTATGTTTGTGAGGTGAGATAGAGAGAGGGAATAAGAAAGAGACACATAGATACAAATATAGATATTATATAGTATTATATAACCAACCTAGATCCATCTTAACTTGGATGTACAAGGTGCCAAAAAAGAGGTTTGCACATCAAGAGATTGGATCCCTCTCAGTGCTTGATAGGTCCGGGTTAAGATGGATCTAGGCTGACTTAATAAGTTTGTAGTTCTATTTGATAAACTAACTCTTATTTTTACGGTTTTGTTTGAAAATATTTTTTTCATATTTGGTGAATTTATCATAATAATAATAATCTAATTTTAATTTAATTTTAAGCTTACCTTTTTTATGCAATGATTTTGTTGTTAGTTTATAGAGATAGACATGTTATACTTTTGGAATTTGAAAAGGAAACATGTTGTCTTAAATTGGTTTTATTGAAAACATATAAGTGTAAGAAAAAAACATGCCCTCTTAACTTGGTTGTATTAAAAACAAAAATGTTCTTGTATACTAGGTGGGTGCAAACAAGAGAGAGTATATGGCAAGTGGATTAAATAGTTAAAAACAAATGTTAGTCAGGAAGAAAGTTACAAAAATCTAACAAATGGGCTAGGATTAGGATATTATTGTTTTGGGACATCTAAAGTTAAAGGTACATTTTATGGAGGTGTAGTCTAAGCCCTTTGGTGTAGGGCACATATTATGGGTATCTTAGACTTTTTGTGTGTGTAAGTGGTTTCAACTAGGGGTGGAGTGTCCAACCAATGAGTAGAATTTTCTTTTCATTTACAAGGTTGGCATCAATCAAGTATTCTCCCTCTCTACCTAACTCTAAGATGAGGAGTGTGCATAATGGACTTATTATTGTAACAAATTGCAAATATTTGATTATCTTTAAGTTCAAGGGCTTGAAATGGTTGCCTCAACCTACAAATCTTTAAAGGAACTATGTGTTTTTCAATTAAACCCTTGTGGTCAAGGAGCTGCAAAAGAGGAAGGCCTTATGGCTATTTTATGACCCTCATCTTGTGGTAAATATGTAGATATGATGCTAATGGTCCTGATCTTAGTACATTCACGTATATAATGTAAATATTTTTATATCACCTTGCATTGTGTAAATATGATAAATATTTTATGGTTACCCAAATGTACATGTTGAAGTTCCACTTACATGATTATGGGAAACACTTCTCAGTTATCCTTGTGTACATGCGGAAGATCATAATTACTCTATGCGATAAAAACACCTAGTAATATTTTCACACTAAGCACTATACAATAAACTTAACCCTAATATCTTACTGAAGAACAAGTAACTAGCTAGACTCTGGAAGGGTTTTTGGATTCACTGTTAGTGAAACTCATTGTAGTTAGGTGTGCCAATGTGTGCTGAGTGTTATGGAAACATAAGGGAGCACTAGGTAAAAATTCATGGAAATGAATGAATAAGAGTGTGCTATAGGGAGTGTCAATGAGTTCCAAGTGTGGTAAGAGGGGAGTGACATGGTATGCTAAGCAACGCTAAGTCTTTCTAGCATGCCAAAGCGACATGTATCCAAATTTAACAATAATTTCTCTTGTTGTAACCTTTGTAAGACATAATTTAGATGTCTCATGTGCTCCTCCTTAGACCTAGTATAAACTAATATATCGTCCAAATATACTACTACAAATTTACCAATAAACGCGTTAACAACTTCATTCATGAGTCTCATAAATGTACTTTGTGCATTTGACAACCCAAAAGACATTGCTCTCCATTCATACAATCCTTCATTTGTCTTAAAAGCACTTTTCCACTCATCCCCTTCTCTTATCCTTATCTGATGATACCCTCTCTTAAGATCTAATTTTGTAAAATACTTTGCTTAACTCAAACAAGCCATCAAATCTTCAATTCTAGGTAAAGGAAATATGTACCTAATTATGATTTTATTGATGGCTCTTGAATTAGTACACATTTTCCGCCTCCATCTTTCTTTGGACTCAACAATGTTGGTACTGCACAAGGACTCAAACTTTCTCTGATCAGTCTTTTGTCCAACAGTTCCTGAACCTGCTTTCAAACCTCTTCATTTTCTGTGGGAGTCATTCTATAAGCTGATTTTTTAGGCAAACCATTAACAATGATATCATAATAGTTGTCCAACATTTCTTGAATTTTAATGGGTAAATAAAAAAATTTAGTAGAAGTCATTATTACCTTGGCCTTGCAAATTACAACAAAATTTACCTCATTTTCTTCAATCTGCTGTAAGTATTCCTTTCCTCCTAGTAACAAAGCTTTTGGATTAGTCTTCTTTCCTGATGCATCCTCTTCTTTCATAGGCAACAATGTATGATTAATACCATATTTACCAAACTTGTAGGTGTTTCTTTTCCCATCGTGCATAGCTCCTCTATCATATTGCCAAGGTCTCCCAAGAAATATGTGACACACATCCATGGTCATCACATCACATACAATTTTATCCTTATATTTTCCAAATTGCAACTTCACTTCACTCTGTTCATTCATTAATAACTGTTGTCCCTTTTGTAACCAATACACCTTCTAAGGTGTTGGATGTCTCATTGTCTTCAACTTCAATTTCTCTACCACTTCTGTAGAGACCAAATTATCAGTGTTGCCACTATTAATAATCATCTAACAACATTTCCCTTGAACCTTACACATTTTTCTCAACAAATTATTCCTTTGTAATGGCTCAACTATCTCCTCTATTGGCTTGAGTAAAACTTTATTGACTACCAAAGATTCTCCTCTCTTTGTTACATCTTCTTATTCTGTCACTACTGTTGCTTCTTCATCAACTTGAGCAACAATTGCATTCCTTTGACTTGTTCCTGCATTCTCTGGGCACTCAAAAGCTATGTGTCCCAGTTTGTTACACCTGTAACATCTTACTTCTCTTCCTCTTCCTATGTCTCCTCTTCCTATAGGAAAACTCCCTCTTCCACCTGCATCACCTCCTGTGGTTACACGTTGAGTTGAGCTACTACTAGCTCCATCTCTAGGTGATGTAGATGTTCCTCTACCACATTGACTTCGCCTTCCTCGAAAAGTACCTCTTCCTTTGGCATACTGCTTCCTCATGTGCTTTTCTTCAACCTTTAGTACCACCTGATAAGCTTCTTCTATTATTTTAGGGGACAATATACTTATCTCATCTTGAATGCCCATCCTAAGGCCATTCACATATCTAGACACCTTCTCATTTGTATCATGAGCTTTTCTGGCTCTTATAAGAATTCCTCTATATATTCTCTCATAGTCATAGACCTCCGTCTAATATTTTTCATCTATTTGAACAAGCTTTGACGATAATTACTTGGTAGAAAATTACCTCTTAGCTTTGCTACCATCCTATTCCAAATTCTGATTGGTTGCCTGCCAGGACTCTTCCTTTCTGCCTACACTCCATCCCACCAAAGTGATGCATGTCCTTTTAGCTTGGTGACAACAAACTTTACTTTCTTCTAGTCTTTTGTTTCTTCATAATCAAAGAATTTATCCATGCCATTAATCTAGTCTATAAATTCTTCTAGATTCAATCATCCTGCATATATTGAAACCTCAATTTTTGGCCTAGTTGTGGATCTCAACACTGATTGGAAGAATCTCATCTCAGGAGTAACTACTATAGTTTCCTCCTCTTCTTTAGTTTCAACCTTAGGCTCACTAACATCTCCATCATCTATATTTCTCCCTAATGTTAATGCTTCTAATCTAGCCTGCATCTGTTGCATAGCTTCCATCACCTCGGCATTTGCAACCAGTCATCCTCTTCTACCACTTCCTCATCCTCTTCCAACTCTGAAAGCCATATTGGATTTTCTTCTCTTACCTCTGAGATTCAATTCAATGTCAACAGGTTGCTTTGATACCACTAATGACTGCAATCTGGGTGGATGAAGGAATGTTAATCTCCCAAATTGTGAGACTATGTCTTCTACCTCATGTTGTAGGTGTAATTGTTGGTCCAATGGGCTCTCTGTCATCCGCTGACAACTTTAGAGCTTCCGCTAAGTTAGCATAACCTTCTAAAAGTCGTTGAGTTCTGAAAAACTTCCACTAATCTAGACTCGATGGTAACACAAACCATAGTTTAATAAAATTTGAAAATTTCCTTCTAAAAACTCATTGACACTTCTTCAACATTGATCTATTCAATATCCAATGGTCATAATTCTCTCCGACTTTGAAACTTGATCCATGTCTATCAAATGTCGATCTCACTCCACGAGATCTAACAGCTCATGTGCATATCAGCCTGTTAACTTGCACGCTCCAAATCCACCCGAAAAGAGGTTTCCCTCTCTCTCCTCACTTCTACGTGTCACTGGGTGTATGGAATCAGAACTAATGGGGAATTACCTTTTACCACCTTTCCTCCACCCGAAATCCACTTGTGGTTTTCTCCAGCCTCTTCTACTCATTAACTGTCAGGTAACTTCCTCACCTGAACATCATTGATCTATGTCGACCAAGATCTAACAGTCCAAATTAAATTTTCATGCCACTGTGTCCTTGGTCTTCCTTCGCTGATCTCAGCCATCCGCTCCACACACTCAAAATTCACGAGAAACTCAGTTAAAAAGAAAACATGGAATTTAACACAGTCAAGAAAATTTCATTCAATCTCACAGAACATCAATTAAACTTCGAATTCCACAATAACACAGATATTTCAAAGGAGATTATCCTGCGAGATTTGATATGGAATTTCTCATTCACATACACAGAAACTAAATTTTCCCAATTTACTGGATTCGCTCTAGGAAAGACAAATTTCTTCAACAGTCAAAATCCCCTTACAATAGTGTGAAAATTACATAAGTATTGGTTCATCCTAACAACCAAATCATAATTCAAAGGGTAAAATTTATTAACCCTATCTGTCTTGCAAGGCATTCTCCTCGAGAATCTCCATTACAGCTAACTAACTAAAATTTATTACATCATGATCAAATCCTATATTCTAGCTCTATGCTTAACTAGAAAAACATGGAAATTGATGGCTAAAGGATCCCACTCATTTTCTTGTAATATTTTTTTTGTATTTTTGGAGTAATTCTTCAAATCTGTCTTCAAGCCTTTGTAGGAATTTATAGGGTAAGTTCCTCAGATAGAACACCAAAGGACACCGCTTACAAACAGATCACAGATCAATACACCAATATTTTGACTTGGTTAAAACCCTCAAAGAGGGAAATAGTCCACGGCCTGAGCCAACACGGCCACTTCAGGCAATTTATTAATAAAAGAATGAAGATTTACATATGCTTCTCTCATAGATGGATTACCCTACAAGTGACCCTCCATGCTCTTTAAATAGAGATCATGGACCAATCGGGTGTTAAGCCACGGATCAAGTGTCAGTAATACCAAGGAGAGAATGAACCGTCGGATTGTAAGTTACAAAATGTACATAGTAAAGAAACGCACTTTACCTAACTCTATACTAGACCAAGTTATACTTAACTATTTCCTATGTGTCAGAATATCCTAACATCCCCCCTTAAGAACAACTTGGGATAGGATTGAAGGATTTACAAATATGACACAATAGGAGAAGGAAGGAGACACTAGAGCCTATCCGCCCTTAGTGACAACTTCTTGAATTCTATCCATAAAGCGAAGTTTAGTGAACTTCGCCTCTGTGAGAGCCTTTGTAAATATGTCTGCAACTTGATCATCTGTTGAACAATATTGCACTTCAAGAACATGGTCGTGAATGAGCTTTCTGATGAAGTGCATGTGCAATTCAACGTGTTTGTTGCGCTAATGTTGGATTGGATCTTTGCATAGTTGAATGGCACTTTGATTATCACACCAAAGTGTAGTCAGATGTTGCTGCTGAAAGCTAAACTCTAAAAAGATCTGACGAAGCCACAAGGCTTCCTTACTAGCTTCTATGGCAACATGATACTATGCTTCTGCTGAAGAAATAGAAATGGCACCTTATTTCTTGGAAGCCCATGTAATAGGTCCTGAACCAAGAGTGAACACATAACTGATAGTAGACTTCCGATCATGAGGGTCACCAGCCCAATCAGAATCAATGAAACCAACCAACAGAGGAGCTTCTTCGGCAATGTAATGAATCCCAAACTGAACTGTACCTTGAACATAACGAAGTATTCTTTTAGCTTCTTTACAATGACTTTCATGTGGGTTTTGCATAAACTGAGCAACAAGACCAACAACAAAGGAAAGTTCAAGACGAGTATGGGTTAGATACAGAAGTTTTCCTACATGTTGATGGTATAAGGTAGCATAAACTTCAGGAGAAGTACAATTGACTGAAAGTTTGACTCTAGAATGAAAGGGAGAAGGGGATGGCTTACAGTCTTCCATGTGAAAATGGTGTAGAATATCACATGCATACTTGGACTGGGTAAGGGAAATACCTTTCTTGGATTGCAAGACTTGAAGACCAAGAAAATAATGTAAGTTTCCTAAGTCTGTCATTTCAAATTTCATTTTAAGGCTGGACTTCACATGGTTGATAAGATTGGGATCACTACACGTGAGGATAAGATCATCAACATAAAGAACAAGAATGATAAGAGACTTTCCCACTTTCTTGGTGTAGACAATATTGTCAGAATGACACCTAGAAAAGCCAGATTCTAAAGGAAAGCTATCCATTTTGGCATACCAAGCCCGAGGAGCTTGCTTGAGACCATAAAGGGATTTCTTAAGCTGACATACAAGGCTGGAGTCTATTTGGATAAAGCCAATAGGTTGTTCCATATAGATTTCTTCATGCAAGTCCCCATGCAAGAAGGCAGATTTACCATCCATCTGATGGACTTCCCATTTAAAAGAGGCAGCAAGGGAAAGAACAAAGCAGATAGAGTTCATTTTGGCAACAGGGGAGAAGGTTCCAGTGTAGTCAATGCCTTCAACTTGTGAAAAACCCTTAGCAACAAGACGAGCTTTATGTTTATCAACTTTCCCATCTGGTCCGTACTTGGTTCTGTAAACCCATTTGCATCTAACAAGTTTTCGTCCCTTTGGTAGAGGAATATGATCCCATGTATCATTTGCCAATAATGAATGATATTCTTCATTCATAGCTGCTTCCCAATCAGGATGGCTTGAAGCTTCTGCAAAGGTGTCAGGATCATAATTCACTGGAGCTTGAGCCAGTAAACAAGAGGCTCTATCAAACTGAGAACGTGTACGTCGCTGATCTGTAGGATCACCAGAAAGATCACCTACTACATCTCGAGTAGCATGGACCCATTTTGGAAGCTGAGGAGCTGAAGGAGGATCCTGATAAGGTGGAGGAGGATTGTCATCCTCACTTTCATCATCTGAAGAAGAATTTTTTTCAAAAGTAGAATAGATAGGGAGAGGTGGCACATCCACCGAACTAGGATCGTAGACTGATATATTTTTAGCAAACTTTACATCTCTTCGAATGATAACGTTTTTGGACTTAAGTGGAATAAGTCTATATCCTTTGACATCTTTAGAGTATCCAACAAAAATATATTTTTCACTCTTAGGTTCTAAACCTTTATGCTTCTCATCTAGAATATGGGCCCATGCTTCACTTCCAAAAACATGAAAGTGAAATACATCTAGTTTAATTGAGCTCCATGCTTCTTCTGGAGTGATATTCTTTAAAACCTTAGTAGGAGTGCGATTTATTATGTAATTTGCAAAGTTAATTGCTTCTGCCCAAAAACTAAGACCAAGTCCTTTAGATTGAAGCATACAATTAACCATTTCCTTTAAGGTGAAATTCTTCAACTAGACCATTTTTTTGTGGAGTAAATGGAACAGTATGTTGCATTTGAATTCAGTTCTCAGTGCAAAAGTTGACGAACTTGTTGTTAACATATTCTCCACCATTATCAGATATTAGCTTAAGAATTTGATGTCCAAGTTGTTTTTTAGCAAAGGCCTTGAAGGCCAAAAATATGTTAAATACTTCACTCTTGAGTTTTACAAAGTATACCCAAGTGCGTCTGGAGAAATCATCAACAAAAGTTAAGAAATATGTGCAACCAGAGAATGAAACAACTGGAAGTGGACCACATAAATCACTATGCACAAGATGTAAAGGGGCAGAGGCATGCCAAGAGGCACGTTTTTCAAAACTGTCCCGATGATGTTTTCTGAGTACACATCTGGAACAAACACCATCTCTACAAAATACCATTGGAAGACCTGTCACCATATTTTCTTTACATAGATTCTAGAGGGAGCGATAGTTTAAGTGACTAAATCGCTCATGCCAAAGTTTGCTCACTTCATCGTTATGAGCAACAAATACCAAGGGTAGATTTAATGACCCAAAGTTGTGAAACTTATACAACCTTGTAGAATCATCAGCAATGTCAGTAGCTAAAATCTGTCTAGGATCTCTTAGGTCCTTAATTACAACATCGTAAGGTGAAAATTCAACGATTTTACCTTCACCTGAATGAGTTATCTATTATATAGATAGAAGGTTGTAGGATAAGGTTGGAACACATAATACATCATTAAATTGACCATTGTCTAGAAGAATAGTTCTATTCCTTACAACATTAAGAGATCTATCATCACCAACATATATATTTTTGGTGTTACAATCATTTAAAGAAGAAAACTTGGCTTTGTTTTTGGCCATGTGATAAGAAGCTCCAGAATCAATAAGCCACTCATGAGAATGAGAAGAAGAAGATACATTTAGTGCATAGCCAGACCCAGATGATTGACAACCACATGCAAAAATTGTCATTCCCGAAGATGAAGTTGAAGTTGAAGAGTGCTCCAAATGGATGTTATGCTTCTTCATTGCTGCTTCCAACGCTTCCATCTGCTTAAAGCATTTGGATTCTAAGTGGCCATCTCGATTACAAAGGTTGCAATGTCTATCAGTCTTCTTCCCTTTGTTTTTATTTGTCTTATCATTTTGTTGAAATGATTTTTCATTTTGGGGCTGAAATTGCTTAGGACCCTTGTTTGGTTTAGGACCATTCTTTTTAGGATACGACTTCTTAGGATTCTTTGAATTTGGTTGTTGCTGGGCCGCTAACTCTTTCTTAGAAGAGTTTCCAAGATTAAGAAGACCAAGGTGTAAGAATTTTTCTTGTTCTCTTATTAAAGAATCACAAAAAGAATCAAAGGAAGGGGACTTTTAGTCTTGTCCTTGAGAAATGAAGGCTTCTCTTGTAGAATGGAAGGTGGAAACAAACATAGAGTATGTTGGTCCCAACTTAGTAAGGATGGAATAGATAAGGTTACTATCTTGTTTCTTAACCTTAACACCTTCCAAGAGATATCTAAGGGTTTTGAACTTGGACAAGATATCTTCAATGCAAGAAAAATTATTGGGGTCCAATGTAAGCAACTTATTTTCAAGTTGATGGGCTCTACGTTCATTTTTAATTCCAAAAACTTTATTGATCTGTTTCATTGCTTCATTAGGAGTATCAAGTTTTGCAATATGGAATCTAAGATCTGGAGAAATAGACATCACTATCAATCCACGTGCTTGATCTTGCCTATTTTCCCATTTAGCAGCCTTATCTTCATATTTTGGTTTGGTTTCTTGGCCTGGGGCTATTTTGTAGAGACCTTTACTTCTAAGTAAATCCTCAATGTAGGACAACCATTGGAAGTAGTTGGTGCTGTCAAGAATAACTTGGTATGGACTTTCCATTTTAATGGAAATTGAAGCTAAAGATGATGAAACTAAGTGTTCCAATGGAAAGATCT
>Ga0115851_102262_pt1 | contig 10131 bp, 10 predicted proteins | sample InSIn2gowninarea_FD_83865 | JGI IMG/M metagenome (GOLD analysis project Ga0115851, IMG submission 83865)
TTGAGTCCATATTTGTTTCCATATATCATTACCTCCTCTCATCCACCTCCACCATAGTTTTGCCCCTAGGACCTGATTCAAAATTTCGGGGTCTCTGATTCCCAGGCCTCCTTCTTCTTTGTGTTTTGATATTTCCTTCCAGGACACAAGGGCCCATTTCTTTTCCTGTTTGGGTCCTCCCCATAAGAATTTCTGAAATATTTCCTTTATTTTGCTACAGATTCCTTTGGGGATAGCCATCACTGATAGAGGGTATATTGGTATGGCCTGGAGAATTGATTTCAAAAGGATTATTCTTCCTGCTATATTAAGCGTTCTAAAGGCCCAGCTTTCCAGTCTATGCTTGAGTTTGTTCATAGTATGATTCCAATTAGATATTCTTATAGGGTTTAGGGCAAGTTGGTTTCCGTATTTTATGAGTATGTTGATCTTAGTTGATCTAGAATTTAGTTTAGCTGCTCCCTTTCAACTATCCTCATGTTTTAGTTGAAAATGAAATGCTATATACTCATGCAAAGAGAAGAGGAAGAGGAAAGCAAGGAGTGGAAACAATTATGGAAAAGTAAATGGTGGCCGAAAGTAATAATATTTGTGTGGTTAGTAGCTAAAAAGAGAATCGTAACTTGGGACAAGTTACAGAAGAAAGGATATCAAGGACCCTCCAGGTGCAGTCTTTGTAGACAAGAAGAAGAGACCCAAGAACATTTACTAAACTCATGCTCTTATGCTCAATATCAATGGGAGTAGGTAAAGAACCTCTTTGGAAAAACTAATAGAAACTCGACAAACATAAAGTAGACCATATTCAATTGGGGAAATGGCCATTTCTCAGGCTCCCTAGTCAAGAGAATATGGAACTTAGTGACAGGATTCGTCATATGGCTCTTGTGGAAAGAACGTAACCAAAGGATATTTAGGGATAAAAGCAACCCACCAGAAAAGATATGGGGGAAAATCAAAGAAACAATAAGAGAAACCATATTGGCAGAGACCTGGGAGGAGGAGGAATGGAACACGACCCAGGAGGAGAAAAGAATCCTTGACAGACTCAATATAGAATTCAATATGATATACCCCAGAAAGGAGAAAGTTCAGAAACCAAAGACACAAAGCTCAGGTCATTTCAAACACCCCGGAGAAAACTTCATCAAATTGAATTTCGACGGGGCTTCAAAAGGAAATCCAGGACCCGCAGGCCTAGGAGACATCTTCAGAGATAATACAGGCCGCACCAGATGGGTATTTGTAGACAAAGGAGGCATAATGACCAATAACGAAGCATAAATGATGGCGGTCTACCAAGGTTCTAGAATAGCTATAAGGAACGAATATAGGAACTTGGAGATAGAAGGAGATTCCCAAATCATAATAGAAGTGCTCAGAAAACTGGATAATGGAAAAGACTGGGAAGAGGTGGCAAAAAGCTAGAGGATGGCAGGCTTAATACAAGACATGGCTAATATTTTGAAGAGCATAGACTATAAAATCATTAGTCATGTAAAACGAGAAGGGAACAGGGCAGCAGATTTCTTAGCAAACTGGGATGTCAGAAAGGTAAAGTAGATAGCATTTGGCCAGTAATCACGAACAAACCTGAGTGGGAAACTCTTAATCAAATAATAATTTAGGATGGAAATGAAGCCTCAAATCAATAAGAAGAAGAGGGAACGACCCCCGATCAGGGTGGAAAAACGTGGTCATGAATGAAGGAAATGAAAAGACAAGAGGCGACAACTGGAGGACACCCAGCACCAAGATCGCATGGCAAATGGAGGGTACGGAAAATGAAGCTATTATCATTTCACCTCATGGCAGTAAGGATCACCTAATGCGGAGAGAGGGCAAAGGTGGCGGCGGATAGATGATGGGACTCAGATCAGGCTGCATTAAGGAACACAGTGGGGAAATGAGAAATTATGGAGGGAGTAAGCGGCAGAGAAGGGCGGTGAAGCAGAGCAAGAAAGGACGACAGAGGCAAGGGAACGGAAACGGGTGTAGATATAAGGGAAGGCCTGCAGAGAGATGCCTTAGGATGAACAAAGGGAGAAGGAAAGAGATGGCAAACAGTAAGGGAGGAGAAGAGGCGAGGTTACCACCCGGAGAAAACAGAATACAAGGCAGAACAGTAGAAGAAAACATGAAGAGGTTTGTCACGTCGGCATACAAAGACGAAGGTCCCTCGACAATGACAGGCACAAAGTAGGAGCGCTGGGATGGAGAGGAGCTGAAAAGGACAACCATACAGGAAATTTCTGATGAGGAACAGGAGGGCCAACCACAACTCAGGAAAAGCGAAAGGAGCAAAGCGAAAGTAATGGAGGGAACCAGCATTGCAAGGGAGGCGGAAAAGGTTAAGGAGAAAAAGACCAGCATGGACGAAGAGGAATGGAATTTGCCAGACAGCGAGGAAGAAAAGAGAAGCAGGGCAAGGGACTACAAGGCTAGGAGAATAGGAAGAGGAAGGGGATGAAGAGGGAGGAGAGGTCGAAGACAAATAGGCAACAGAACTCAGGACAATACCAGGCAGGGAGGTTATAAACGCGGGAGGAGAACGATAGAAAGCCAAGTCAAAACAGTAGAAAGAGCATACAGTCGCAACACCCACGCGGATATAAGGAGAATCATACAGAACCTGAAAGAGGAAGCCATACAGGATTAGTCCGAGTTAGAGATGGAAGACTGGGAATTCCTGTTGCCCGATCCTGGTAATACGAGAGGATGCATGACCCTCTATAAACAGGCTCTGCACGTTTACTGGATAATGAAATGACTACTAGCCAAGGCTATGGGGCAGGTGGCCACAGAGATGGCAGAATTAGCACAAGGCATACCAAACCTAAGGAAGGAGCTAAAGAACATCCAAATCACCCTGATGATGCAGGATGAAAAATTGGATGAGATACAACAGCAGATAGACAAGCTGCCCAAGGAAGCCAAAGAAGAGATGCGCTATCAGAATGCCAGAGGAGAATGAAAATTCAACATATGTTCTGTTTCCTTAGATAAAAAGATGAATATTTTTTGTTTAAGTTTGGCTAGTATCATAATGTATTTAGAAGAAAATTATGTTACTCTTGTTCAGGCTGTTTTTATATTTTGGACAAACAGACTAAAACAATATTATGTTTGGATGTCTACCAAGAACTACAGGTGGCCAACAGACCCAGTTTCCCTCCGGGGCGGGTTGAGGCCACCATAATGTCTGTACTGGTCTCTAATTTGCAGTAATAGAATGGTTCCATCATAGCTTACAAAAAAAAACATACTCATAAAATACAGAGAGAAATAGAATAAGTGAACAATAAACATAAAAAATCCTAGACATCATACCATATGAATCCTTGTACAATGGAATCAATAACCCTCAATACATAATCAATGCACCATGAATTGATCACAAAAGCATAAATTTCATAAAATTGCCACCAACACAATGCTGATCCATCAACAACATGTTTTGTCTTCATTAATCAAAATATATAATTCACACATAGGAGATCATTGTGTCTAAGTTCAATGCATATTCGATCCAACAAGGGATCAATCTCAAAAAAAAAAAAAAGAGTAAATTTTTGTTTACAAAGTACTTTTTCTCAAAAGCATAAAACAATAAATTATTTTTGTCTCTTAAAAATGAACTTTTTCTAAATAAAAAACCAATATATCTTCGAACTAGATCACCATGAAGAAAAATAGAAAAAAGCCCAAAGCTGCTTTTTTGAGTGTACAAAGGTTGCGTAGCAGCTGCGCATCATCCAAAACTTTGAGTTATTGGAAATGGCACATGGTGGGATGGTAAGGAGATTATATCGATGTCACGCATACTACATGTCAGTCTCTTGAAAATCTGACAGGTGGATTCCCTCCAACATGTTTGTGATGGTCTAGGCACGACCTGCATAGCGGTTGCTATAATTTTACAGAAGAACACAAATGGTAATGGCCAGCCTATAGCCTTCTTTTCCAAAGTTATGATGGATGCTGAACTTAGGTAAGATATTATTGAAAAACAAGCTTATGCCTTAATTCAAGCCTGCAAACCCTTTAGAACCTATGTCCTACACTCACACATTACATCTTATGTCCCTAATCATGCTATTAAAACTATTTTGACCCAGCCTAATACTAATGGAAGAAGAGGGAGATGGATTGCTAGAATCCTTGAATTTGACCTTGAAATTAAGACCACAAAGCTAGTAAAAGGATAAGGCCTAGCCAAATTGTTGGCTAAATTGAACTGTAAAGTATTGGGAATAAATCTGGTTTCTGAAATTTCATCAGGGGAGAATCCACAAGAGCCTTCCTTAATATCTTAGGAGAATCCACAAGAACCTTCTCCTCTTATAGAAGGGGAGAACCCATAAAAATCTCTTTCTTCAGACCAAGCCATTCTTGTTCACATAGATAAGAAATATCTACTCTCTAGTTGGTACTCTGGTATTTTGTAGTTTCTTAGGGAGTTTCAATGTCCAGCTGATCTTAACTTGAATCAATGCAAATCCCTGAAGCGTAAAGCAATAAAATACTACTTTATAAATGCTAATCTATACTAGAAAGACCCTCTTAATATCCTTCTTCTTTGTTTAACTGAAAATGAAACAAAGGGAATTGTAGATCAGTTCCATGCAGGGTTTTATGGTGGATGCTATGCCTAGAGAGCAATAACCTACAAAATTTTAAAAGCACGTTTCTATTGGCCCACACTTTTTAAAGAAGTTGGAGAAAGAGTAAGAAGTTGCACACGATGCCAATCATTTGTAGGAAAACAAAAACTGCCAATGCTTCCTTTGGTTCCAGTATTGGTTCATGCTCCTTTTCTACAATGGGGGTTGGACTTTATAAGGGAAATTCATCCACAATCAATTAATCAACATAGATGGATTTTAACTGCTATATACTATTTTACCAAGTGGGTAGAAGCCATACGTGTTAAAAATTCAATTGATACTGTTGTGATCAAATTTCTCGAAAAAAACATCCTATCAAGATTTGGATGTCCTCAACAGATTGTTACAGATAATGCAGCAGCTTTCATCAGTGTTAAAATGATTGAGTTCTGTCAAAAGTGTTCAATCTTATTACACAATTCTACACCATACTATCCACAAGGTAATGTCCTAGCAGATTCTTCCAACAAAAGCTTAGTTAAGGTCATTAAGAAGACTCTTGAAGACCATAAAAAGAGTTGGGAAACCCATCTAATCCATGCAATTTGGACAAATAGTGTTTCTCCTATGAGATCAATAGGCAATTCTCCTTTCTAATTAGTTTATGGAAAGGAAGCAATTTTTCGTACTCATTTAGCTTTACTTGTTATGAGATTCCTTCAAGAATCCTATGAAGAAAAAGATGATTTCTCAAGAAGGAATAATCAAATTATTGAGTTCAATGAAGACAGGGATGAAATTCAATATAAGCTAAGGAAATACCAAAATAAGATGAAATAGCTATTTGACAGAAAGGCTAGATAAATAAATTTCAAGAGAGGTGACCTAGTGCTTAGATGGGATACAAGGAGAGAAGATAAAGGCAAGCATGCAAAGTTTGACAACCTATGGTTTGGTCCATTTAGCATTGTAGAAGTCAAAGGGAACAATACATTCATCCTACAGAATTTGCAAGGAGAGTATTCCTCATTTCCATTCAATGGGAAATACTTGAAACATTACATTCAATATTAATTTTTCATCCATTCATTCATCATTTGTAAATATCCTGAGAGTTTATTTTATTTTGAAAATTTTGCAACTGAGTATCTGTTTCAGCAGACTCCATAGCTCAAGGAGAAGGAACTTGGACCTGCTTGTTCTCTGCATCCCATAGGGGGAAGCAGTCCCCAGCTGGAGCTGATGTTGTAACATTATTTGGTTTTCATAAGTCAGTATATTAGTCAAAAATAATTCGAAAATGTTAAGTTAGGATATGGATGCAAAAGAAAGAAGATTTAAAATGTTAGGAAAATTTAATGTTTTATAGGCATCCATATCAATAAAATGATATGTGTTAGCTGCCCTAAAAAAATAAGGAAAAAGAGAAATAAAATTTTAGGGAAGCAAAAACAAAAGAATGGCTTCATTTCATATTTTTATAAATGCACAAGCTGCTAATCAAAATGTGCCACGTCGGGAAAAGTAAAGTATTGTTTTCATGTGCAGAAGAAAAAGGAAAAGGAGCAAAGATTTTACTCTAAAGAGTGATATATCAATTAATTTTGGTATAGTGATCCCTTATCCCTAAGTTTTAAAACCCCAAAATTCCCCCTCTGCTCATACTTTGGTCCACCCACCTATTCCTGAGTTTTATTAACCCCCATACATTGCAAATATTCCCTATTATGCAGTAAATTAATTCCCGCGGCCCCACTGGGTGCCCCCTCATGTCATGTTAAATATCTGCCACCTCTTACTCCATCTCCACCCATCTCCTAAGATTTGATGGCTCACATGACATTTTTCCCCTCCCTCATCATTCGAACTTTACCGTGGTGGGAGGGGGGGTTCTGAAATGGGTGGTGTACAAAACCGTGCCACCCCTACGCGTCAACACCATAGCATTTCAGACCCCCCTCAGGCGAAACCACTAACTGCTCTCCCCCATTCTGAAAAATAGTTTCCCTATAGTATACCTAGGGGGCATAGTGTGGGGTACAAAGGGAGGTACCCAAGGGAATAATGTAATAATGGGATGGACCATAGTAATAAATAAAGTGGTAACTTGTATCATGTAGGGGACCACAAGTAGTTAACAATAATGTAATAAGTGCATTGTATTAGATAGATGGTATTATACGAACCATGGTATTGTATGTATGATGCCTATATAGAGTCTAGAGACTCCCCATTGAGAGATGTCAAGGATTATTGTATGGACAAGCATATGGCTTGTGGAGTGTTCTCCTTCCATAAGGAGAGATTGTATGGTGTTGCCCTACCTTAAGGGTTTGATTAATAAAGTTAAGCATTTCTATCTATATTCAGATATTGTTATTTCTTGGGTTTATTTCTATTATCATATATTTTCATATTAGATATATAACAAGCGGTATCGGAGCACTTCCTTGGGAAAAGCAGATTTTTATTTTTATTTTTGCAAGAACTTTTTGGGGCGGCGAGTTTTCATATTAGGTCTATACATTCTAGAGAAAATTTGGCAGAATATAATTGTAGATATGGGTTCCTTGTGAAAAAATACCCAATTTGAAAAAAAAATCCGCCAAATCAGAGTCTGGATGAGGGAGATATCGCTGATTTACAAATTAGTTGTGTTGCAAACATTTTTCGGGGCGACGAGTTTGCAGATTAGATTTGTGCATTTTGGGGAAACATTTGTAGATCTGGGTTCTTTGTGAAAAAAATACCCAAATTGAAAAAAAAATGGGTCGAATCGGAGTCCAGATGAGGGAGATATTGCTGATTTAAAAATCCACTGTGTTGTAAACATTTTTCAAGGCGACAAGTTTGTAGATCAATTTTGTATGTTCTGGGGCAACATTTGCATAATCTAATTGCAAATCTGGGTCCTTTGCAAAAAATACCCAATTTCAAAAAAAAAATCAGTTGAATTAGAGTCTGGATGAGGGAGATCTTGCTGATTTAAAATCAACTCTCCTTTTTTCAAAAAATTTTGTGACAACGGGACAGTTACAGCGCGAATCTGAAATTCCAGTGCCTCAATCAGGGTTTATCTCTCATGGTAAGAAGCAGAATGGTTGTTCCACTTTAGAAAATAGGTCATAATAGGGATTCTGAGCAATATTGACTGAATTGTGGTCATTTCAAATTTTCGCCAAGCGATTTGTTTTCAAAACCCTCTTCATGGCCTATAATAGTAAGTATTTTACAGGAAAAAATGATTGGTCTTCTATTGAAAATTTTATAGCATATCATAAGTTGGACTTCTAAGGGTGTTGGAAGGATAAAATAGGGTATTATTTTAAAAATGAGGCTACTATATGGTGGAAATCACTTGACAGTGAGATTCTGAAATTATGTAGTGCTGATGAAATTGAAGAACTACTTTTGGACAAATTGTCTCATACTAGAAAGGAGGAAACCACAAAACCTAGCAAATATTTTATTTTTACAGGAAAGAAGGAAACCAAGAAACCTAAAGGGTTATTTTCTGCTAGTATCTCCTTATTACATGTTCATGGATTGATTTAGAAGGAGAAGATCATTGTGTCTATAAATCCTAGCTACAAGCATAATTTTATCAATGTTAATTTGGCAAAAAAATTGCAAGTTCCAGCAAAACACATAAGTTGATAATGAGGATGTTCAAGTTTATAAATATTTGAAGCTTTCTATGGATAAGTATGTGTTGCATGGTGATTTTTATAATTCAGATATGGATAACATGGATGTTATTTTGGGATATCCTTGGATGGAATTGGTGAGTATTGTCAATATTAATGTGTAGAAGAAATTTATGAAGCTCTGGTATACAAAGAACAAAATTACATTGCAGAATATTTCCATTAAGACCCAGGCAAAGACTATGGAGGCAGAAGCACAAAGCTCTAATGACACTGACACATCAGATGATCAGCCTTTGATGGTCGGCAATCAAACACAAACATCAAACTAGGTACCAGAAAAACAGGTAGTGTCTAAGGAGGCTGAAGTAGAAAATGTTACAGGTACTCATACATCAGATGAGGAACCAGTGGTTGAAGTAATATTGGAAGATAAGAAACAACAGGCACCACCACAGATACCAGATACCAATTAGGCTCCATTAGGTGGTGAATTAAAGAAACATACACCATTGGTTAAAACTTTAGCATATCACCACCCACATCACCCCACAAGAAAACAACCAACAAGATGACAACAAATTAGCCACAAGGAAAACAACCCCCACATGACAAATAGAGAGCAACGACGATCCACCTACTACACATCAACACAGAAGAGCCACTACGGTCAACGTTCATCTCAAGCGAACGAGGCGCTAACTACATAGAGGATGAGGGAGATATCGCTGATTTACAAATCAGTTGTGTTGCAAACATTTTTTGGGGCAGCGAGTTTGCAGATCAGATCTGTGCATTTTGGGGAAACATTTGCAGATCTGGGTTCTTTGTGAAAAAAAACCCAAATTGAAAAAATTGGGCCGAATCAGAGTCCAGATGAGGGAGATATTGCTGATTTAAAAATCCATTGTGTTGTAAACATTTTTCAAGGCGGCAAGTTTGTAGATCATTTTTATATGTTCTAGGGCAACATTTGCATAATCTAATTGTAAATCTGGGTTATTTTCAAAAAAATACCCAATGTCAAAAAAAAATCAGTTGAATTGGAGTCCGGATGAGGGAGATCTCACTGATTTAAAATCAACTCTCCTTTTTTTCAGAAATTTTTGTGACAACAGGACAGTTGCAGCGCAAATATGAAATTCCAATGCCTAGATCAGGATTTATCTCTCATGGGAAGAAGAAAAATGGTTGTTCCACTTTAGAAAATAGGTCATAATAGGGATTCTGAGCAATATTGACTAAATTGTGGTCATTTCAAATTTTTGCCAAGCGATTTGTTTTCAAAACCCTCTTCATGGCTTGTAGCAATAAGTATTTTACAGGAAAAAATGATTGGTCTTCTATTGAAAATTTTATAGCATATCATAAGTTGGACTTCTCAGGGTGTTGGAAGGATAAAATAGGGTATTATTTTAAAAATGAGGTTGCTATATGGTGGAAATCACTTGACAGTGAGATTCTGAAGTTATGTAGTGCTGACAAAATTGAAGAACTACTTTTGGACGAATGGTCTCATTCTAGAAAGGAGGAAACCACAAAACCTAGCAAAGATTTTATTTTTACAGGAAAGAAGGAAACCAAGAAACCTAAAGGGTTATTTTCTGCTAGTATCTCCTTATTACAGGTTCATGGATTGATTTAGAAGGAGAAGATCATTGTGTCTATAAATCCTAGGTACAAGCATAATTTTATCAATGTTAATTTGGCAAAAAAATTGCAAGTTCTAGCAAAACACATTGAAAACACATAAATTGATAATGAGGATGTTCAAGTTTATAAATATTTGAAGCTTTCTATGGATAAATATGTGTTGGATGGTGATTTTTATACTTCAGACATGGATAACATGGATGTTGTTTTGGGATATCCTCGGA
>Ga0115851_102025_pt2 | contig 10130 bp, 10 predicted proteins | sample InSIn2gowninarea_FD_83865 | JGI IMG/M metagenome (GOLD analysis project Ga0115851, IMG submission 83865)
GATGGAAGCAACTTCGTCTATTGGGAGGTAAGAATCACAGACTATCTTCAATCTCTTGGTACAGAAGTTTGGGATATCATGGAAGCAGGATACACATTTCCATCAGCAATTCCTACAGATACGGTTGGTAAGAAGCAGTATGAAACAAATGCAAAGGCTGTCAATACTCTATTAGGCAGTTTATCTCAATCAAAATTTGTCAAGGTTATGTAGCTAAAAACCTCAAAAGAAATATGGGACAAGATCATTCTGAGCTATGAAGGAGACGATAAGGTAAAACGTGCAAAACTTCGAACTCTCAGAATTCAATATGAAAATCTCAGAATGTACAATGATGAAAGTGTGGCTAATTATTTCTTACGTATAGATGAAATTGTTGATCGTATGAAAAACTTGGGTGAAGAAATAAAAGAAGTTAATTTGGTTGAAAAGGTTCTAAGATCTTTGTCTTCTAAGTTTGAATCAAAAGTCTCTGCCATAGAAGAAAAACAGGATCTATAGAGTATTACCATGTCACATCTACACGGAATCCTAACTGCTTTCGAAATGAGAAAAGGGAGACCATCAGATAGGAGAGAAGCCACATTCAAAGCTTCATGAAAAGGAGATTACTATGAATCAGGACATATGCCAGAAGGAGAGGAAGAATAAAACTTTGTCAAGAACCTTCAATGAGGTTCTGGAAGATTCAGAGGTAAGCTACCTTTCAAATGCTTCGCTTTTGGAAGAGTTGGTCACTATGCAGCCAAGTGTCCTCATAAAGATAAGCTTGATAAAGGTAAGGAACCAGTTAGATGGAACATAAAACAGAATGTAAGTAAGAAGAGCTATTATACACATGAAGACAATGATGGATTTTCAATTAGTGATGAAGATGAACAATGTAATGATTATAGACTTTTGATGGCTTTTGAAGATGATGATTTCTTGGATGCTATAGATGAAAATGATCTCTATGAAGAAATTTCTAAACTTAAAATCTGTTTAGAAGAAAAGAGTATGAACATAGATACTTTGACATTCCAACTTGCTGAAAGGGAAAAACACAATGAAAAGTTAGAATGTGAAATTGTGGGACTTAGAAAGGATATTGAAAAAACAAAAGCTCTTAATCTTAGATTTGCTAAAGGATCTAAAACTTTAGATGAGATTATGAAAGTGTAGCATTTTGCACTAATCAAGACAGGTCTTGGATATACTGAAGAAGCATCTCAAGCACAGAAGCCATCCATCTCCAAAAGTTATCTTGATGCAGCAAGGAGAAGTGAACATGTTGACAATCGATAGCAAAGGCATAAAGAAGATTACCAGGTAAATCAGGGTCAATCTACCTCAAGGATGAATAGAGATCACCAAGTACATCGAGGAAAATCTACTTCAAGGATGAACAGAAGCTACAACCAACTGCAGGTAAATCATTCTCAATTTGCCTCAAGAATGAATGTTTATGGAAACTACAATCACTTGGACGAAAGGTTTGATAATCACAGGAATTTCTTCAATGGCCAATGTTTCTCTTGTCATAATTTTGGACGCAAAGTAGCTCAATGTGTTTCCTACAAGACCATCATGACTCGAGAAACACGAAATCAAAGGAGTGTGACTGAAATCATGAAAAGAACCTACAATAACTTTTATACTCTTAAAAATGAAATAGAATGTTCTATTTGTAACAACTTCAGCCATGAAGATTCTAAATGCAGGAGTAGGTTTCGACAAACAAATTAGAAGGAGCAATCTTCATTGAGTCCAAAAACATGGAGAAAGAAAGAACTGCAATCAGAAAGATGTGGTATAGCCTTATATGTGGAAGCATAGGAAAACTAGTGGTACATCGACAGTGGATGCTCGAAACATATGATAGGTGATAAAGAGAAACTTCAGTTATATAGTGCCTTAGAAAAGGAAAGGAAGGTCTCATTTGGAAATGATACCCTTTCATTCATAAAAGGTAAAGATTCTGTTATTTTGAAAAGCTGGAAATGTTATGTATGTTGATGGCTTAAAACATAATCTATTGAGTGTCAGTCAAATGTGTGATCAAGGAAATGAGGTAATATTTCGATCAAATGGATGCATTGTTCGTGAGCTTGATACAAGAGAAACAATGATCAAAGGCATAAGAACTCCAAATAATTTATACGTACTTAAGGGAGGACAATAATAATGCTATCTAAGCAAGAATGATGAACATTGGCCATGGCACAAAAGATTGGGGCATATAAGCTTCTCTTAGATAAGGAAAGCATGCAAATATTAGGCAATTCGTGATCTACCTAACATCAGAATTCTAGACAATACAATATGCAAATCATGTCAGTTTGATAAGCAAACCAAAACTAATTTCCCGAGAAGGAAGGATTAGCAAGCCACTTGAACTTGTCCATACAAATGTATGTGGTCTATCTAGGAAAAGGTCACCTCGAGGAGAAGAATACTTCATATTTTTCATTGACGACTTTTCTAAGATGTGTTGGATAGGACTTCTAAAGCATAAAGACGAAGTTTTCAAAAAGTTCAAAGCACTCAAAGCCTTGGTTGAAAACGAATCAGATCGTAAAATCAAATTCCTCAGGTTGGATCGAGGAGGGGAATTTACCTCAGATGAATTTTTCGATTTTTGTGAAGAACATGGAATAAGAAGGGAATTCTCTACTCCAAGGACTCCTCAACAAAATGGAGTAGTAGAAAGGATGAACATAACTGTTCAACAAATGTCTCGTGCTATGCTTGATGAGTTTCGAACTCCTGCAACCTTCTGGGGTGAAGCTGCATTTGCTTCCATTACTATTATCAACAAGAAAAACGTCTGGGTGAACAACACTCAAACTCCTCATGAACTTTGGTATGGTAAGACTCCTGCGGTAAACTATTTCAAAATTTTTGGAAGCAAATGTTATATCAAAAGGATTGATGAAAGCCTTGGAAATTTTGAACCTAGAGCAGATGAAGGCATTCTCCTTGGTTACTCTCCCCAAAGCAAAGGATATAAGTGTTACAATAAAACATTTAGAAAAATTGTTGAAAGTATTGATGTAGTGGTTGATGAAGAAGGAAATATTCCAAGGCAAGTAAAATCTGAAGATTTCAAAGATGATGAGGACTATCATTCAATATCAAATCAGACTAATGATGAAGAAGAAACCTATGAGGAACCAGAATAACAGATAAAGGTAGAAGAAAAGACTCCATCTAGGTATGTCCAGAAGAATCATCCAGAAACTCAAATTTTGGGGCAAAAAGAGGCAGGTGTACAAACAAGAAGAACTATTTCAGAAGCTTCAAGCTATCTAGCATTGCTCTCCTCCACTGAACCATGAAATGTAAGTGAAGCATGCAAAGATTAATGTTGGATCAAGGTCAGGAATGAAAAACGTGAGCAGATTGAAAAGAATAACACTTGGGAGTTAGTTCCTAGACCAAATGATAAGAATGTCATAGGGACAAAATGGACATTCAGAAACAAGCTGAATGAGAATGGAGATGATATTAGAAGCAAGGCCAGACTTGTTTGCAAAGGGTATGCTCAACAAGAAGGTATAGACATTGAAGAAACTTTTGCATCAGTTGCTAGACTTGATGCCATAAGAATGTTCCTTGCTCTTTCTAGCTTTTGGGAGTGCAAAGTATATCAAATGGATGTGAAATCTGCCTTTATAAATGGAGACTTAGAAGAAGAAGTGTACATTGAGCAACCAGATGGGTTCATCCTTGGAAATGATCCAAAACTTGTATGCGGACAAAAAAAGGCTCTCTATGGCCTTAAGCAGGCTCCAAGGGCTTGGTATTTTTGGTTGGACAAATACCTCCATCAACAAGGTTTTTCAAAAGGATCAATAGATAGCAATATATATATAAAAATTGATAATGATAAATTTCTAATAATTGTTGTGTATGTTGATGATATCATCTTTGGTAGCAACGAAGAAGCCATGAGTCAAAAATTCGCTTTGGTGATGCAGAAAGAATTAGAAATGTCCTTACTTGGTGAGATCACATATTTTCTTGGTTTACAAGTCCAACAAAACAAAGACGGTATTTTTCTATCATAAACCAAGTATCTCAAGCAGATCTTAAAGAAATATGGGATGGAGGATTCAAAACCAGTATGTACCCCTACGGTAACAGGATGCAGCCTCAGCGCAAATGATGAATCAGCAGCAGTACATCAACCAACCTATAGATCAATGATTGGAAGTTTGCTCTATCTAACAGGTACCCGACTAGACATCATGCATGCAGTTGGAATAGTTAGAAGATTTCAGGCAGTCAAAAGAATTTTCAAGTCTCTTCAAGGAACTCAAAATTATGGCTTATGGTATCCTAGAGATACAGATCTCACACTTCATCCATATACAGATGTAGATTGGGCAGGAAGTGTGGATGACAGAAAAAGCACTAGTGGTGGTCCATTCTTTATGGGTTCCAGATTAGTATCTTGGTTCAACAAGAAACAAAGTTAAATTGCATTATCTACAGCTAAAGCAGAATATCTGGTTGTTGCATCTTGCTACACACAACTCCTTTGGATGATGCAAACATTGCAAGATATTCAAATTACTTGTACTCCACCTATCTCCATTTTTTGTGATAATACAAGTGTAATCAGTATTTCAAAGAATCTAATCATGCATTCCAAGACCAAGCACATACCTATCAAATATCATTTTCTCTGGGAACAGGTGCTTGAACAAAAGGTCAAATTGGAGTATGTTCCCTCCAAAGAATAGTTTGCTGATATATTCACCAAATCATTGCCCAGGGAAACATTTGAATACCTCAGACAAAATCTGGGAGTAGTTGATGCATCATCTAGCTATTGAAATTATCTATTTCAGAGATCAGGGGTTGTAAACGAGTTTGATGAAGCATATCCGCGTACATATGCCTATTTCTTTGGATACAATCACGTATATGTTGGGTTAAAGACAAACAGTGAGCTAGAATCAGGATGAAAAGAGTTTGTTATGGGTATGACAGAGACAATCTAGCACAGGTTCAGGGGGAGCATATACTTCTAATAATGCATTGTTGGCATTATATTAGAAGATCTTTGGTTCATTTTCTTTCAGGTGGAACAGGTGCAGAGGGAGATCATGGTTGCTGGTCCTATTGATGATTGACAGATGTTGCTGATACCTTGCCTACAGTCAGGGGGGCATGAATAGCACAACAGAGCAGAGATTTCAGCATGTACTCAGGGGGAGCATAACCCTTTTCCCTTGATGACAAAGGGGGAGAATGACTTTGAGTGACTTGGGGTTGCCATCAAGTCCAAAGGGGGAGATTATTGGTATTATGACAGTGATTTGATGCAATGACACAGGTGTTGCCCTTGATGGCAACTCACTCAAATGACAGATCACAGTTCAGGCTCTCAGAATAAAGGAAAAAGAGATATACGCAGATTCCTCTTAACCAAATTGCGTATACTCACAGAATCGCAGATCAAAAGGCGCGTATACATATGCACGCACTTTCATGCAAGGAAAAGCACATACATGTGGGAAACTTATTTTTGGTCCATGGTATTTAGTCCTTGGTATTTGGACCTATGGTTTTGGACCATGGTATCTCGTCTGAAGTGTTGAACCCAGGTATTGGGTCCATGGTATTTATTCATTATGGTTTTGGACCGTGGTATTGAGTAAGGCCTAAGACTATAAAAGGGAAGGAGATCATTAGGCAAAGGAATTTCATTCAAGCATTGAATATCTTTTGAAGAGCAAGATCTAGAATTGGGTTATGGTGCATAGTTGGATCTAAACCAAGGAGGAACCTTAGCACTAGAAAAAGGATAAGTTCTATTGTTGGGTCAAGATCTTAAGGCTTGAATAGTAGTATCTTTGTGTGATTTTGATCTGTTATATTTTGCGCATGACTTGACCTATAAATCTGATCATCTGGGTATAACTCATGTCTGAATAAGTGAAAAGGGTAAATTATATTTTATAGATCTATATGCAGGTTCGGCACAGTAGAGGCGCGTATACAAGCTGGTTTAGTAAGTCAAAGGAGCGTATACGCTGGTTGGCCTTAATACAAAACCGTATGCATGTAGGTTCTTCGTATTGAACTAGTGTACACTACTTCTGTTTATTGTTGCAGTGTTCTAGGTTTAGGATTGGTTTCTGGTTACTGTCAATGTATTCTGTTACAACATTCAAAGAAGTAATTTTTTGATTTAGTTTTGATTGGAGTAAAGGAGATTGGTTGATGCAGATGTATTTGATGGTTGATTATTGTCATTGATGGATCCAATCTGAAAGTTTGTGAAACGTGGTCCCTGGAAGAAAAGAGGAGGTTGTAGCCTTCTGTAGGTTATCACCTACGTACTAGTACATCAGCTAGTACAAGAGCTAAGGGGGTTGTAGCTCCCTTCCATGAGAAGCTGGAAAATGAGAGAAGGTTGTAGCCTTTTGCAGGTAGAAGCCTGCATACTGGTATAAGACTTTACCAGTATAGATCCATTGTAAAAAGAAGTTTCTAATTGAAAGAAGATAGAAATGAATTACAGCGGGTGTTTTTCACCCACGTTGGGTTTCCACCTTATATCTTGTGTTCTTGTGTGTGACTATGTGATCTGTTTTACTATTCCTGGTTACTGTTTATATGGTTCTGACACACAAATTAATGATCAACATTTGAAGAATAAATTAAATTACAAGTCTGCAAGTTATACGCGAGTTTCCTTAACTGTAGTTGCGTATATATGCCGCTTTCACTATCTGAAGTAGCATATGCAAATCTGATTATGAAATGAAAAATAATTGACTTGATAATACTGATTCACCCCCCCTCTTAGTATTATTTCCAACAATTGGAATCAGAGCAAGTCCTTCAGAAGAAGCTTGATCGCTTGAAGGAAGATCTTTCATCATGAGCAACTACGAAAAACAGAAATCGATCAGGCCACCAATCTTTGATGGGAGCAACTTCATCTATTGGAAGGTAAGAATCACAGCCTATCTTCAATTGCTTGGTACAGAAGTTTGGGATATCGTGGAAGCAAGATACACATTTCCATCAACAACTCCTACAAATACGGCTGGTAAGAAGCAGTATGAAACAAATGCAAAGGTTGTCAATACTCTATTAGGTAGTTTATCTCAATCAGAATTTGTCAAGGTTATGCAACTCAAAACCGCACAAGAAATAGGGACAAGATCGTTTTGAGCTATGAAGGAGACGATCAAGTAAAATGTGCAAAACTACAAATTCTCATAATTCAACATGACAATCTCAGAATGTACAATGATGAAAATGTGGCTAATTATTTCTTACGTATAGATGAGATTGTTAATCGTATGAAAAACTTGGGTGAAGAAATCAAGGAAGTTACTTTGGTTGAAAAGGTTCTAAGATCTTTGTCTTCTAATTTTGAATCAAAAGTCTCTACCATAGAAGAAAAACAAGATGTACATAGTATTACCATGTCACAGCTGCACGGAATCCTAACTGCTTTCGAAATGAGAAAAGGGGTACCATCAGACAGGAGAGAAGCTACATTCAAAGCTTTAGGAAAAGGAGATTACAATGAGTCAGGACATATGTCGGAAGGAAAGGAAGAATCAAACTTTGTCAAGAACCTTCAACAAGGTTCTAGAAGATTCAGAGGTAAGCTACCTTTCAAATGCTTTGCTTGTGGAAGAGTTGGTCACCATGCAGCCAAGTGTCCTCATAAAGATAAGCTTGATAAAGGTAAGGAACCAGTTAGATGGAACAGAAAACAGAATGTAAGTAAGAAGAACTATTATACACATGAAGACAGTGATGGATTTTCAATTAGTGATGAAGATGAATAATGTAATGATTATGGACTTTTGATGGCTTTTGAAGATGATGATTTCTTGGATGCTATAGATGAAAATGATCTCTATGAAGAAATTTCTAAACTTAAAATCTGTTTAGAATAAAAGAGTATGATCATAGATACTATGACATTCCAACTCGCTGAAAGGGAAAAACACAATGAAAAGTTAGAATGTGAAATTGTGGGACTTGGAAAATATATTGAGAAAACAAAAGCTCTTAATCTTAGATTTTCTAAAGGATCTAAAACTTTAGATGAGATTATCAAAGTGCAGCATTCTCCACTAATAGAGATAGGTCTTGGATATACTGAAGAAGCATCTCAAGCACAGAAGCCATCCACCTCCAAAAGTTATCTTGATGCAGCAAGGAGAAGTGAACAAGTTGACAATTGACAGCCAAGTCATAAAGCAGATTACTGGGTAAATCAGGGTCAATCTACCTCAAGGATGAACAGAGATCACCAAGTACATCAGGGACAATCTACTTCAAGGATGAATAGAAGCTACAACCAACCGCAGGTAAATCATTCTCAATTTTCCTGAAGAATGAATGTCTATGGAAACTACAATCACTTGGATGGAAGGTTTGATAATCATAGGAATCTCTTCGATGGCCAATGTTTCTCTTGTCATAATTTTGGACACAATGCCGCTCAATGTGTTGCCTACAAGACCATTGGTGGGCTCCAGTATTGCAGTAATAATGTTGCAACTCCTGGAACTCCCTTCTTTAATTTTATCAACCCAGTAGTTCGTAACAAACTTGGAAGCGACGGTGCTGTATGCACAAGTACTAGCTCTTGCCGCAGCTATCACTTGGTCAGCTGGCACAAGTCCGCTAGGAGCTTAAGCCAACTTCTATGAGCTCTTAGAAGAAGCTTTTAAATTGATGGATGAAAACTAACTTGAAGGAAGCTAATATAATTGCGAAAAGAAACTGAAAGCCAAAAAGAAACGCAAACCCTAACAAACCCTAATTCTACCAGCTAGTCCTACTAATGCAAAGGGGAGCATGCAAACTCCTGATAGAGATGCAATTACTTCTATGAAGGTGAAATACATGTTTCTAGACTACCTTTGTCTAAAGGAAACATCTTTTTGTATTTTTGTTTAAGTTGTTGGAATTATCATGCATGTGCTTCTAACTATTTTTTACTGTGCAGAGGTGGATCAAGGAGGAGAAATGCTTGGAAGAGGTGGGGAAGGTTCAGAGAGGGTCTAAGGAGTCCCTAATACCCTTCCACAGAGTTTCACAGAGTTTGGCTATCAGAAAACCTCATTCGTGAGCTTCTATAAGAAGTCTGCAGGGGTTCTACAGGATGTTCTGAAATTTCTACAGGATGTTCTGCGATTTTCTACAGGATGTTTAAAAATTGGATTTCGGAGGATGGGTGAGTGAGGGAAGATGCATGAATGGATGTGGAGGTATGATAGGGGTCTGAAGTGGCCTAGGAACTGGTGGATGGAGCTAAGGAATGGCGAGGATGGTTCGATTTGTTCAAGGGAGAGTGAAGCAATGTTCCACAAAAATTAGGGTTTTGGGAGCAAATGGCAAACGTGAGGCAAGGATTCTAAGTAGAGGGTGGAGTGGATGGTTCTGATGAGGAATAAGCAGGTGAAGGAGTGGTACAGGTGCTCTGCATGTCATTTTTCAAATTTGACAAATGAAGACTTGGAAAATCAAGAACCTAATTACTTTGACCTAATCTGACCTAGATAACAGCAAAGGAAAATGGATAGAAGTTTATTTGCAATGAAACCATGTGAAACAACTATGCAACTAAGCAATCATAAACCTAAACATGCATTCAAAACTGATATCAAGTTCTGCAAATGAGATTTGAACGCTAATGATTGCATGGTGAAGCAAAGAAAGTGTTTTTGATGGCAGCAAAGTCATCCTAGTCACAACTCTTGATCCCACTAAGGGAGAGGTGAAACCACAGATGTTTGATGGCCCTTTTCTTGAAGCTTTTTCTGTTAACAACCTATCAACTAAATCTGAGCATTAAAAGCTATTTTACTTATCAAAAACAACCTAAATAACAAAACAAGATTTAAATCTAAATAGCAGATTTTATTCTAAGAATGCAGAAAAAACACATAAAGATAAACAAAGGAGGTATTGGGCACTTGAGATGGGTCCAACCCCAAGAGCTATAGCCTCCTAAGAGGGATTTGGAGCTGGCGCAAAGCTGGATTCATCTTTATTGAGCAAGAAAAGAAGAGTTACATCAAAACTGTCCACAAGGAGAACTTGAAAATGAGCTGAAAGCAAAGCTAATCTATTGCCTAAAAATCGAAATACAAACTAGC
>Ga0115851_101733_pt2 | contig 10128 bp, 12 predicted proteins | sample InSIn2gowninarea_FD_83865 | JGI IMG/M metagenome (GOLD analysis project Ga0115851, IMG submission 83865)
TTTTTTTTGGGCCTGGGCCCCCCCCCCCCGACCCCCTCCCCCGGGGCCCCCCGCCCCCCGCCCCCCCCCCCCGGGGGGGTCCCCCCCCCCCCCCCCCCCCCCGAACCGCCCCAAGGGGGACAAGTCCCCCTTGCACCCCCCCGCATGGAGGGGTGTGCAAACTTCCTTGAGTATACATCTGGCTAAAAAACAAAGACCTCTAAACAATCATGCTCCATACTCAACAAGTCAGGGATTTTAACTTGGTTGAGGAGGATGACACTGATTTGGGTTCTCAAAGCTCAAAATTCAAAGACATGATTATCAAAGAGAAGGAGGCTAAAATACAAGCCTTATCTCTTGATCTTGATAGGGCCAAATGTATTATCAATTTTCTTGAGCAAGAGAACAAGCAACTGGAAGACAAGCAAGGTATTATGGAGTTGTAAACAATTAGAGAAAATAGGAAAGTGGCAAAAAGAAGAAAAATCAAAATGACATCCCTTGAGCAAGAAATTGAGGCTGACCAAGAATCATGGTTAGAGAGGGAAAGCATTCACCTAGAGAAATTGCTTGAGAAAGCCAACCAATAGAAGAAAATGTTGTGTCATATGGCCTATCACTACGTAGCCCAGAACAAGATTTGGAAAACAAGGGTGAAGAGGTTAAAGACTAAGCTAAAAAAACTTTAAGAAGAAAAACAGAGTAAGATAAGCTCAAGATCTTGGCTGAAGCATCATTGGCCCAGAAAAGCACCTAAAAAGGATCACTCATGCCAAATTTCAAGAAATTTGGAGCATTTTTTGTCATTTTTGAAAATTTTGAAGTAAAAAACAAGCTTTTTCGGTGGCATTGAACTTTTGTTGGGGGCATCCATTTGCAAAAAGGTTTACATTTTTGGAATCAACATGAAAAAATATGCATGCTCAAAAATGGCTAATAATTTTGGACAAGTTTTGGGTCTCCAAAAGGGAAAAAAACACCCAAAAAGTGCCCTCTCTGCCACCTTTTTTCCACACAGGAAGAAGTCTTGGAAGATTCTTTTTTTGGAGGGGAAAATGGACTCCAAATCCAAAAGTTCAAGTTGTTCTAGAAGGTAGACTCACCAATCTTTCCAATGAGCTATTTTGCACCTGATTTGGACTTCCGAAGGGCCTCCAAAAGTGGCCTAGAAAAAGCGCTGCGCATAGGATCACTAGCGCTATGCATACGAGGAATTTTGCCAGTTTTGCCTGATTTTCTAGAATTTCGCCGTGTTTGACTATCAGTTGACTTTTTCTCTTCTCCTTGGTAACTTTGTAATGGTAAATCATGTAACACGATGTAAAATTTGATGAAAAATGACTTGAGGGGGTAGATACATCAGTTAGAGGTGGTTTGAGGTTAAATGAATCAGTTTCCATAATTCTAGAGGCAAGTTGTTCCACTGCCTATTTTCTAGTTCCTAGTTTAGATGTTATTGAAACAGCTCCTTGACTCATGGATTCAACCCTTGATGGCTAGCATAGGTGGTTTGATGCCTATATCATGTACTTTCTTAGTCATTTATAAAGGTTGGACTATTGTGGATGCTTTCAGTTTCATTGTAAATCACTTCTGTAGTTTGGCAAGGAAATGAACCAGGGTTTTGCAGCATTTTGTGGGATTCTTGTGGTAATGTGTCTTGGCATTGTTTCTTCCTTTTTTATTTAGTTTTTATTATTTTTATATGTTCCAGCATCTATTTCTTTCTTCATAACTAAATGAATCAAGATAAATAGGTGGAATCCATTGATATTCAGTGCTCTCCCTTGAGGATACATTCAATTTTTAATGTTTTCTGCTATTTGAAGAGGACTCATGAACTTTGCATGCCCTATCCAACTCCTCATTGGTCTTAGACTTACCATCACACCCAATTCAAAGTGCGAAAACACCTACCTTCCTTGCCCCACAGAACATCCTACGAATTTGAGTTGATTTCCAAGACCCAAAGTTGATTTCTTCATTTGATCCAGCAACCAAGTATCAAAATCAATCAAAATCCTTTGACCTAATATACCTAGCCTAAAATCAGCATTCATTTAAGTCATCTCAAGCCCTAATCACCATATTCTAATTGAGATGACAAGGAGAGAGCCCTCTCCTGACCTGGTAGGGCTAGCTACTAGGTTAAGCGTGGTTTGATGTTACCCTATACCTGCCTTGCTTCAGCCTGAGGTAGATTTAGGCACTAACATAGTGGTGACCATACTAGGGAAGAACTGAAAAATATAACCCCAGTACTTGTAAAACAATTCTAAACCTTTGGATGATAGGTTTAGAATTCAGTAGGCTAACAAAATTGTAATGTTCATTTGAATTTTGTGAAGCATTCAACACACTAGGTTCCGAAAGATACACCAGGGCCAATCCTCATCCTCATCCTCCTCTCATGTTTGAAATCCAAAATCTCATTCCAAGAATACTCGGGCAAGAAAGTTCTCTGAGTCTAGCACCAATTTTCAGATCTCATTCATGCCCAGTCGTATTTCAATATCTAGAAGATCTCTTGTTTGATGAACACTTTGATCTATCTTTGTTTGAAACTAAATCTGAAAGTGCAGTTGGTGATATTGTTTTAAATCTGCAGTTTGTCCAATACCTTGAAACTGAAAGAGCCAATAGATCAATTGATGCTTATATTTTGAATTCACTTCAAACATCTATTGTGGCTACCAATATTCCCGAGCTTTTCGAATATGCATTTGCTACCCTTGGTGCATCTGTTGTTTTGTCTAGCACTAATGTTCATTCTCATACTAAGTTTATTCCCACCCTTCCCGTGCAACCTACCGTATCCAATCAAACATATGTTGTCTCTTCTCCTCCTTCAACACCTCAAACATCTATCATCTCTTCACCTCCTTTGACACCTCATACACCCATCGCATTGACTATCAGTGTTGTTATAAATCCTCCTGCTTCTCCAAGGCCTGTTTCCAATCCACCTCGAGCAATGGCTGCCAGATATGCACCTCTCATTTTGCCACAGAACTTGGATGCTATGCCTGCTAATTACCAAAGTAAAATACCATTGTTTGATGCTACCCAAGGTATCACAGTGCAGCAGCATGTTAACAAGTTGAATGACTTCTTTGATATTCATGAGATAGATGAAGAGAGTGTGACCATGCAATTATTTGAGCAAAGTTTTGGAGGCGAGGTGTGAAGTGGTTCAGAGCACTGCCCACGGGAACTATCAATACATTGCTAGTTCTTCATAGACAATTTCTGGATCGTTGGGAGGTAAAGAAAAATCCACTCCAAATTCTTTCCGAGTATGAAAATATAAAGAGGAATGTTGGTGAAACTATTCAAGATTACTGTGTAAGATTCAATACTGTCTATAATGTTATTCTAGCTGATATCAAGCCGCCGATGGGGTTAGCTTTGATAAAATTCCCTGATAGTTTTGATCCTAACATGGCATACCAATTGAGAGAAAGAGATCCTCCTACATTGGAGGATATGCAGAAAATTGCAATGAGTGTGGAGGCAAATCTACTAGCTAAGAGAGCTAGGACAAAGACTGAGAAGAAAGTGACCATAAAGGAGGAAGCTTCTTCCTTAGATCATTTGCTTCGTAAAATTGAGAAAATGTTTGATAGATTCACCATTGCAGATAAGCCTAAGACACAAATCAAAAATCCAAATTTCCGTGGTCAAATGCAGCCATAGTTCAGGATTAAACAACGGGAGCAAAGAGCGCAAGATCAATCAGCACAGCAACAAGTCAAAACACCTCTATAACAAAACTATGTGCATGGCCCGGAGTCAGAGGATGATGAGAATCCATTAGGAGAGGAGAATCACTTTTTTATAGCAGATGGTTTGCCTATCTACATCACGGAGGATGAGAAATATTCAGAGAGCCTAGCTGTATAGAAAGATGAGGATTTTATACTAACCAATGAAACAGTCCTAGAAGAAGAATCAGATGAATATTAGGGGGGATATATGAATGCAATGACAGTGCAGCAAAGACAATATTCACTTAGGAGCAGGGATGTACCAATCAATCCAATTCAAAAGCGGAAGGAAGCAGCACAACCAAAGAATGATTCTCTAAATGTTTAGAAAAAAGGAAAGGAGCCAGTAGATCCTACTTCTAGCAAAGTACAATCTGCAAATGAGAAAACAAATCAGCCAAGTACAACAAAGGAAAAGTCTAAAAAGAAGGATTCTCCAGCCAAAGAGGTAGATAAAACTACAACCTTTAGCTTAGAGAATGAGATTGCTAAGTTAAAAGTGTCAATACCTCTAATTAAATTAATGAAGAATAGCAATTATAAGAGTCAAGTGTCAAAGATTTTGAATGTAGATCCCCTGTCTAGTATGGTTAATGTGGAATATGACCAACCCGAGCTTATTTTTGGTTCGGAATTAGAAGGCCAATCTGAGGATAGTGAAGTAGCCCCATTTTACATCAGCCTTAGATTGCATGATTATGTCTTGCACAATGCCATGTTTGATTCACGAGCATCTCACAACCTGATGCTAAAGGCAGTTATGGAAAAATTAGGTTTGGACATCACTCGCCCGTATCATGATCTTTATTCCTTTGATTCCAGTAGGCTCAGGTGTATTGGTCTCATTAAGGATTTGGTTGTGACTTTAGATCAGATTCTAGCAAAGAATGTTCTCATGGATGTAGTTGTGGCCGACATTCCCCCTAGATTTGGTATGCTTTTATCTAGGTCGTGGAGTGCAAAAATCAAAGAGACATTGCAGTTAGATTTCTCCTATGCCACTATTCCCGTGTTTGGTCAACTAAGAAAATTATATAGGGAGAAGAGGATGAAGTATATAATCACAAGCAAGGAGATGCCTTTGAATCATCCAATTAACTATGTACATACAAATCTAGAATCCTTTGTTCTTTATGCTGACATTGGCTTTAATGATGTAAATAGTCAACTAGTTGAAGTGGAAGATATTCCAGAGATAACAGAAAATTTTAGGGCAATACTTGATCAAAAGAGACAAAGGCTTGAAAGTACCACTGAACAATCTACATTCCACCGACAGCAGAAAATTGATGGACAACAGCCAAGGGTAGAAGAGCAGGCAGAATTCTAGCACCTGGAGGAAGAAGCCGGTTTGTGGAGTATGGATTTCGATGGAGAAGTAGGTAAGGATGGTGCAGGAATTGGGATATGGATACGCAGCCCTGTTTTCCTACCAAATAAAGTCCCAAGTAATGTAAGAGTTTGTTCATATAAGTTGGCTTTCGATTGTTCTAACAACAAAGCCGACTATGAGGCATTGATTGCAAGGTTGAAAATCCTCAAGAAGTTTAATGAAAAGAGAATTTCAGTTTATGGTGACTCTGAATTAGTAATCAAACAAGTCAAGGGTGAATACCAAGCCAAACATTCCCGAATGAGGGCTTACTGTAATGCGGTCTTAGACATTTTAAGGTTGTTTCCAGATCATACTTTGACATGTGTCCCTCATACACAAAATGTTATTGAAGATTATCTTGCTACAACTGCAAGTAACTTAAAGATCCCAATGAATTCAAATAATAAGTTTGAAATTTATGTGAAACGTCGCCCAATTGTCCCTGATAATCTAAGATATTGGCAGGTGTTTCAGGATGACAAAGAGATTGAAGATTTTCTACAAAATGAAGGAAAATATAAACACACTTCTATAGATGGTGAGCAAGATGATGGTGAACCAGAAATAGAGGTAAATTAGATGGAATTCTTATAGTTGAAAGATAATGTCATCCCTAAAGGCCTTATACCTTTAGAGGAATTATTTGATCAAGATGATGTAGCTGGAAACCAAGCTTAGTGCCGACCAAGAAGGGTGTTGAAGATGTGAATATCAGAATAGCCAAGAATCCAAAGATGGTGAAGTTGTCAAAGGAATCACCTCCTTAGGTGAAAGCTAAATACATTAGTTTATTGTATTCATTTTCTGATGTATTTTCCTACGACTATAGAGATTTAAAGGAGTACGACAAAAGTATAATTCAGCATATCATTCCAATTAAGCCAAATCAGAATCCATTTTGCCAAAAGCTAAGAAGGATAAATCCGAAGTTGCTGCCATCAATAGAAAAAGAGGTGAATTGATTGTACAAGGTTAGTATAATCGTTCCGATCAGATTTTCAGATTGGATCTCCAATTTGGTCCCCATGAGGAAGAAGACAGGTGAGATTAGATTGTGCATAGATTTCATAAATTTGAATAAAGTGTCATTGAAAGATAACTACCCATTGCCGAAAATGGACCACATACTCCAAAGAGTAGATGGAGCATCTCGTATGTGACTGCTCGATGGGTATTCCGGCTACAATCAAATTTTGGTTCATGAAGATGATAGGGACAAGAAAGCATTCACCACTCCTTAGGGGACATTCCACTATGCCAAGATGCCGTTCGGTTTAAAGAATGCTAGAGCAACATTCTAGTGTGTCATGGACATCGCCTTCACAAATGAAAAAGATGTGTTTTTCATTGTGTATCTTGATGATTTGACTGTCTTTTCAAATTCAGATGAGGAGAATCTTTGCCATCTAAAAATTGTTTTTCAGAGTTGTAGAAAATATGGAATATCACTCAATCCCAAAAAGAGCTTGTTTTCCATGGATGAGGGGAAGATTCTCGGTCACATAATATCAAAAGAAGGAATCTGCATCGATCCTGCTAGAGTGGAAGCTATATAGAAAATAGATTTTCCTCGTAATAAGAAAGAGATCCAAGCATTTAACAGTAAGATGAACTTCTTATGTCGTTTTGTGCCTAATCTAGCTGAACACTTGAGGGAAATTACAAATATGTTGAAGAAGGATAGTGTGGTCAAGTGGATCGAAGAAGCTATGAAATATTTTAATCTGGTAAAGTTGGCTCTTTCTTCAGCTCTGATTTTTATCAGTCTGGATTATTCACAGGATTTCATATTATTTTCATTCACTTCTGAACATACTATGGCCGCAGTTCTAATGCAAAAAAGAGATTAGCTAGAAAATCCAATTGCCTTTTTCAGTAGGACAATAAGAGATGAAGCCTTGAAATATAACATTATTGAGAAGCAAGATCTCACCTTGGTCAAAGCTTCGAAAGATTTCTGGGTATATATTCTGCACTCTCATATTCTTGCTTATGTCCCTAACATAGCAGTCAAAGATGTTTCGGTACAAACAGATCCGAAAGGTAGGTGAGGCAAATGGATCGCAACATCACTAGAATATGACTTGGAAATAAAGCCAACAAAGCTAATCAAGGGGCAAGGTCTAGCAAAGTTGATGGCGGAGTCTAATTTACATGCATTGGACATAAACCTGATTGCAGCCATGTCTGAAGAAGATGGATATAGTTCGCTGATTCAAGTGTCTGAAATTTTTCTCCATTCTCCTTGGTATTCAAATATTGTATACGTGCTTCAACACCTTTCACCGCCACTAGGGATGGCTAGAAATAAAGGTAGAACTCTGAAACTAAAGGCTACTAGATTTTGTATTTTAAACAATGCACTTTATTGGAAGGATCCTGGAGGCATTTTGTTGAATTGTTTGACCGAGGAGGAAGTACAACAGGTCATGACTGATTTCCATAAGGGAGATTATGGAGGTCACTTATTTTGGAAGATGACGGCTAATAAAATTTTGAGAGTGGGGTACTATTGGCCTACCTTGTTTGCTGATGTTTATAAAAATGTCACAAGCTGTCATGAATGTCAGATTTTTCAGGGAAGGAGAAAGTTGCAGCCTCTACCTCTCAAGATAGTCGAAGTTAGTGCACCATTTCAGCAATGGGGCCAAGCTTTTATTGGAGAGATTCATCCCACATATTCAACTCAGCACAAGTGGATCTTAACAGTGACTGATTATTTCACAAAGTGGATTGAGGCGATCCCCACTCGACAGGGCACAAACTTGGTAAATATTTAAGTTTATTGAAACAAATATTTTGTCACATTTTGGCTATCCTAACAAACTGATTACAGATAACACAACCGCTTTCAAGTCCAAAAAGATGATTGACTTTTGTAGCAAATACAAAATTACCTTAGGACATTCTACTGCATATTATCCGCAAGGTAACGGATTGGCTGAATCTTCAAACAAATCATTGGTCAACATCATGAAAAAGATGCTGGAAACCAATAAGAAGAGCTGGCATAAAAAATTGGTTAATGCACTATGGGCGCATAGAGTAAGCCAAAAGAAGTCAATTGGCATGCCTCCATTTGAGATCGTATATGGTATTGACATGGTGTTCCTAACATCTCTCGCAGTCTCGCTTGTTAAACTTCTATAGGAAGCTGGTGGCAAGGAAGATCATTTTCAGCAGAGAATAAGCCAAATGATCCATTTACAGCAGATGAGAGAGGAAGTTTTTCAGAATACCTTTAGGCTGCAAGAGAGAATTAAAAAGATTTATGATCAAAAGGCAAAGGCAGATAAATTTCAGATTGAAGACATAGTGCTAAGGTGGGATGCTAGAAACGAGGATAAAGGCAAGCACGACAAGTTTTAGAACCTGTGGAAGGGACCATACAGAATTGCTGCATATAGAGGTCAACATGCTTTTCTACTTAAAGAAATGAATGGGAAGATTGTCCAGGAGGGCTGGTAAATGGTCAGCTTCTGAAACGGTATTATCTCTAAGAAGTTTTCTGCTATCACATATTGACATTGTACATACCATTTTATTTCCTTCATTCCAAAGTTTGCATTGTCACCATTCATTTAGCTTAGGGCCCGAAGTGAACGCTATAAAGTTGAATGTTTTGCTTCAGTCTTTGATTATTTAGTGTCAGTTGTTTGAGTCTTAGTTCAGTTGATTTAGTTTTGAGTCTTTAGTCTTGAGTCAAGGTATTTGTTTTGGTGTTCCGAATTTATTGACTCCATACTGCCCAATTGATGAAAGAACTTATCTTCTTGCCCAAAGATCTATGGTTCTTGGCACCTCCCAGGAGCTACCATCCCCATTGGAGCCAATGTTAGTGTCAGTATCTTCACACTTCCATCAGTGATCAAATTACTCTTTTTGCATGCATACTAGGTGTCCCATCCAATCAGTTGCATTCCATTAGGTCATGAATCAATTAATGGTAGTGGTTTCATGCCAATTTCCCTCATGACATTCACCTGCTGACCTATTCACACATTTTTTTTATTCATTTACTGTCATCCAGTTTAATTCATTTACAAAAATCAGTTTTAGGTTTTTAGTCTCATTAGGTCTAGGGTTTGTCATCATGGTCATCCAAAATTGAATAAAAAGTCAGCAGGCACATGAGGAGGATTAATAAGTTCATAGAATCATAATTTTACTGTTGATATGCTCAATAAATTTGTTTTACCTCAAAACTCTGTTTTGAGGTGAGAACAGGGTTTTTTCCATTATTGTAAAAATTTCATGTAATTTCAATGTTTCTACATGTAATATGTATTCAATAGCTGCTCCTGGTGACTTGTTAAAAAAGCCAACTCCTGCCATGCAAGAAATCAATGTAAAAGTCCACCTGCAAAAAGGCAAAAGTCAAAAATAAATTGAAACAGGGCATTTGTGAAAAAGCTAGTAAAACATTTGAAAAGTGGGATTAGTTAATGAAAAATTAAAATCAAGGGGATATAAAATCCAATCCATGTGTTTGAGTCTTCATTGTTGTGAGTGAATGAGCTAAAGGCATAAAAATCGTGTTTTTGAAGAAAGAGGCAAAAACAGAGGAAAAGACCAAGAATTTTGCCAACGTTGCGTACCTGGGCTTTGGCATTGCGCACCTACCCAACGCTGCACACCTAGCACAGGTTTTCCACTATAAATTGGTCTGGCGCTACACACCTGAGAGGCAGCGCTGCTCAACTATCCGTTGAGCATCAAAACAACTCCAATCAACTTACTTTGCTTCAAATTCCTCAATTGACCTCTCATCAAGTAAGTAAAGCTTCTCATCTTGTTTAGCAAGGGGTTTTCATCAGTTGTGGTGATTTTCATGTCCCAGAAACTAAACCCTAGCTATCCTCCAAATTGTCTCATAAGATTTGCAAAGGGTATTTTTTTGTTGTTGTTTCTATTCCCTCAAACATCTATCATCTCTTCACCTCCTTTGACACCTCATACACCCATCGCATTGACTATCAGTGTTGTTATAAATCCTCCTGCTTC
>Ga0115851_102265_pt1 | contig 10125 bp, 9 predicted proteins | sample InSIn2gowninarea_FD_83865 | JGI IMG/M metagenome (GOLD analysis project Ga0115851, IMG submission 83865)
ATTCAGTGTCTAGATGAGCAGATTCAGTCATATGATTTCCAAGACCCTAAAAAGTTCTTGGAAATCCTTCTTCATTCGAAACAAGATATCATAGAATTGCCTACAGATGTTTACATTGGCAGTGTGTAGCTGGAAGTATGCATTGCAGAGTTGGGGCAGCCAACAGAGTTTGGCTATCGTGATCTAATGGCAACGTATATGGACATGTTTTTCAGTTTGATTGATAGATCACGCTGTCTTTTCCGTGACCAGGCTCATTACGTGCACGAAGGGCTGCCAGCAATTGCATCTGTGTCCTTGTGGAAGCATTCTCGAGCAGCATCATTTTCAGGTTTACTTGAATGGTTAATCTGGCATTTCAGTATTACCTGATCTATTGTTTGTTCAACAGATGAGGGTAGATTTTGTAAATAAATAAACGGCCAAAGGGCAGCATCTTATTCCAGTTTAGTTTGAAGTTAGTTAAGCTAGTTTTTTCAGTCATTTCAGTCTTGAGATCAACTCAGTTTGAGTTCAGTTTCAGTTTGAAAATTGAGTCAAGAGTTGTGTCGATGATGACTCCATTGCCCAATGGATGGAGGCACTGTCTGCTCTCCCAAAGTTCTGCAGTTCTTGGCACCTCCAAAAAGCGGCAGCTGCCATCCCTAGTGGAGCCGATGTTAGACTCCGTCTTGTCAAGTCAAATGTGAGATTGATTCTTCGTCAAAACCCTGTTTTGAAGAAGAAATCATTAAATGTGTTTTTTTTAGAATATGTAATTTGTCAAAATGTTCCAAAGCTCTACAGTTCTTCAAATGGCAGCAGTTTCATCAGCTCCTATCTCTGCATTCAAACGAAACAAAAAAGTGGCATGTCTACATGTGGGTACTTAAAACTGTGGGCACAAGGAAAGATTTACATGAACCAACCACAAGCATGCTACGCAGCTTGCACTTGCAGGCAATACAGCAAGAGACCAAGACATTTGCATTACAGCAATTTTGTACCATTGCCATGGTCTGAAACAACTAGAAACATGCCATGTACCTGCCAATGGGGAATAATCAACAAGCAAGGCCTCTTTTAATCCTTCTTTCCTTGATGATTCATTGGTGAACAGGATGCAATCAGTTTGGTAGAGTAAGAGCAGTCATTGGCTTCGAAGGCAGCACTATTGATTAATCAGTTACTGGTCAAGAAGCACTTTATACAGGGGAAGCGTTGACAGAGTCTACACTTATAGGAGGTCCGAGCTACAAAATGCTGGCCAACTAAAGGCCTGAGAATGGGACTAAGAGACCTTTCAAGAATTTCATCTATCTTGCAGTTTCATATTGTGGATGGACATATGCAAGGGACATTTAACCCGTTGTGATTATTCTAACTGTAATTCCAATATAGCCTCAAGATTCTTATGTCAGTAACTCCAAGTAACACTCTCAATTTGTGGACAATATGACTCCATTTTAGAGCAGAACTGTGAATTTGTTGACTTATTTGATAACATGACGTTATCTAGATGTCGGCAAATTTCTATAGTTGCTGGATGGGAGTCACTGGAAATTCCCTCTTTCTCTACTTTACTCAAGGCTGGGAGCTTCAACTTTCCACTGCATATCCAGTGTTGAGACTTGGGATTTGACGATGGGACTACTTGAGTGTGTGGTCATGATGTTCTAAGTCTCTAGATGGGACTAAAACTTTTGAAGATGATAAAAATTGGCAACTATGGTTAAATAATTCAAATAGCACAGATTGTCTACAAGGTACTCTTTCAACGGTGTTTACATATGGCATATACTCAACAACAATTCCGCTGATAATAACAAATAGTGTCATCACCAAGTACATTTATTCATTGTTCTGGGGTTTTCAGCAAATCAGCACTCTGGCTGGCAATCAAGTCCCAAGTATTTTTGTATAGGAAGTGTTGTTTTCAATGGGAATTATTGGACTAGGCCTATTGCTCTTTGCTCTACTTATTGGAAATATGCAAAATTTTCTCCAATCTCTTGGCTGCAGGAGATTAGAAATGTAGTTAAGACAACGTGATGTGGAAACTGTGGATGGATCATCGTCGATTGCCAGTATCTGTGCGAAGGCAAGTGAGGCAATCTGAACGGTTCAAGTGGGCAGCAAATCGGGGCGTTAATGAAGAACAGTTGCTGGAGGATTTACCTGAGGACTTACCAAGGCAAATTCGAAAGCCATCTTTGTTTAGATCTTAAGGTGCGCATTTTTACTGTTATGAATGATCAAGTACTGGATGCTATTTGTGAATGGTTAAGGCAACGCCTTTACATAGGTGGAAGTGAAATTCTAAGGATAGGCTATCCTATAGATAAAATGATCTTTATTGTGCGAGGAAACTCGGAAAGCACTGGCAAAGATGGCTCAGTTAATCTTTCTGGAGGAGACATATGTGGTGAAGAATTGCTTACGTGGTGCCTTGAGCACACTCCACTACAGAATTACAGCAAGAGGTTCAAACGAACTGGCCAGAGAGCAATTTCTAGTAGAACAGTCCATGTGCAGTGGCAGTGATTTGGGTAGCAACAGCTGGCTCATGAATATGGCCCAAGAGCGCTATTCAAATGGAGCCAAAATACTTTAGATTGGAACGAAGATATACATCACAGCAGAAGACATAGGATTCGATTCCTATTTCAAGACTTCAGTTAATGATTCAACAGGATCTGCGCTCCAGTTTGTCGGCCATCAGAGGATTTTTAGAGGGACGCTGTTTTATTTTAGAATAGAGGAAACTCTCTTTTCTATTTTTATAATTGCAGGTGAAACAACGCCCCTGTTTTGGGGTCGATTTGTTTTTCCCCTAGCATAGTTTATTTAATGTATTAAAAAATCATTTGAAAAAGAGAGAGAGGGGAGAGAGTTCAGAGCGCTGGTGGAGGAGAGAGAACTGAGTTCCATTGTACAGTCTTTTGATAGAGAGTTTAATGAAAAATACATCTCTGACCCCTGAGATTCCTGTGGTATGACAATTTAGCATAAGTTTTCCTTCTGTTTCATATGTAACCTATTATGTTTTCATTTCACTTCATGATCATTTCCAATTGAACAAATGAAGAGTTTAGGTAGAATTCATAATATTTTATGCTCTGCCTATAAGTTTGTTCATATTTAATGTTTTCTTCTGTTTGACAAGGATTCATCCTCTATGCCCTTGTCAGCTCCTCAGCAGTCTTGCCATTCCATTTAATCTAAATTTGATATTAAATTTCTTGCCTACCTTGCCTCAGGAGATAATCTGTGTTTTTGATTACATTTCTCTTTTCAAGCTGTTTCTTTGCCCCATGCAGCCCAGATAAACCCCATCATTTATTAAAAACCCCGTTCTTATCAGTTTACTAGCCTAAAATTAGTGTTCTTTATTGGTTATCTTAGCCCTTTGAAGACCTTTTGCTGAGATAGACCCGGATAGAGCCCTCTCCTGCCCCGTAGGGCTAGCTACGAGGCTAAGTGGTTTGATGTTGCCTTGGATTTTGTCTTTTTTAGCCTGAGGCAAATTTCAAGCGCTAACATAACTTATGGGAGATGATGTAATCAGCTGACCTTGTTCTTTTAGGGTATGGAACAACACTTTTAGGGACTTAGGAGCCCTTGGTTTATGGACATGTATGATTGGGGTTGCAGTGCCCAAAAATGACTATAACACTTGTGACGTTAGAACAGGACTCAGAGTGATACTAGAGGAACAAATTTCAAACCTTAGAGAGCTGAAATTATAGAGATACAATAGTTTCAAGATCAAGCTCCCAAAAACAAGAAAAAAGGTGTGTATTTTTTTTAAATTTGCATAACTTCTGTTTGAAAAACTAGTTTGAAGCAATTCAAAGGGGATAGTGAAGAGTATGTATTATTATTTCTAGTATTCCTTGCAACAAAAAAATGAATACACCCAGTGAGAAATCAAAAATCTCTAATATGATGCATGAAGAAGAGGAAGAAATGCAACATGATATATCAAAATTATGAGATCAAGTGCAACAAATTTCACTTTCACAAAGAGTAACCAAGAATGAATTGGAAGTGATAATGAATGTTAATATGGATAGCTTAAAAGGGAACATGGAAGGTTTGAAGGATGGTTTAGAAACAAAAATGGGAGGTTTGAAGGATGGTTTAAAGGTAGAAATGGAAGGCTTGAAGGAAGGTTTGACAAAGTTGCTATAAGACATGCTTCCTAATGGTGAAAAGGTATTCCATGAAACTCATAATGAGAATAAAAGGAATTTTAATCATGATTTTAGAGAATCTAACTTTGGTTTGAGGACCAACCACATCCCAAAGATTAATATGAAGAATTTTGATGGCAAGTATCTAGTAACATGGGTACTACATATGGAGAAATATTTTGATCTACATTGTGTGTAGCTCTCAAAAAATTTATGTATTGTGGGAGAAATAATTATACGCAAAAACCTCCAAATGTTTCTTTGGAGTACAGAAGGTGGAATATTTGAGTCATACTGTATCTCATGAGGTCGTTAAGGTAGACCCTAAAAAAATTAAAGCCATTAACGAATGGAAAATCCCCACAAATCTAAAGCATCTTCGAGGATTTCTTGGATTGACAAGGTATTATCACAAGTTTGTTAAGAATTATGGGAGAATAACAATATATCTAATAACATTACTAAAGAAAGATGAATTTTCTTGGACTTCAGAAGCAACTAAGGCCTTTGAACATCTTAAAGAGGAAATGTGCCAAGCACCGATATTAGCTACATCAGACTTCATAAAATCCTTTATTGTGGAATGTGATGCCTCATGAAATGGAATTGGTGTTGTTTTAATGCAAAAATGAAGACCCATTGCTTTTGAAAGTCATCTAATCAAGGGAACGTATTTACAAGAACCTATTAATGAGATGGAAATGTTGGCAATACTACATGGACTAAAGAAATCACGACCTTACCTAATGGGAAGACACTTCAAGGTAAAAACTAATCACAATAGTCTTAATATTTTTTGGAACAAAGATTGTCTTCAAAAAAACAGCAAAAACGGATCACAAAGATGTTGGGTTATGACTTTGAAATCATCCACAAAAAAGGCAAGAAAAATGTTGTTGTAGATGCACTCTTAAGAAAGGATGAGGATGTGGATGCATTAACCTATGTCATTTTTATTGTTCAACCTGATTGGATAACTAAAGCAAGGGGTTAATGGAAAAATGGCGAAGAGGTGTGGACACTCATTTTAAAGTTGCAGCAATATCCCAGTACATATGATACATTTATCTAGAAAAATGATTCATTATGGTACAAATATCACTTATATCTCTACAAGAATTCCCAACTCAAACAAAATATTCTTTTGGAATTGCATGCTTCCCCCTTAGGAGGGCACTCAGGATTTTTAAAAACATACCACAGGGTCAAGAAGGAATTTTTTTGGGATGACCTTAAATTTTATATTTAGAAGTTTGTGGTGGAATGTTTGGTTTGCCAACATAATAAAGCTGAGACAATTAAGACCTTGAGCCTATTACAACCTTTAGCCATTCCAAGTCAGCATTGGGAGGAGGTCTTAATGGATTTTATCATAGGTTTACCCAAGTTTGAAGGAAAGAGTGTCATCATGGTGGTATTTGATAGAAATACCAAGTATGCACACTTTTGTGTATTATCTTACCCTTTTAAAGGTAGTACAAGTGCTACTTCATTTATGGAAACAATTCAAAAGCTATTGTAAACCCAAAGATTATTGTGACAGAGATCACATTTTCACTGGAATTTTTTTGACATAATTATTTTCTTGTCTTGGTACTCAATTAGCTCATAGCTCATATTATCATCCACAATTTGATGGGTAAACTAAGATAGTGAAAAAATGTTTGGAGGGATATGTTCGTTTCTTTGTACCTGATAAACAAACATAATGGGTCAAGTGGTTACCTCTCGTTGAATGGCAATATAACACTTCCTTCCATACTACAACAAAAATGACGTCATTTATGACTCTTTATGGATATCATCCACTATCCATCACATCATCTTTAAGGGAAAATTATAAGGTTCAAGCAGTGGAAGATCACATCGAGCATCAACAACAAGTTCTCCAACTCTTAAAGGATAATCTCACTCTGGCGCAAAATCGAATGAAACAGTAGGAAAATCAACATCACAATGAAAGAAGTTTTGATGTAGGTGACTGGGTATTTTTAAGGCTACAACCATACAAACAAATGTCTCTCGAGCAAGCTAAGAAGGATACTAAATTATCACCCATGTATTATGGTCCTTACAAAGTGTTGTAAAAGATTGTTACTATGGCATACAATTTGGAGCTGCCTACATCTTCTTGAGTACACCTAGTTTTCCATGTTTCATGCTTAAAGAAGGTTATAGGTGACAAGCTACCAGTTTAAACAGTATTACCAGAACTGAATGAAGAAGGAAAAATCATATTGGAGCTTAAAAATTCATGGAAACAAGAACCTCACAACTATGGAATCAATCAATTTCAAAGCATCTCATTAAGTGGAAGAAATTACGCGCTAAAGATTCCACATGGGAGGGTGAGAATTTTATACAGAAGCATCTAGAACCACTCAAGCATTAAGGACAACACTTTTTTTGAAGGAGAGGAGCATGTTAGGTCCCAATATTACTATTTTAGCCCCCTTATTGTTATTATTAGAGTATCCCCCTATTGTTATTGATGTGCCCATGTAGACCACACATTGTTATTGTTGTGCTCGATAGAATCCCACTATTGTTATTGTTGTACCCTTACATTATTATTTTTATGTAGGCTATGATTATATCAATGTGACCCCTTAGACTCTTATATATACCAAGGGGGTCTTTCCATTTGTATCATCCAAGAATTGTTCATTTATGTAATGCAAATGAGGTTCCCCCTCGAAGAGGATAATTTTCAAGTCGTTGATCTATATTTTCTTCTATTTTGTAAGTTGGTTGGATAACACTCAAATTTATCAAGGTGGCTTGATGTTGGATAAAATAAAAAAGACATCTTCCAAAATAGGAGAAGCCAAATTTGGAAGGAAAAGAGAAATGGTATTGAAAATGAGAGAACTTTTTTTTCAAGCAGGAAAGAGGTTATTAAGAAAAATATTGATATATTTAGGATCCATTTTATATTTACTGCTGCTTGTAAGAATGTTCACTTTCATATTATTAAGCTTGTAAATGTACACCATCAACAGTATCAAAATTTTCCATTTCTAGGTTAGACAACTTTGTCTCAAGACTGGTGATTTAAGTTTTATGAATTTTGTAATCGTATATATAAGAATAAGTCCAGTTGTTATATAAATGTAGTAATATTAGGAGAAAGAATAAATCCTTACTTTATGTATGAACAACTATTGATAGATGGGAATAAGAATCGATGTAGTGATATTAGGAGAAAGAAGAAATCCTTACTTTATGTATAAACAACTATTTATAGTTGGGCATACGAATGACAATTATGTCACATGTAGCTCTTTTTAACCAACATCCTACACATGCATTGATCATAAAAATGAGATTAACAAGCACACCCACAAAAGCAACTGGCGAATACATAAATAAAAAATTCATATCTATTGCCAGAGATGAATTAGTGGTTTCCTAGTGGTAGAACAATAATGGTGGGATCATTTAAGGCATTAGTGGAAAAAAAATTGGTTTGATAGCTACAGAACAACAGTGGATCATTACTGCAAAAATGACCGAAAGCTTTGTATTCATATATCAACACAATTAAACATCAAAAGAAGAAAGGCCAATAATGTGGCATGAAAACCAACTATCACTAGAATGAGATAATGGCAAAATCACATAAACCATAAAAGTTTAAAATGATCCATAAAATGGTTTCCAATAATAAAGAATAACACATAACTGGTTTTCCACAAATCAAATTCAATCGTAAGATATATCATTGAACAAGGGTTGAGCAATAAACAAAATATAAAGCACAACACTAAGAGTAACGATATGAGATGACATTGAAATGATTGGTCATATAGCAAAAAGGAACCAAGGTATATGATGCCTAACTATGAAATGAGCCAAACACACCTAAACAAGAAATGAGCCAAATATGGACTCTTAGAGCATGATACAACAATAATTTCCCATAAACTACAAAGGCAAACCATAAGGTATAATATTATATAGTTGTTAAAAATCTAAGTAATATTCACAAGGAATGACAAGGAAATATAAATCATAAGGTATGCGAAGAAAATATCTAACATTGAGTCACAAATGAACCAAACTCAAAATGGTTGAGGCATGGAATGAGATCAGAGACTTAGACCTGAAACCAGGAATCACAACTCTTAGAGTTGTTTAAAACTCAAAGAAATGCATACATGTTATAATTGCATGTGTTCATTACAAAAAATGAACATAATAGTTATAAAAAAACCTTTGAATCAAAATACAAACATACTAAATTTCACCATGCAACATTTGAAAATAGAAACATTCCCAAATGTGTATTGATTCAACCAAAGTAACAGTGAATGCATGCTAATAACATAAAATTATGTACCTTGTGAAATATGGAGAAAAATAATGGCACTCATGCCTTCTAAAGATAGAATATGCATTCCTAAGCATACAAATCAATTTAAATGAAAAAATAAGCATTATCACAAACAAAACCATACCTAAAAGTATGGTTTGTTGTAAAGGATGAAATCCATGCTCTTAACTAGAGATCCTTGATTTAAAGTTCATTCAAGAATTTTGAGAAGGCCATCTTACGAATATAAGACATGTGGATGACTTGGAACAAGATAGCTAACCTACAAATTTGTAATAGTTAAAGCACTTAATTCTCAAAAGATATTGATGCTCTTACAAACAACCACATTGATAATTGAATGAATATTTGTACCTGTTACATTTTATTCATTATTAACTAACCAAAAAATTACATTAATTGATGTTTGAGAGTGAACATGAACTATAAGAAGAAAGAAAAGTCTGAATACCTCATCACTAGACTATCTAATTATCCTTGCTCATTTTATAATGTGATCAAACTAAACTAACTAATAATCCCCTAAGGGATCATTAAGGGGGGTCCTTAGGCACTTCAAGAAAGTAGCTAGAACAACAAGTCAAAAGAAAATGACATCACTTCATATATAAACCATAATCATAATTTTAGACAATGGACTCCTATATAATCCATATCAATAGAACTACATTTTCAATTTTTTGTGTATAAGTTACCTAGATTTGTTGCAAAATTAAGTGTAATTGGTCATGCAGAGACTGCAGGATAAGGTGTAGGAGTGAGGTGTAGGAGTGGCATTGGCCATCTATCTTTCCTAGGAAGCAACAAAAGGTGCAGGTGTTGGTTGAAATGGAGACCAGAAATTAACATTAAAATAACATATCATACAAAACTCTTCATGATTCAAATACACCCAAATCAACTACTCTTCATATGGACAACCATTCACAATCCCATCAATATATAATTAAAATTCCACCTAGAGCTCATACCCCATGAGAACCAAGTGGTGTGAAGCCTCCCCCTTTCAAAATCGTTGCCATAAGAAGATTAGTTGCAGGATATGGTGCAAGAGCTCCATCTGGTTATCCACAACTATGATCAACAAACAATGTTTTTTATGTGTGGGTTGGGCCTTGGATTTTTACAAAGAGGATCCTGCCAATTCAAACTGCCATAAATTTCAAACACCAAAATGAGGAATATGAAATTAGTAATATGCACCAACCACAAACCTCATAGAAGTATAATCTAATATTTGGTATTGGTCATCAAATTTAACTACAATAACTATTATATGGCAAGTACAAAAGACACAAATTTGGCCAATTGTCTAACAAGCTAAAAAAAAGACTTTGATTCATAAGTTTTCATAAGCGAGAAGATTTCATAGAAGGAAACCTGCAACTTGTCTTGGAAGAGAGGATTAACCTCAATAATATTTTTAAGCTCATCTAACTTGATATTCCTTGTTGACTTGGTATTTCCATACTCGGAAATTTGCTCCATTTCCCTAGTGTTCAGCCAAACATCAATTAATGTAATTTTTTGGTTAGTTAATAATGAATAAAATGTAACAGGTACAAATATTCATTCAATTATCAATGTGGTTGTTTGTAAGAGCATCAATATCTT
>Ga0115851_101295_pt2 | contig 10122 bp, 6 predicted proteins | sample InSIn2gowninarea_FD_83865 | JGI IMG/M metagenome (GOLD analysis project Ga0115851, IMG submission 83865)
CAAGCTAAACTCAAAAATTGGACCTTTTGATCCTTAAACATAGCTGGAAGAACTGCTCTGCTTAAGGGAGTTTTGCAGTCAATTCCCCTTTTTCCTGCAAGGATTCCTCCTTCTCTGCCTCTAAACCTTCTTCTTGCAGGACCGAAAATATGTTTTGCAGCCTTTGCTCATTTTCTGTTTGATGAGCCTTGTGGTTCCTGGTTTGTTGAGGGGTTCATTTTTTTCTTTGCACTTCCTTGTACCCAACTCCTTCTACTTGCACCTTATGATCGGCTTCCTTTTCCTTCAACGAATGGTATCCTGGTTTCTTTAGGGGGAAAGATCAGAATATGTGGTTGTATTCATGGCATCTTCGACAACGGAATAGTATGTTCTCATAGTCTATCAGTTGCAGCCATACCTCATCATGATACTCTAGCTCAATGTAGTCTGGAAGTGGTTTTGCTATATTCATGTAAACATAGATTTGGGCATAGGAGGTGTATTGCACTTTTCTTGTCATGTCTGCAACCTTTACGAAAGTGCCGATAGAATTTATGATGCCTTCTAATATCTCTGGGTCCCAAAATTCCATTGGGAGGCTGAAGAGCCAAACCCACTTAGGGCTGCCAGGAGTTTATCATGGTCCGGGTTGTAGCATTCTTCCCAGTGTCTAATGAAGAGGACAACATTGTTGAAGAAATATGGACCATCTTCGAATATCCTTACTTTATCTTACAGGTTTGAGAAGATCACTGTGAAAAACCCTTTTGCTCCCATCTTGAGATCCATGTTCCCTTTTCACTGCCATCGGTGCTGAATCCACTTTATCAGTTCTTTCTCTATTGGTTATGCCCCTATGAATTTGTAGATGAGTGCATGGTCCTTCATGTAACTTCTATAATCTTACAGTTTTTTTTTTTGGGATAACGAATATGGGTTTTTTGGTAGCCCTTGGTAAACATCTCCCACCTAGTCCTACCTGCCATTTGGCTCCCAAAACTAGTATCCCTTTAGCTTTTCCCCCATTCCCACCTGTTGCGCCGTATTGGCTTGATTCTCCTACTGCTACGTTTCTATAGGAGGGAATCCCCCCCCTTCCCCCACATCATGCCACCCATCCTTTGCTCAGCCGTGATCAACCACTGGGTGTGGCCTCTCATTTATTCTTTTGTTGCAGGTTTGGTAGGGTCATGGTCAGGTTTCTTGAATCCCTAGCCGTCAACTCCTCTTGCTTGCTTACTATGGCTTGGATAGTTGGATCTCCAATATATCTTAAAACATATTTTCATTTTATTTTCTAGTACTATTAAATGTTATTATGGCATACCTCATTTTATGGTTAGCTTTGTAATAAAAATATGCATTGTGCTATAGAATTAGTACTAACATGTAATATTTAATTTTTCCAGAATGCTACATGTAATGACCATGAAGATGATGATATAGACTATGTTTGGATTACATCATGTATGAGAGACAATGATGATGGGGATGGTGATGGTGTTGGCGATGATTATGTGGATGATATTATTAGGATGGTCAGGATGATGATCACAAGGATGATCTTGATTATGATTTTTGTGGTGTTAGCTAGCCATGCATTATTTTTTATATTTAGATGGGATGTCTTGATATGGTAATCATACATTGGAATTTTAGTTGATTCAAATAATCATGATGATACTATCAGTACTATCTTGTTACCTTATCAATGTGTTGAAAATTGTTCACGTTTTTTTTATGAAGAATTATTGTGTATGATGAGATTCCAATCTTTGTATGGATGTTGTGAATTTACCTTAGAATGATGATATCTATGAAACATTTTTATTTTGTAATCATACATTGAATTTCAGTTTATTTGATTAAATATGATGACGATATTATCATTTTTATCTTGTTATTTTATGTATATATTGAAAATTATCAACATTATTTTGATGCAGAATTATTATGTATGATGATATTACTATCTTTTGATGGATGTTGTGAATTTACCTTAGAATAATGGGGTTAATGAAATATTTTGATCTCATAATCACACATTTGAATCCTAGTTGATTTGATTAAAGATGATAAGGATATTATTAGTACTACCTTGTTACTTTATATATGTGTTGAAAATTGTCAATGTTTTTTGATGGAGAATCATTATGTATGATGATATTACTATTTTTGGATGTAATATTGTGAATTTACCTTGGAATAATTATACGTGTGATAAGTGTTGATTTAGTAGTCATATATGTATATTGAAAATTGTCAATGATTTTTTGATGGAGAATTGTTATATATGAGGATATTGCTATGTTTTTTATGAATTTTTTCAATTACCTTTAAATTTTTGTATAGATATTAAGTTATCAATTTAAATTGTGATATCTTCTTAAATGTGTTATACATGAAAATACTTCCTCATCATGATGGAGGAGAATACTATGTTGTAGATTGAAATATGCATTTCTCCTAGACTATATAATACTATAATACAAGTTATGTACCATGAGGACCATGTTATCCTTGTCTATAACAAGTTTTCCCCTTCATCTAACATTTGTTACCAAAATTATCACTCAGTCTTGAGGATAAAACCTCAAGTTAACTAGACTTTCACACTCTTGTTCACTTTCAGAAACTCATATGGTGGAATGTGATCTATTTAGCCTCATCTTTAGCTTTTTCATAAAAAATAAAAGCATACAAAATCAGGAAAGAGCCAAAAAAATGGGGAAGCTTTTTCCTAAGAACAAAAGCATCTTAAAAGTGGAAAAAGCCATTTTTATATGAGGAAACATTATTCACCCAAAAGATTTTTCCCAAATTGAACTAATGAGAAATTTTGGAAATCTTCATAGCCTTCACTTTCCTAGATATTGGAGGCTTGGCCATTGAGAAAAGGATGGGAATTCTTCTATTGTCACAATACTAAGACCTATATTGATAGGGAGAGTTTTAGAGCTAGGAGTTGGGGAGGTGTTGTTGCAACTGCATCTGATTGTTGTAACTTCCCTCCAACTCCTTTATTAATATAGATCAGTTGTTTGTCCTTCTATATGCTACTATTCATTCTTTACTTATTATATTTAACTAATGAATGTATGGGATTTTGGTTTATATTTATTTATTCAGTAATATTTATATGTTTCTGATAGTTTTGATTATCAAGATATTATGCTATGAAGGTTTCTTTGTTCTCTCTCTTATGTCTAGGACCAAGCTTTGGAGCTAGCTAGGAGTGCTTCCCAGCTACACAAAAAAACCAACAAGACTTGTATGCAAGGATTCACTGAAATTCTTCCTCTTTTTCTTAATCTATACTCTGCAACTTGGTCTATTAAGAATCATGAGCCTTAGGACAACCTTCCTCTTAATCTATTTGTCCTAGCTTTCAGGCATAAACTGACATGGTTTTATGTTCATCTAACCGTGCATTAAATCCTACAAAAAAATTATATTTAGAAACTATAATATATTTCACTATGTAATTAAAATTAGTAAAATGAACCCATAAAGAGGGTCATAAATGGAAATAAAAGTAAGACTCCAAACAAGAAACCAAAAGTGGATTCAAATGTGGAAGAAAAATTGGGAGTAGAATTGGATGTTAAACTAGCCATCAAAACAAGATCCTAACAATGACACAAAAAGGGTTTTAAAATAGAATTAAAAAAGGGTGCGTCACTAGACACAAAGAAGGGAACAAAATAGGACATACAAAAGGATACCAAATTGGACACAAACAAGGATGCAAAAATGGACACCAGAATGAGGATGCAAAGAATGGTGTAGAAATAGGATGCAAATTTGGGTGCAAAAGGGATTTAAGAAAAGACACCAAACAACATACAAAATGGGACTAAAAAAGGGTGAAACCGAGGATGTGAAAAATGATGCATAACTAGATGAAAATTCAAACTAAAATCTAGGTGAAAAATGAGATGCAAATATGGACACAGAATGTGCTAGAAAAAAGGATGTAAATTTCGATGCCAAAAAGGATGAAAAATTAGATACCAAAAATGATGCAATATTGGACCAAAAAAAATGATACAAAATTGGACAAAAATGTAGAAAAATGGGCAAAAAACGGCTCAAATTTGGATGCAAATTGAGATCCAACATTGGATTAAAAATGAGATGCAACAAAAGATTCAAAACTTGCTGCAAAAAAAAAGAATCCAAAGTAGAAGAAAAAAGGACTCAAAATTGAACGTAACATTAGACACAAAATGGGATGAAAATGTGGATGCAACACACGGTTCAACATAGGATGCAAATTTAGATGCTCAAAAGCACGCAAAATTGGATTCAAGAAATGGTGTCAAAAATGATGCTAAATTGGATGCAAGAAATGATGCAAAATTAGATGCAAAAATGGATGCAAAAAATGGTGCAAAAATGCATGAAAAATTTGGCACTAAATCAGATTCAATGTATGGTGAAAAATTGGATGCAAAAAATGGTGTAAAAAAGGTAGAAAAACTGGCACAAAAATAGATGTAAAAATAAGTACAAAATTAGAAGAAAAACATGGCATAAGACTAGATGAAAAAAATGGCACAAACTAGATGTAGAATAAGGCACTAAATCAAATGCAAAATATGGTGTAAACCTAGATGAAAATTACGACGCCAAACGAGAAGCAAAGAATGGCACAAAACAAGAAGCAAAAAATGATGCAAAAATAGATGCAAAAAATGGCAAAAAATTAGAAGCAAAACCTGTTGTAAAACCAAATCCAAAACTTGGTGCAAAATATGATGGAAAAAATGATGCAAAATTTGGTGCAAAAAATTATGCTTTAAAAATTGTAAAATAGAGCCATATTTAGCAACAGGCTACTCGTCCCAATTGAGAAGAAAATGCACTAAAATTTGGTGCTAAATATGGCACAAATTGCGTGTTTTGTTGTAGTGATGTATATTACCATATTCGAGAGATAATACTGAAAAAATTTACCTGTTGTCCTATAGTGGAGCTCAGCAGGAGAAGTGGACATGATTTCCCTTCTCAAGGTTGGGTGGAGAAGGTTTCACCGCAGTTGTATACGTTGATTGACATAGACAAATAAGTATTCCAGCTTCGATTCAGTCTAAAGCTATGACTTCATGCATTAAAATGGATATATATTTGGTTACTCTATTTGGTAAAATAGGTATAAACCCAATTTTTTATGTTCTACTAAACAAATTAGCTTGAAATTATGATAAATTGTGCAATCTGTTGTAAGTACAACTGCAAAACTGAATTATGATAGCACAATGAATTTTTAGAAGAGCCTTTTGAAAATATAGACCAGTAGATTGTAACTGAGAGTATTGCATGAATTACTAAATTATTTATTGCATAGGGTATATTCCCTTATTTCTTTAGATTATGTGATGGAAGCAACTAGAAAATTAGATTCCAATAGTGAAGGACCGAATGCATGCTTAACCATAAATTAAAAAAAATGTAGTTACAACCTCCTATGGGAAATGTATATATATGCGCTAGCATTACATTAAAATTTGGAACCATTTTGATTTGTATAAGTAGAGAGTTTACATTGGGTTAACAAAGGCGTTAATACCACATTGCCACTTCCACAACCACCCAATCCAGTCCCCTAGGAATCTGTTAACAAGAACCTCGAACCCAAAAGTAGACATTGACCTACCATTTCTATCTAAAGCATATGTATTGAAACTAGATATAGTCCAATAATTTCATAAAAGAACACACTCTACAAGAAGCCTAAGTTATTTATCAGGAAGTGAAACAATATAATGAAACAGTGGCCTTTTCCTTTGAACAAAAATGGACAGAGATATAAAACAATGACAGAGTTATAAATAGAAACCAACCAGAATTTCACATTTCCATCATGAGGGAAAATGCATCCATATGAACCAGTTTCAATCAAATAAATAAAACAACATAAGTGTAAATATTTAACAAAAATAGAAATTTCCTTCTAACCTAGAACTTAGCGACCGAGAGCATGGAGTTTAGTCAACAGTTGACCATGACTAAGGAGTATATGCCAAATAACATTCATAAAAAAATCAATTTCTTAGGAAAATTAAAATATTTAATAAGTTACAGAAATAAACATTTATGGAGTGGAAAATATGAAACCGTCAAAGGGTTTTACAATAAAATAGTTTGAGACATTCCTATTTCTAACCAACGATTCTAAAACTGAAAAACCCTGATTTCTATTCACTACAAGCCAAATGGCTATGTTTTAAACAAAAGGCAATGGGTGGTAATGATATCAAAGTGATGTGGAAGTTGCAATTAGAAACCCACTTAGATTTAAGCCTACAAGTTACAAGAAAACAATGGTAAGACTCTAAAGAAAATCAAGAGAGTGTTGGACAAAAAAATTCACCAATTATGTGCATATAATTATGAGGAATTTCCTGTATGAACAAGGGTTACCTTCAACAAGGGTTGATTCCACGAAAATCTAAGGACCTAGAACCCAATACTTTTTCCATTAAAATGGTTGCTTGAGGGTGAGAACCTCCATAAATGAAAAGAAAATTGTGAGGAACTTAATCGAACAACTCAGGGTTATGAGGGTTACATGAAATGAGACAGTGTAATGAACAAAGATACCTTTATTTGTAGCAGAAATCATGAGGTGCATTCTGGAAGAAGATTTAGGAGAAAAAACCTCCATATGAAAGAGTATGTTGTAAAGAAAATGATGAATCATATATATAATTAAAGAACTGGTAGTTGAGATTCAACATAGCTCAGTGAATAAACCAGATTTTTCTGTGAAAGAATTAGCTAATGGTGAAAATTTACCCCTTGCATTGAGGTACAAAGCTCATCCTCATTGATATGATATTCACCTATGAGCGACATCAGTTAAAGATTTATTAGACTAAAGTATTACAGACTCATGTGCTGGTGTGTGTTCTGTTTTATTGAAGCAACGGATCAATCAGATTGCCAATACACAGACAATAAAATGGAAAGATGACAGAGAACTACAGTAAGCAAACATAAAGACACAAGCAATTTTAATAAGGAGTTCACCCTATTCTCCAGGGCTACATCTTCGGTCCAGCTTTCAGTGGTGGCCTTGTTTTATTGTGCCTTTGAGCAAAGAAATTACAATACAGTGACTCAATGTGAATTCTCCTAAAGCAGGTTTTACTTGGAAGGGTGGTCCTTGGATTCGCCAAGCCACTAGAGTACATAGACTCTTCTTCTTCCTACCATCTCTGTGACCTTCTGGTCTATAGTGGAAAGAGCCAAATGTGATGCTCAATCTAGACAAATTCCTCTATGGGATGGCTTGAATCTTCAAGCTCTCTGGTGCTCGATGCTACTACTGATCAACTTGGCCCTCTCTCTCCTCTACTCTGCTTTACTATTCTCTACATTCTGTCCTCCTCTCGGGATTCTGGATCCTTTCTCTGTCTCTCTCAGGTTCTCTATCCCTCTCGATGACTAATTATCTGACTGTGTATTTTGTCTCTATTCATGGCTTTGAATTCTGCCCGTTATAAGACTATTTGGTTCCTCTTCCGCCTTTATTGATTCACCTTTTGCAGCTATGCTTGGAGTTCCCTGTTTGGCATCATCATCAATGCTCAGGGAGTAGCCACATGTCCTCCTCTAAATGGTGCCAGCATGCTTCATTGGCTCGTTTCCTTAGTTATGTCATGGATGAGTCTTTCCTCCACCGTGGCGGTCAAATGGATTTCAAATCCCTTTAAAACACAACTTAATTCCTTGTCGATTCCACTTCCTCCATTTGGTGCATTCTCAATCATCTGATCTAGGCCCTCCAGATTCGACGCCATATGCAATTTTTGCGCGGTTGACTTTCTTGACCAATAGTGCATGATCGACGACAGTTTTCTCTCACCTCTGCTTGCCATGCATCGATCCTTGTATGGAATCACTCCACTTTCATTAAAAACCTCTTACTATTTAAGGGCGCCTCGATCAAAACCATTGGTTTCTAGAGCGCAGGTCCCACCTTTGTACGTTCAACGCTTTTTCCTTTTCCACCCGTAGTCCTCCAGTTCCCCCACGTGACTGAGTGCTCAGGCTTTCCCATTATGGCCCTATTCACCCAGCAATGGTGCTAATTGCACATCCAAAATCACCTCTGTTTCCCAATCCAAGGCTCATAAAGGCTAATTCGGCTTAATGCGCAGACTCCATGGGCCTCGGTCAGTGCGCCTTGACTGAGGTCCTCATCGTTCTATGTTGGATGCCATTGCCACTAGTTTAAGGTGTTTTTTATCGTTATTTTGAAAATCTTTAGAGATTTGTTCAACCTTATATAGTCATGATTCTTTGATAGTCTTCTATGGATTAAATCGGATCATGGCCTTCCCACTGAAAAAAGCTTTTGGACCACCAAAAGTTGGTTTTTAAGCATGGACTAAGTGAGGGTTCTATTTTCTCACTTGTCCAATCTCAATCTAGTTTGTGTTGCTTGGTTTTGAACCTTTGAGCCCAATCCTGATGATCCGAATCTTGGGAGGAGGCCCCCAAGATCTAAAGGATTGAAATGGATCTTGGGGTAGAGAGACCCCTAAGATCTGAAAACTTGAAATTGCCAGAAGAAAAATAGGAGAATGCCCAATAAACAAAACCACAAAGAAACTTTTATTTAAAATAGTAATGGAAATAAAATAGCTAGGGCAATGGTAGCTTATCTCTGAGGAGAGATGTGGCAGCTACATGCCTCTGCACTGTAAAGGCTACATTGTGGCGGACAACCTGTCCTTTTACAAAATGTGGCTTGTTACTTATAGTATGTTTTAGTTACAATACCATGGGTCAATTCCATGGGTCAATGAATACCATGGGTGGATTTTACAATACCACGGGCAGATGCCATTTACAATACCATGGGTGAATGAATACCATGGGTGAATGAATACCATGGGTGGATTTTACAATACCACGGGCGGATGCCATTTACAATATCATGGGTAAATTCCATGGGTCAATGAATAATATGGGTGGATGAGTACCATGAGTTGATGCCATTTTCCATTCGGATCATTCCTCCCTCCTCAAGAAGCAATGGTCCCCATTGCGTAAAGTTCCCTCCTGCAAAGCCTTTGTTGAATATGAAGAGCCACTGAAGATAAGGGTTTTATGTGGTTAACCCATAACCATGATAAACGAAGATCCGAGGATAGAGATACCCTGTAATGCTTGTGACCAACTGTGATTATGACAGTGTGCGGCCTAGCAAATGGACTTCGATGAAGTGTGGGTTTGTGGATGACCCATAACCATGAAGATCTGAGGATAGAGATACCCTGTAATGCTTGTGACCAACTGTGATACTGACAGTGTGCGGCCGAGCAAATGGACTTCGATGTTTGTGGATGACCCATAACCTTGATCTTTGTTGCTGATGAAGTAGCAGGTGCCTACATAGCCTGGGGTGGGAGGGCACGTCTCCAAATAACCCAAGCCGAATGCTACTATGTTGAAACTGATGAATGTGAAGCAGGTGCCTACTAAAGTGGGGTGAGAGGGCACGTCTCCAATGGGAACCCACTCCGAATGCTGCTCCAGAAGTAAAATGGACATAACTCGGCCAATATAACTCAGAATGTTTATTATAACCTGTTTTTAGAAGCAGAAGGATCATTTTGCATCTTCCCATGTGATGGAAATCCTTATCTGGAGACTCTGAGATCTCAAATTCGTGCTGCAACAGTTCCGCCGTCATAAAAATTCTGATAAAATAGCTGATTGTAAATCAGTGATATCTCCCACATCCGAACTCCGATTCGACCCATTTTTTTTTTGAAATTGGGTGATTTTTCGAGAGGAATCTAGATCTGGTATCTGTTTTTGTAAATTTTGTACTAGATGTTTCAGATCTGATCTGAAAATTCGCCGCCAAAAAAAAAATTCCTGCAAAAAAATTGAGACTGAAATCTGCATGAAACCCTCATTCCCATGGAATCGTAACCTGCTCTGATACCACTGATCCGAATCTTGGGAGGAGGCCCCCAAGATCTAAAAGATTGAAATGGATCTTGGGGTAGAAAGACCCCTAAGATCTGAAAACTTGAAATTGCCAGAAGAAAAATAGGAGAATGCCCAATAAACAAAACCACAAAGAAACTTTTATTTAAAATAGTAATGGAAATAAAA
>Ga0115851_102268_pt1 | contig 10117 bp, 15 predicted proteins | sample InSIn2gowninarea_FD_83865 | JGI IMG/M metagenome (GOLD analysis project Ga0115851, IMG submission 83865)
GCCCATTGATGCTTTAGTTAAAGGCGACGAACAACTGCAAGGCTGGATGAATGCTGTTGCGATCGCTGCCACAGAAATATTAACACCTGCTGCTGATGGTGAGTTTCGCGAAAGCGAACATTGTCGCACTTTGCAAGTGCAAGAATATTTGCTCACGGTAATTTATGACCTATTTATCGCTAGAGCCAACACTTGCCAAATTCTCGATTGGAAAACTTACCCCAAACCTCAAGATCGGCGCAAATTAGCCCAAAATTGGCAAACTTTGCTTTACCAGTATGTACTGGCGGAAACTAGCGAATATATGCCCGAACAAATTTCAATGACTTATTGGTTTGTGCAATCGGATGAAAAACCACAAAGTTTGACTTTTACTTACAGCAATATCCAGCATCAGCAGACAGAGAAAAAACTCAATTCTTTACTTCTGCAATTGACTAATTGGAGCAAACGTTACGAAATCGGCGAACAATTTCCGCAAGTTGTAGAAGGTAGCAAAACTTGTAACTATTGCCAATTTATTAGTAGATGCGAAGGACGAAGTACGAGGCGAAGCCATCGCGATTTTGAATCAGATTTATCCGACCAGGAATATAGTACAAATAAACTACCGCTTCTTGCTAATATTCAAGAAGTAATAATTCAGTAAAAATGTCTAGATATCTCTGTAAGTTTGGTAGATGACAGAACAATTACAAAACTGGACTGTAATATCGGTAGAATCGCCGCCAGAATGGTTCGTACAAGCGGTGCAAGGCTATGTTCCTGCGTCTTCAGGGCATTATGCCGCTCAATTATTATGGCAGCGCGGCATTAGAGACGTGCCGCAGTTGGCAGAATTTGTAAAACCCCAGCTATATCAAGCTGCTAGTCCTAAAGCATTTGGGCAAGAAATGCAGCAAGCGGTAGCTAGGTTGCAAAGGGCGCGCGATCGCACAGAAAAGGTAACTATTTGGGGAGACTTTGACGCAGATGGGATTACTTCAACGGCGGTTTTATGGGATGGATTAGGACAATTTTTTCCCCAACATCACAAGCTAAATTACTACATCCCTAATCGCCTCACTCAGTCTCACGGTTTAAACTGTCAGGGAATTGATCAACTTGCTCAAAATAATACGGCGTTAATTGTTACTTGCGACACTGGTAGTACAAATATTGAGGAAATAAATTACGCCAACTCGTTAGGAATTGATGTCATAGTTACCGATCATCATACTTTACCGAGTGATCGCCCACCTGTAACAGCAATTATCAATCCTCGTTACTTACCAAGCGATCATCAACTATTTCATCTTTCTGGAGTAGCAGTAGCTTACAAGTTAGTAGAAGCACTTTATCAAGCTTTGCCCGATGTCCCCCAGCAGCCTATAGATGACTTATTAGATTTGGTAGCGATTGGACTAATTGCCGATTTAGTCCAACTAAGCGGCGATTGTCGTTACTTGGCACAAAGGGGAATTGAGAAAATGCAACAGGACTCTCGTAAGCCAGAAATAGAGCGCCGTAGACCTGGTGTGGGGCGCTTGTTAGACCTTTGCCGTAGAAGTGGCGATCGCCCGACAGATATTTCTTTTGGTTTGGGACCAAGAATTAACGCCGTTAGTCGGATTCAAGGCGATGCGTCTTTTTGCGTAGAGTTGCTAACTAGCAAAAATGTAGAGCGTGTAAACCAATTAGCAGAAGAAACAGAACTAGCTAATACTCGGCGTAAGTCTTTACAAAAAGATGTCCAACAGCAAGTAAACGATTTACTAGAGCGGATGGATTTATCTACTACAAGCGTTATAGTTTTAGAAGATCCGCAATGGGCAGTAGGGGTACTAGGATTAGTCGCCGGACAAGTTGCTCAGCAAACAGGTCGCCCGACGATTTTGCTAAGTACGGATACCGAAGGACAAACAGGATTAGCTCGTGGTTCGGCGCGATCGGTAAATCAAGTTGATTTGTACCAATTAGTAAAAGATCAAGCCAATTTATTGCACCGATTTGGCGGACATCCCTTTGCGGCGGGGTTGAGTTTGCCGATAGAAAATATCCCGTTATTTACCGATGCAATTAATCAAAGAGGTGAAAGCGGCTACCGGAGCTTAGACGTTCTTGTTGTTCTAAGCTAGTAGGAGAACCAAGCCCGTCTAAATAAGTATGTTGAAACTGACGCGGGCAACGTTCAAGTAAATTTAGCTGTCCTTGAGATAATCGCATATAGCTAATGTCTTACTCAGTAATAGAACTTTTTTTTGATTGGGGAATTACACTAATTTCTCCATCAGCTTCCATATAGGCTATTTTTACTTCTTGAATCAACTCTACGCCTTGCTGCCGCAATTGACTCATTAATTCATCTTCAGTAATCAATTCTTTTTCTAAATTTCGCTCTATCAATCGACCATTTTTAACTAGTAATAATGGTGGCGGATTTAAAAATTTTTGGAGTTGAGGAAATTTATAACCTAGCCAATTAATTAAGTAGCTCCAAAAAATTACTGTGCCAACCAGTGCTACCCCTTCAGTGATTGAGGTATAAGTTGTCGCCATCGCGTTTTGAGCAGCTTCAGCAAACAGAACTACTACTAGTAAATCTGTAATTCCCAACATCCCTAATTGACGAGCAGGGATAAAGCGTAAAACAAAAAACAAGAGTAAATAAACTATAGAACCACGGACAAAAAGTTCAAAAAGTGGAATGCTAGGCACGAAAAGTTCTTGCCAGTTGATAGTAAACCAAGAAGCCATAATGTTTTTTGTTTATTTTTGCTTTTGTCTTCTTAGAAAGATAAGACTTTTTATTTTAAGTAGTACCGACAGTAGTTATGTCTATTACAGATTAATAACTTATTTAGTAGCCGCTAAACCTGTAGCTTGGGAAACAGATGTTAACTTTTGCTCTATCAATTTTTCCTGCAATCCGATTAAAATTCGACGTACCATTAATGGCCCTTCATAAATCCATCCTGTGTACACTTGCACTAAACTCGCTCCCGCCGTAATTTTTTCCCAAGCATCGGCGGCGGTAAATATGCCGCCAACCCCAATAATTGGTAATTGTCCTTTAGTCTCAGAATATATAAAGCGGATAACTTCTGTAGAGCGGCTTTTTACAGGTAAGCCACTAATCCCGCCAGCTTCTTCGTGGATAGACTTACCTGTGGTAGCGATAACTTGAGTTTGCAAGTTATCGCGGCGAATAGTTGTATTTGTGGCAATTATTCCCGCAAGTTGCTGAACTTTGGCGACTTCTAAGATATTTGCGATCGCTTCCCACTCTAAATCTGGCGCAATTTTAACTAAAATTGGCTTTCTGCCTTGGTTTTCTTGTTGCAAAGCGTCCAAAATAGCGTTCAAACTCCCCGCGTCTTGCAGGCTGCGTAAACCTGGAGTGTTGGGGGAAGATACGTTAACTACAAAATAATCTCCCCATTCTTGCAAAGCGCGAAAACTACCCAAATAATCGGCGGGTGCGTCTTCTAAAGGTATTACTTTCGATTTACCGAGATTGATACCAATAGGAATTATACTTTTGACCGTTTTAAATCTATCTGTTAGTTGTGCCGCCATTGCTGTCGCACCACAATTATTAAACCCCATTCGATTGAGCGCTGCAAAATCTGCGGGTAAACGAAATAAACGCGGCTGGGGGTTTCCCGGTTGCGCTTGCAAGGTAACTGTACCGATTTCCGCAAAGCCAAAGCCAAAACGAGACCAAATTCCCGCCGCCAAACCATCTTTATCAAATCCCGCCGCTAATCCTACAGGATTAGGAAACTCTAAACCCCATAGTTTCTGTTGCAAGGAATCATGGCTAAAGTTCAAAGACTTTGCTAGTTGAGCTTTTAGCCTTTGAGAAACAATATTTTTACTTTTGTCTAATTTATAAAGATTGCTAATTGTCTGCTTTTGCAGCCATTCGGGATCGGTTTTTAAGCCAGAAAACAAAGTTGGACTAACTACGGATTGATAAATATCCACCGGAAGAAGTAATTGTAAAATCAGTTTCACTTTAGAACTTTTTTGACGTAAACACACAAAAAGCCAAACTATTTTATTAGTTCGGCATTAATTAGGAGATGTGTTAGCTCGTCATTAATTGTTCTCTGTGACTAGCTCCTTTACTAATTCTCGAAACAGCCAAACAATAGCCCGACTGGCAATCCGACTACGGATAAGTCTTATCGGGCGCGATTGTTCCTTTTCAAGATCGAATATGCTCCCTAGGGCTTTGCCAATACCATTTTTTACGCGGTTCTTTCTTGGCTCAATGCGGGTAAACACCCACTGCCATAGAGCCATCCGAATTAAGCTAGATCCAGCCTTTTTGCTTTTCTTTTTATCGCCGCTATCTTCTCTTGTAGGCGCTACCCCTAATGCCTTTTGAAACCGCCGCCGTGATAGGTGGCGTTTAGTGGGCTTACCCGATTCTCGACCTTTAGCAACTCTAATTTCTGGCTTTCCATCCGCGCCAAAGTAATTTTCTAACGGGTAAATTTGCGAGAGGATCAGAGCTTCACATCTTTCTCCAAATCCAAACTGGGCAAAGACTTTACGGTATTTTAAAAAGCGCAGGTCTTTCATTAAATTACGCATTTGAAGTTCTAAATCGCGTTCCCGGCGCTGAAGAACGCAAATAGCTTTAGCGCTATGGATTACTTCGCCCTCCAGACCTAAGCCCGAACTTAAAGCCAGCTTTTTATCGTACCTTTCGCTCTTTCGTTCTCCTGCTAACCAGCCCCAAAATAGCGGCGCATTTAGGCTAATCATTGCTACTTCTGGGAACTGCCACGCCAAGTCCTGACGCATCCGATTGATAATTGGCGACTGTACCCGGTTGAGGTGCTGGAGGCGTAAAACAATATCGCGAATTTGAGAGATTATTGGGTCACGGATGCGGACAAAACGGCGATCGCTTTTTTGGTGTTCGATGTAGTAACAAGCCAACGCCAACGCATCAGCCGAATCATCCTTATCTGGTAAGTCTAGATTCACTCGGTAGGCGTGTAATTGCTTATGACCTACTAGGGCGATTTCGACCCCGGCAGAGGCTAGTTTAGTTACCCAGAATTTTGAGTAATTAACTCCTGTTGGCTCTAAAACAGCAACATCGGGAGAGAGTGCTAAGAGCGCTTTGATACCACTGCTATCCGTGAAAAAACTGGTAAACTTGTAGTCGTAATATAGCTGTCTTGGCGCACTTGGCGCAGCATCAAGTAAACAAGCAACTACAGAGTTCTTGCATACGTCGAGTCCCACAACTCGCATTGTGTGTATTCTCCTTTTTGTTTGGGGTGAGTTCCAATAAACCCATCTATGCAATCCGCCTGCGAATCACCCATAGGCCAGCAGCCTAATTCACTTTTAAGGCAGATATCTGAGCGATTTCTCGCCCCGGCATAGGAGGGACTAACAAGCGTCAGCCACCGAGCCTATGAAACTTGACTAGGCATGAAGCCTACTTCAGTCTTGAGGTCCCTAAGTGGTTGATTTCTTGATAGTGCGTCTTGGTTTGGACCCAAGCCGCGACACCCCATCATTTAATAGATGGGGTGTTTCGCTAGATGGGTCAGCCTAGCTCGTCAGGCGGCTAATAATTCTCCTCATCGCGCTCGTAGTAGGGCGGCAATTCGCCCCACTCGGAATGCCAAAAATCGTCCCCCTCTAGAAACTCGCGCCCAGCTAGTTGCTGTGGCGTTCCAGGCATAAAGACCATAAATAATTGTGGGGCGATATACTGGAATGCTTCAGGCGAATTGCGCTTTACTTGTTGCCAGAGGTGACAATTATTGATGTAGGTCGTGTCAAAATAACAAAATTCGACTCGGCATTGATGGTAGTGCCAGCGCGAAGGATTCCCCCAGTCTTGAGGCCTGAAGTAAGCCAAAATTGGGGTTTGGGCGGCAGAGCCATCTTCGTTAAGCTCGTAGAGCGTGTAGACGTTATGGACTTCAACAGTATTCATGCGATCGCATCTTCTATATAACTTTTGCTGGCGCTAGTCGCCTCGTCCCAGGCTTCTAGCAGTGCCAAGGCTTGAGCTTGTCGATAAATCGAGCGATCGCCATTGGCCCAAATGACCATGACAACTAAGGGAGGTTCTTCAAATTGGAGAGAACGAATTTGAGCTAAATTTAGCCGTTCGCCCCCTGGTAGGTTGCAGATGTACATTAAAAATCGCCATCGCTCTCTAAGGTGTCGTAAACTAAATTGCTTTTTAAGCTGGTGTCAAATAGCGGGTCATAGTCTGGATCGTCAAAAAGAGGGTTGTGTTCTGGGTCGAGCATCGGGCTAACTTTGACATTTAGTTGAAATTCGACAAAGGCGCGTAACTGTCTTACCGCTTCAACTACGCTTTCATCTTCCTCAACGGTGGCAGTTGCTTCTAGGCGCTCGGATTCGTCGTTACCAAGGTTTTTGACTTTTTGGTAACTGATGGATTTGATAATCATGGGTTTTTATTAGTAAGGAACGAGGTTATCTAGGCGCTGTTGGACGCGCTCGCACCCTTCGCCTGGGAGGTGAAACCTCACCATCTCCCGCCAGTTTTTGGGGATGGGCGCGACTTCCACCTCTGGTAAATCGGCAACGGTGAAGATTTTGGGCGTATAAGCCGGGACAACAGGGACAAAGTTCTTGTACCACTCCTCTTTTAAACACTTGAGCAGCCACCCGGTAGCGCTCTTGATTTCTTTGCCTTTAGCAATGGTTGCCTTGTAGTAATCCAATGCTGTGGCCACTTGCTCAATGCTAAAGTCCTTAAAGTTTTGGGCTACGGAGGGATTAAGCGCGATCGCATAGGATTCAATCAGCTTAATTTTCTCCTCTGTGGAGGCGGCATCAATGGGGGGTTGCGCTCTTGGCAAGGAAATAACCGCTCGTTTCGCCTGGGGCGGATTAATAAAAATATCCTTTATCCCCACACCGTCGCTGGTGAGTAATTCCCAGACGGTGGATAGCCTTTTGAATTTACGAAACTGATTGCCAAATTCGAGTATCCAGCCATCGGTAACGCGCGATAATCCCATGCCGACATCCCATAGAACTTTGAAGACTCGGTTTACTCTGGGACGGACGACCGGGGTGATGTCCTTGGCACGATTGATAATTGTCTTTTTTTCGCTCAGTTCGGCTTTTAATTTCTCGTTCTCCTCAAGCAGTTGGCGGTACTTCTCGTCCATTGATTCTTCAATGGTTGGTTTAGTCATTTCTCCTCCGGTTGGTACGAACGTTTCTTACATCTATTACTGCGCTCCTGCGATCGCCACGGCTTACGGCGGCTAGTAATTGAGTGAGAAACTGAGACAAAAGGACAGACACATATCTAATTCTCTTGGCTGAGGCATTAACTAAGTGCCTGTCCTTTTGTGTTGTTCATTCATATCTCATTATGAGGCTTCATCTTGTCATGTGTCAAGTATAAGCCTCAGATTGAGACTTAACTGTGGTACTATGAATCCTAGAAGTAAAAGACAAAAGCAGGAGAGTCAATCGCCAGTGGAGACTCTAAGAATAGACCGTACAACGTATAACCAAGATGAGTTTGCTATGCGCTGCGGCATTCCTCGTGCTACCTATCAGCGTTGGATAGCAGGAAAAGCAGAAGCTAGGCTAACTCTTGGTCAATTCAAGAGTTTATGTCGGGAGCTAGGCATCATCAAAGTTGAGGATCTGCCCGATGGCTTTGGTATTCCAACTCGCTTATCTCAAACCGAATAAAACCAAAAGCCGCTCAGACTGTTATCAGTCTGAGCGGTCTAGTGTGAAATATCGAATTTACACCTCTTACAACATGGCAAAGAAACGTACCCTCAGCCAGCTAATCAGGCAGGAATATGAACAGAAATTACTATTTAATCCAGATACTTATACTGACTACTCCCCAGACTGGGCAGTAGATAGTTGTTCTGGAGCAAGCTTAAAAACTGCTGCTCCAGAACTAAAAGCTGTTCTGGAGCAACCATTAACCCAACCTGCTCCAGAACAAAAACACTGGGTAGAATCGTATCGCCCCTCTAGCCGTAAAACTTACTATTACTACCGCTATGTGTGGATGGAGGGCAGGCAGCTTCGGCACAAGCATTTGCCAGGCGGTAATGATTCCAATCCTAAAGCAGTTGCCATCAAAGAATTGGTAGAGAAGGCGATCGCCTCCGGCACGTCACCCGAAGAAATCATCAAAGCGATCGCTGAACGGAAGTAACTTTTTGCGGCAGTGACGAAGCTTCGGAAATCGCCTTAAAAGTTACTAGGCGCTCATAGATATTCGCGCCCTTTTCATCTTTGCCCACGCAACGGCTAAACCAAATCGCCGCTCCAAATTTATTAGAGGGACTGCGGCGCAGGTAAACATTTTTGCGCCAAAGGATGGCCGTTGCCCCATCGCTGTCATAATCGGCCACCACCGCGCCAATAGATGCCCAATCAAAAGTGGCGTAGTCTTTTAAAGCAAATTGATAGCTAGGGGACTCCGGGGGAGGAATCATTTGCTCCAAGGCTAAAGCAATCCGCGATAGAGATTCAATAACACGCTGCTGCAAAGCTAGGTAGGCTTGAAAGTCTTGGGGAGTCATAGTTACGTCAGCACGAGAAGTAGGAGCATTAACCAACCCAGGAGCGCCACAAGATTCGCTGTAACACCAATTGCTTGAAAGCTGCGTCTTATTTCGTCTTCTTGCGGTGTCATAGATGTAATGCGATCGCGCTATTTTTAGTCTATGCGAATGCTGGGCGGCGTGAATTCAAATGCTTCCTTCCAAGCGCTGTCAGATAAAATCTCCAGCGCCGCCGCCAACTGAGCAATGTCCTTGAATTGTCCGCTAACGAGCCTTGCCACAAACAAGCCCATCTGATAAGCCAAAGGTGCAGAAATTTTCATAATAGAGCCAGTGCCTTAGTGATGCGATTGGGGTCAGCCTCGATGTATCTGATTAGAGCCTTGGGGTCTTTGTGTCCGGTGAGTAATTGAATCGTGTGCAGATCGACTCCAGCTTCCCAAAGCCGAGTAATAAAAGTGCGCCGCGTTGAGTGAGTGCTAAATCCTTTGTGAGCAAGGTTTGCTTCCTCTACCGCACCGCGAAATAGCAAGTCCGCCGCTCGAAGCGTAATATGCGTTCCGGGACATATACGACTTTCAAACAACCAACCATTACTAACGGTGGGACGGTTCGCGGCGAGGATTTCATGCAAGGACGGATGAACGGGGACTTGACGAGTGTGGCGCTTGCCCTTGGTATCGGCTTTACGAATCCCCGCCGGGAAAGTCACCTCTGCCAAGGGATTGCCCAAGGCATCAAACAAGTCTTCAATTCTTAGCTGAACAATCGCTCCCCAACGCTCTCCGGTGAACCGGGCAATATCGAGCAGCAACTTATATTTTTTACTTCTCAAGGATTTGCGAATTTTGACGTATTCAAATTCGGAAATAATAGCAGCCTGACCGTGACGATTATTCTTCAACTTATCCGACCTTCTACTTTTGTCTAATAATTAACTTCTTGTTTTATCTAATTAATGATTAAAAGTGGAACAAAGCCACTAATTAGTATTAATTGAAAGTGAGTCAACTATAGCCCAGCACTGGGATAGAGTGCCATCAGTAATCTTCCGCATTTCCATAGAAGTAGAAGTTTGCACCAACTTTATAAACGCATAAAGTTGGAGAGAAATCAGCAAACAATTACTTATAAAAACCTATGACGGCTCTAAATATTTCTACCGACATTCCTAACAACATTAATACCTTAGAAAAATTAGCCGCCTGGGTTGGTCTTGCTCTAGAACGCTGCAACCCAAGCGCGAAACTACTAGAATCGCCAGACTCTGAACCCCAAAGAGTAGCGCAAGCGGTGCTAATTCGCGCTGATGATGCAACCCATCGCATGATTGTTCGATTGTCCCTGCCGATTAATAGTGGCTACGCCGAAAATTCGACCGTTAAGTTTTGGCAAAACGCTATGGAAATAGACACAGTAGCACTGCCCACGGCTTACAAAGCGAATTAATCTATGCCTACATTGCCACCAGCAGCGCAACCACTACATTTTAAAAATCCACTCAAGTTGTTTAATTCCTTGCCTTTGTCTAAAATGGTAAAAAAGGGTACGGTATCTTATACTTTTAGAATGAT
>Ga0115851_102272_pt1 | contig 10104 bp, 8 predicted proteins | sample InSIn2gowninarea_FD_83865 | JGI IMG/M metagenome (GOLD analysis project Ga0115851, IMG submission 83865)
CAGGGTAGGGCTGCAGTATGGTTTTATTTAAGGGTACCTGTATATCGTTATTGGCTATTTTAAACTAAGAAGTTTTTCTTTTGATAAAGATTGTTTTTATGTGTAATGAGTGTTTGTGTTTTGATAAACCTTTTCTAAAGAAACATCACAAAGAAAAGGGTTGGATTGAAGTTTAAAAGCTTTATCACCGGTATTTACATGATTGTTTTATTTTACCGTAAATGTATATAGCCACTGATCCCAGGCACCATGCTGGCCTTTTACATCGCCATCGCTGCTGGTAGAGTGCCCTCCTGCTAAGAAACTGCCATCCGGCATAGGCAAAATATTATTCACAGTTTCATCGCCGGTGCCGCCTATTGTTTCCTGCCAAATAATGTCGCCGGCGGTGCTCAATTTTACATACCAAACATCGTAGCCGCCAATCGGATTTGTTACGTCTCCATCATTACCATTGGTAAAAGCACCCAGGAGATAGTTGCCATCAGCAGTAGTAGTAATGGCAAAATTATCTTCGTATTGGCTGCTGCCGAATGCCCTATTCCATTGCATATTGCCATTTGCATCAATTTTCACCACCCACGCGTCAAAATCGCCATGCCAGCCGGTTACATCACCATCGTTGGGACTATTGGTTTGGCCATTTAGTATATAACCACCATCAGCAGTAGGTACAAATTTGTAATTTACGTCTAACCCCGAACCACCATAGGTTTTCTTCCATAAAATATTACCGCTGCCATCCACTTTGGCTATCCAGGTGTCGTAATCGCCATGGTTGCCGGTTATGTCGCCATCGTTACTGTTGGAGTAACCAACAATGAGATAGTTGCCATCAGCAGCCGTATAGAGGGAAGAAGAATAATCGGTACTGGTGCCACCATAGGTTTTTTGCCATTGTATGTTGCCAGTTCCATCAATTTTTACCAGCCAAATGTCCTGGCCACCATGATTGCCGCTTACATCATCGTCGTTGCTGGTAGTGTAGCCAAGCATCATAAAACCACCATCGGGCGTATTGATAATTGAATGAAAATACATGCCCTCTGTACCAGAGCCACCGTAGGTTTTTTGCCATATTAGCTGCCCTTGAAAATCGAGTTTAACAACCCATATATCCTGGCCGCCATGATTGCCGCTTACACTTTTATCGTTGCTGTTGGTATTACCGGCTACTACATAGTAGTTGTCAGGCGTTACAGTTACAGATTCACCTTCGTCATGTTCAGATCCGCCAATGGCTTTTTGCCAAATAATATTGCCGCTTCTATCCATGCGGTACACCCACATGTCTCCATTTCCGTGGCTGCCGCTTACTTCACCATCATCACTAAAGGTTAGCCCCGTTACTGTATAAGCGCCATCGTGCGTTTCTGCAAAATCAAAGCAAAAATCATTGTCTGTACCGCCATGCGCTTTGCTCCACTTCAGTTGCACATGACTGCTATCGTTACCCATATGGTCATGTACGCATTCCATAACTTTTTTACAGCCAGTGGAAGAGAAGAGGAGCAAGCTTATGGTCGCAATCATTATAATGGATGAAACAGCAGGCTTAGCAAGTAAAAAAGCTTTGTTGCAAGCGCTGTTGCTTGTAAGCAGTTGAGTTGAAGAAGGAATACAGATAAGTGACTGATTTGATAGTTTGTGCTTCATAGAAAAATGTTTTAGTAAAAGGAATTTTAAGGGATAACAGATTTAATTAATTGTTTTTAGTTCTGTTATAAAATGGAAATCAGCAGGTACTGTCAGTTCTTGCATTCAAGTGTATCGCTCGCTTTTTCAACTGATGTGTCTCCATTCGGTGTAACGGTAATCTTAAAGGTCGTTTTTGCAATAAAGTTGGGAGCACTACCATTTCCAATCATATCTAACTTTACAACAATGTAAAAGGTGTAAGCTCCGTTTTCTAAAGGCTGGTTTTCTATTTGGTTAACTATCAAATTGCCGTGATAAGTATTACCCTGTTCGTCAGTTCCATCGTACTGCAATACAGCATGAAACTGCATGTTATTCCTATTGTCATTTATTACAGAATGTATATCAATTTTATCATGCTCATTAAGCGTGAGTAGTTGGCCATTGCAAGAATTAGTGTTTTCATAAGGAGTATTAAATTCAAAATGTTGATTTGATACAATTGCAGAAGAAGATGCAGCGCTTGTAGTATTTGCGTCCTTGTGCGTAACGGCTGATAATGCCTGTACCTGTGGGTTCTTATAATCTGTTGTTTTTTCACATGCACTCATCAGGCCGGAAATTGCTAATAACCCTGTCATCAGAATAGTAAAAGTGAATGCTTTGCTGTAGTGGAAGGACATTAATAAACAGGTTTCGGAAAGGATGATCTGTCTGTTGTGCTTTTGCGTTTTCATTGGGTGAAATTTTAGGTGAATGGATTAAGTTTAGAATGGATTACGGTTAATAACCTTTAATAAAGCTACCAATGCAAATACCTAAGAGATTGCTACATCTTCTAAATGGTTAGTTCCGGTTTATGAGCAGTAAAATTTAACGCACGAACTGCACTTCGAAACACACATGTTGCAGGTATAAAATTGAGAAAATCACATATGCCTTATTTTACTTCATGGCTTTAATTTGCTACTCATAACATGGAAAGTACAGCTTACAAACTAATGCTTCTAACGGCCCACATTTATTATTAAATTTGAAAACACGATAATACGGCTACGCTTGCTCCTCAAATCCTTCATACAACTAAGTATTGCTTTATTGTGCACCTATACTGCCTGTGCTCAGCATAGCCTTGAGTTGTACAGCCTGTATTCGGGAGACAAACAACAGATAAAGGGAAAAGTTGAAGAAGTAAAAGAAAATAACGAATCCATCAACTGGGTGAATTGCATGTACCAAACTGACGATGGCGTTATATGGATGGGAACAATGAACGGACTGATTACTTATTATGGCACTAATTTCAAACACTACCGCTTTGAGCCAAACAATAAGGAAAGTCTTCCCTCCAATTCTATCTTGAATATTTGGGAAGAAACGCCGGGTATTCTCTGGATAAGTACCACCAAAGGACTTGCAAAACTAAACCGACTGTCGGGTAAGATAATCCGTTTCCCTGCTGCTTCAAGGTTTATTTGTAAAGGAAACAATGGCAAATTATATACAACTGCTAAAGACCTGTGCCAAATTGATACGGTTAATAAAAAACTGATACATGTGCCGGGCCAGGAAATCTATTTGGAAAACGGACAACAGTATAAAGATGAACGGTTAAGAAGCATATTCAATTTTGCTTTTAATAAAGAAGGCACACTTTGGGCAACGGGTGCTTCTAAGACGTTGAGTGGTTTATTTCAATTTAATTTTAAAACAAACCACTGGACCTTTCATGCACAGCCTACCTATTACGATACTATAAAAAAAGAGAACGTTAGCCTCATTTACTTCAATGAACCACGATCTGATTCCAATAACTTAACGAACCAGCATTTGTACATAGGCAAGGACGGGCGAATTTGGTTGACTGGCTGGGAAGGCCTGGCTTGCTATAATCCAAAAGAAAATAAGTGGCAGCAGTTCAGAGTTTTTGCAGACCCTGACACCAGGTATAGTGATATTGTAGATGAAATTGTTCCAATGAATGACAGCTTGTTTATATTATCAGGAGGTAACATAGTATTCAATACCAATACGCATGCATATAAGCGGGGCAGCGTGGACACATTACCTAATTTGAGTTATGGGGGGGCACTATTAAAAGATAATCAGAATAATATTTGGTTTACAGATGTCAGGAGTTTGAAGAAGCTGAATATTGCTAATAATTACTTTCAGGAGGTGGCTCATTTGCCGTACGTAACTGCATTTTTATCCCTTGATTCCAACAGCTTTTTTATCAAACATGGAAGATGGATATTTAAGATAATGAATTACCACAAAGTGGACAGTTTGCAGACACCTTCATCGGCATTTGCAAATCCCCAAATTATCAATGCAGGCAATGATAAATTTTACCTTATCAGCGATCATGTATATGCAATAGACTGGAGAACAAAAGCTGTGCAGCAAATACAGCTTAAAGTCATTAACTCAACACTGCCGGAGCCAACCACTTTTACAAGTAATGTTTTGTGGAACGATAGCATTATATACAGTACAAGGACTGCTATCAACCAGCCCGACTTTATGAAGATTAATCTAAAGCAGCATGCACTACAATATTTTACAACGCCTGCCAAAGCCCAATCATCAGGTAATATCTATTTCAACGCAAATAGCAATTTATTTTCTGACAGTTATAAACGCATCTGGATTACATCGTACCATGCAGGTATTGATGTATTCTATCCCAAAACCGAAACATTCGGGCATTACGATCATCTTGCGGGCGATTCCATTTCTTTGGATAATAACCTTGCACCGGTAATGGTGGAAACAAAAGACCACCGGTTTTTTATTGCCAGTGTAAATGGACTGATTGAAGTAAAAGCGAAGCCCGGAACTCCATTTACTTTTGAAACAGTTGCACCGGAAGTATGCTTTACACAAACGGTTGAAGAAGATACTACCGGCATGTTATGGGTGGGGCATAACAATGGCATACTTCGATATAATCCTGCAACGCATGAATACAAAATTTTTACAGCCGCCGATGGATTCCGGTGGGCACTTACGCCCTGGTACTTTTTCAAACTACCGGATGGCAATTTTTTAATGGATGATGGCACTGTTATTAATCCATACAATGCACAGCACAATGCGCTGCAACCTACACCACGTGTTGTTGATTTTATGATTGCGGGGCAGCCCACGCATTTTGATACCGCGATAGAATTTAAAAAGCACATTCAACTGCAACATGATCAGAATTTTTTCAACATTACTTATAGCTGCAACAATTATGTGAATGAAGAAAAAAATGAATACCGGTATTTTTTGCAGGGCGTAGATAAAAACTGGACGAATGCCGGCACGCGCACCACTGCTTTTTACACGGCTCTGCCTCCGGGCGATTATTATTTTTATGTCCAGGCAGCCAATAACGATGGCGTGTGGGGCGATAAAAAATTAATGCTTTCTATTAGCATTATTCCTGCATGGTATCAAACAGGACTGTTTAAAATTTTGTTGACAATCGCCATTATTGCAATAATCTATATTATTTATCGTCAACGTATTAATACTATCAGGGCAAAAAGCTTGGCAGAGCAAAGAGCAGCGGAATTAAAGCAGGTAAAAGCTGAGTTTGAAAAACAAATAGCAGAGACAGAGATGGCGGCGTTGCGCGCACAAATGAATCCGCATTTTATTTTCAATGTACTCAATAGCATTAACCGTTTTATACTGAGTAATGATAGCACAATAGCTTCTGATTACTTATCTCAATTTTCAAGATTGATACGGTTAATACTGGAAAACAGTAAGAGCGCCAAAGTGCCGCTGGAAAAGGATTTGGAAGCATTGCGCATTTATATTGATATGGAAAAGCTTCGTTTTCAAAATAGGTTTTCTTACGAGATAAGCGTTGATGAAAACATAGATCAAAACTATGTACAGGTGCCGCCTTTGCTCATTCAGCCCTATGTAGAAAATGCAATATGGCATGGCTTAATGCAGAAAGAAACGCCGGGACATTTATGTGTAAGCATTGCCTTGATAAGAGAAGATTTGATAAAAGTTGTAATTGAAGATGATGGTATTGGCAGAGAGAAGTCGGCTCAACTGAAAAGTAAAACAGCAACTACGCATAAGTCGTTTGGATTGCAAATTTCAAAAGACCGGATACGCATAGTTAATAAACTCTATGGCGTAAATACACAGGTAGAAGTAGAAGATTTGAAAGACGAACATCATGACGCTGCCGGCACCCGCATTCATTTGTTTATACCTGTTTAAGTCCCATTTATGAAAGAGAAATACAAAGCTGTTATTATTGATGATGAACCTTATTCCATTGATGTATTGACGATGTTACTTACAAGAAATGACGTGCATGATATTGAGATTGCAGGTACTACTACCGAAAGCACCGAAGGCATTCAATTGATTAATCAACTGCAGCCCGACGTTGTTTTTTTAGATATTGAAATGCCAAGACTCAACGGCTTTCAACTGCTCGACCAGGTACAAAATCTTTACTTCCATCTCATCTTTACTACTGCTTATGATAAGTATGCGGTGAAAGCATTTCGCTATAGCGCGCTGGATTATTTAATGAAGCCCATCAATGCAAAAGAATTGGATGAAGCTGTTGCTAAGTTGCCTTTAAAGAAAAAAGTGGATAAAGAACATTTGAAAATGACCGAAAAAAATTTACAGACGCTTACCGCACATACCATTCCCGATCAAATTATTCTGCCGCATGCAAAAGGCTATCTTTTTCAAAAAATAGAAGCGATTATTTATTGCGAAGCAATGGGCGCTTACACCAAGTTTTTTACCGAAAATAAACAGGCGTTCATTACTTCGAAAGCATTAAGTGAAGTGGAAGAATTATTAACCGATTCGTATTTTTTCAGAATACACCGGCAATACATTGTAAATATAAAAAAAGTGCAGGAGATGTTAAGAGAAGATGGTGGATTGCTCCTGATGAGTAACGGTGCAAAAATTCCGGTAGCACGCAACCGCAAAGATGAATTTTTTACTATGATAAAACGCTGAAATAATAAATTGAAATATCCATTGCATTAGATGGAATACTTTTCAATCATCTCCGTTGTAACCTTCGCACTTCTTCCTGTTTTAGTATCAATCATTACATAATCGAACCAACCATCACAACATAGTTTGCTGTTCTTTTGATTGGTAATATCAAATGAAACTTTGCATCCGTTTTCGCTAAACTCCACTATACCGGTTGTTACCAAAAAAGTATCGCCTAATGTTAAGGGGCGTTTATAATCCATGTAAACGGTTTTTACCACCCAGCCATAACCTTGTTGCAAAAACATTTCCATTGCCATGCCATAGTATGCTTCCATTTGCTCGTACCGAGCAGCCAATACATAATCAAAATACTTGCTGTTGTGTACATGGTTAAACATGTCAATATCATCAGGACGCACTTTCAAAGCAGTAGTAAACCGGCTGTATTGTTGCTGTTCCATCAAAAAGTATTTTATAAAAAATAAACAAACGTATCCAGTGTATTTGGCAAATAAACCTTCCTCTAAAATGGGTGTGTAACAATATTAGCAATCTTCCAACCTTCGCCATCTATCCATTTCCATTTACAGGTGAACGTTCCCATTGCTTTTACAGTATCGTTTTTTGTGTTGACATCCGTTTGGACGTACGAACCGGTTTGCAATGCAGAGTCGCCGCGTATTTGTACAGTATTGGTCACCGAGGTTTGGTCAAGCACTTTGAAACTGTTGATTTTGGATAAAAATTGCTGGATGGATTCCCTACCCATTGCAGCGTCGCCCAGTTTTCCATCAGGTGTAAATGCTTGCGCTATTTCTGCAGGATTTTGCTTTACAATCAATGAATCATATTTGGCCATTGCCTGCACAATTTCTTCGTTAGTATGTTTTTGCTTGGTACAAGACAGGGCAACAGTAAGCAATAATACACCGCTTACAAAAAAATTTAAATTCAATTTCATACAATATAATTTTCAGCACTTCAATGTGCAATATAGCAGACTTATACTTTTAATAGCGCATTTCATATGTATAACATCATGTCTATATTGTTCAGGCATTTGTTTGCCTTAACATCTTATAACCCAAATACATCTTTTGCCAGTTTAAATGTATTGCAATGTGCCTCCACAATATGCCTGATGTCGGGCGAATAACCACCGCCCATAGCTACAGCTACCGGTATATGGTGCTTTTTGCATTGGCTAAAAACAAGCTCATCACGCCAGTAACAATCGCGAATGCTCAATTTCATTTTGCCAAATTTATCCGTTGCCAATACATCCACACCAGACAGATAACATATAAAATCAGGCTTTTCTTTTTCAATTAACTCTGGAAAAACTTTTTCCAGTATGTGCAAGTATTCATCGCCGCTGGTACCATCGGGCAAGCCAATATCCAGGTCGCTATGTTCTTTGTGAAAAGGATAATTATGCTGCCCGTGCATGCTGAATGTAAACACACGGTCATCACCCGCAAAAATGGATGCAGTACCATTGCCCTGGTGCACATCCAAATCGGTAATTAATATTTTGTTTACCAGTTTATTATTCAGCAAATAATGACTTGCTATCGCAAAATCATTCAGCAAGCAAAAACCTTCACCTTTATCCGCAAATGCATGATGTGTACCGCCGGCTACGTTCAGCGAAACACCATATTGCAGTGCATTGAGCGCACAATCAATAGTTCCTTTGCTGATCCTTATTTCCCGCTCTACCAGTTCAGCACTTTGCGGAAAGCCAATGGCACGCATTTCTCGTGGTGTTAATTGGCCCATTTTCATGCATTGCCAATAGTCGGCTGTATGTGTTTGCAGTATGACTTCTTCTGCCAGTGGTGAAGGAGAAAACAGGTTGTTAGGCGTAATGACACCTTCATGCATTAACTGCCCCGGTATCAACTCGTATTTCAGCATGGGAAAACGGTGATTTTCCGGCAAGGGATGCGCATAAATAGGATCGTATGCAATAGTAAACATGCTGCTTTTCTCTTTATTCTTATCCTGTGTTAGAAGTACAAGAATACAGCAGAATAAAATATTACCGGCAATGATATTAAACAGCTTATTGTATGTAAAAAAGTAAACTTCTATTCCAGAATAATGATGAAAGCTAAAAATAGCTGCTTTAATAAATTGATTATGAAAGACGAGCTCAATATAAAATTTTTTTAAGTGAATTATTGTATTAAAAAAGAATTAAATTTGGTTGCTCTCCCACTTAAAGTACCCAATTTTTTAAACTTCTAACTCACTGCCGTATGACAACCAAGATCTATCTTCTACTGCTGCTTGCAATTATCACATTCTGCAACCTGTGCGTTGCTCAAAAGCTTGTTACAAACATGAGTTCTACCGATGGCGATGTATATAGCGTTTATAAAAGCGGAGGCGCTTATTACCTCGGTGGAAATTTTCATAACGTTGGTTTAAAAACCGGATACAATGCGCTTGTAAAAGGAAATAACGACAGACCAGATATGGATTTTCCAGGAGCCACCAATGGCCAGGTGTATGCTGCTACACCGGATGGAAATGGCGGATGGTATATAGGAGGCTATTTTACGATAGTTGGCGGTGTAAACAAAAGTTACATTGCACACATTTTAGCAAACAAAACGGTTGACCCAAATTTCACTGCCAATTGCAATTACGCGGTGTTAACCATCGCTAAGGTTGGCACTACCTTATACATTGGTGGTGGCTTCACCATAGTAAATGGTACCACCCGTACCTATGCTGCTGCAGTAAAAACCAGTACGGGCGCCCTGGTTACCGGCTGGAACCCGGCACCCAATAGCTATGTGCGTACAATAGCGCCCGTGCTTGGGGCTGACACTTCTATTTGGCTGGGTGGAGATTTTCAATTGATTAATACCAATGTATCACGACCTTATTTAGCCAAGGTAAACTATAAAAATGGCAACGTAGTAAGCGGTACACTCAGTGCAGATCAGCCTGTATATAAGCTGGTAGCAAGAGGAGATTCTGTATTAGCAGGCGGTGCATTTACAAGATTAGGATTAAAGTCTGCTTATATCGGTAGCATTGCCGAAGGCAGCAGTCAACCTGATCAGACTATGCCCGAGACCAACGGAAGAATAAACTCTATTATTGCTGATGGAAATGGTGGTTGGTATGTTGGTGGCTATTTCACGCAAATTGGTGGTGTGAGCCGCAGTTACATAGCTCATATTTTGGCAAACAAAACGGTTGATCCAAACTTTATAGCCACTCCTAATTACGCGGTATTATCTATTGTAAAAGACGGTTCAAGATTATATATAGGTGGCGCTTTCTCTAGTGTAAGCAGCACAACACGGTATTAGCATTTACCGATCCTAAACTGTTTCTTGAAATACCTGCAAGCGTGCTGAAGTTGCCGCCTACATAGATATTATTGCCATTGCCACTAAGCGCCCATACATAACCGTTCGTTCCGGGATTCCAGTTTGCATTCACAAGGCCTGTAGC
>Ga0115851_102273_pt1 | contig 10103 bp, 18 predicted proteins | sample InSIn2gowninarea_FD_83865 | JGI IMG/M metagenome (GOLD analysis project Ga0115851, IMG submission 83865)
AGATGAAAAAGAGAATGTGATGCTGCAAAAGAAGTTTAATATAGCTAGATAGGGACATAAGTCACAGCGGTAGCATAGAAGTATGGGTACTAGCCGGTTGGAATGTTGGACATGTGGCAAGGAACACTATAAGAGAGATTGTCCACATAATCAGGGTGGTAGGCCTCAGATATACAGTGCACAAGAGGCGCAAATTCCTCGTATCTATGTAGCAGTGGACAACAAACATGCAGGACACCAAGCATCTTTCATTGAGATATACAGTAAGCTTTATGATCAAGTTATATCTATTTTTATTTACCCTATATCTAATTATAGCTATGTTAGTCCTAATTTGGTCGATAAATGTGGTTTGAGTAAGGAATTGCATGCAGAGTCTTGGTTAGTACAGTTGGCTATAGGTACAAAGAAGTGAGTTCATCATTAGGTAAGAGCTTGTGCATTTGATTTGAATGGTATGCCTACCGCAACACAGCTAAATGTATTAGCGTTGTGATCATATAGTATGTTTGTGGGCATGGATTGGTTGTATTTTCATAGGACCAAGGTAGACTACTATGATAAAGCTATTGAGTGTGTAGATGACAATGGGGAACCAAGAGTCTTGTCGAGTAAGAAGAGGGCCACATCAGTTAGGATGGTGACAACTATGCAAGCAAAGCGTAGTTATAGGAAAGGGTGTATGTTATTTTTAGTACACATTTCTAGTGATAAGGGTAAGAAGGTTGAGGGTGCAGATGAGTTGAATAGGTACCTAGTTTTGCAGCAATTTCAGGATGTATTTCCTTAGGACATTATAGAGTTTCCACCTCATAGGGAGGTAGAATTTTCTATTGAGTTAGTGCCAGGGGCAGCTCCAGCATCAAAATCACCTTATAGGATGAACACACCTGAGTTGGTTGAGTTAAAGTTGCAGTTGAAGGAAATGTTGGACAAGGGAAACATTAGGCCAAGTGTATCACCTTGGGGCGCACTAGTATTGTTCGTGAAAAAAAGTATGGTACTCTCAAATTATGCATTGACTACAGGTAGTTGAACAAAGTGACTATCAAGAACAAATATCCATTGTCGAGGATTGATGACTTGTTTGATCAGCTGAAGGGAGCAGTAGTGTTCTCCAAGATAGAATTGAGATTGGGATACCATCAGGTACACATCAAAGATGAAGACGTTTACAAGACTGTGTTCAGGACTAGGTATGGGCATTATGAGATTGTTACTGTTCCATTTGGCTTAACTAATGCTCCAGCTACATTCATGTGTTTGATGAATAGTGTGTTGTGTCCATATTTGGATAAGTTTGTTATTATGTTCAATGATGATATACTGATATATTCTAAAAATGAGGAAGAGAATGTCAAGCACTTAGCAGCAGTGTTGAGGTTGTTGAGGGAGCATCAATTGTATGTTAATCTCAGCAAGTGTAGTTTCTTTCAGAGTGAGGTACACTACTTGGAACATGTTGTCTCCAAGGAGGGAATTGCAGTAGATCTAGAGAATATAAGAGCCTTCATGGAGTGGGTAGCTCCTAAGAATGTAGATGAGGTGAGATATTTCATGGGTTTGGCAAGCTATTATCAGAGGTTCATCAAGAACTTCTCACAGATTTCTTATCCTATCACATCATTGTAGAGGAAAGGTAAGAAGTTTGAATGGATAGAGGAGTGAGGCTAGCTTTGAGAAGCTTAACTAGTTTTTGACACATGCACTAGTGTTATAGATTGCAGATCTGCACAAAGAGTTTCTGGTATGCATAGAAGCTTGCAATAGAGGGCTTGGTGGAGTCCTTATGCAAGATGGACAGGTGGTATGTTATGAGTCCCAAAATTAAATGAGCATGAGAAAAACTACTCGACACATGATTTGGAGTTAGCAACAATCATACATGCATTAAAGATGTGGAGACACTTCTTCTTGGTAGGAGATTTGTGCTTATGAGTGATCATATTGTGTTGAGATATTTTCTTGACTAGCAGAATCAGAATGCTAGGCAGGCTAGATGGGTGGCCACAATCAGTGAGTTTGATTTCAAGATTAGGTACATCAAAGGGAAAGAGAACAAGGTGGCAAATTCTCTAAACATGTAGGTACAGGTAAATCACTTGGCAGTTATGAGCTCCTATGGAACATATCTACAAGATAGGATATTGCAGGCAAGTCAGCAGGATGTTAGGTATATGGAGATTGTGCACAGGTTGCAGCAGGGTGTTGGTATAGGTATAGGTACAGGTACAGGTGCATGTACAGGTACAAGTAGTGATATAAGTACATGTGGAAGCACATGTATAGGTATAGGTACAACTGTAGGTACATGTGTAGGTATAGGTATAGGTAGTGGTATAGGTACAGGTATAGGTATAGGTGCAGGTGCATAGAGTATGGATTATTGTCTTACAACGGATGGATTGGTCAAATTTAGAGACATGATATATGTATCAGATAACATTGAGCTGAAGAAGGTGATCTTGACGGAGTTTCATGCGAAACCTTATTCAGGTCACCTAGGTTATCAAAAGACATTGACTGCAGTGAAGAAACTTTATTATTGGCTAAATCTGAAAAGGGACGTAACAGAGTTTGTGGCTAGGTGTTTTGATTGTTAGCGAGTGAAGGCATAGTGCAAACATCCAGGTGGACTGCTACAATTGATTGCAATTCTAGAATGGAAATTGGAGGTCATTTCCATGGACTTCATCACCGTGTTGCTTAAGACAGTGAAACAACATGATTATATCATGGTCATTATGGACAGGTTAACAAAGGTTGCACACTTCATCCTATTGAAATGTGGTAACAAGAATATTCCAATTTAATTTGTCCTTGAATTAAATCGAATTTAGTCTTAACAGCTACTTGGAAATGATTAATTAAGTTATTTTGACTTAATTAGTTGGAGAAATTCAAGTTAGAAGTCTTTCTAAAGTCATGCAAGAGTTATCCCTTAAATTAAGGACATAAGATTGAGTTATATTTGAGTTGTAATTAGTTAACTCAGTTTACTGAGTTAAATCCAGTTAAATTAGTTTCAAAATGTTTGAGGAACTAATATAGAGTTAACAGTCAATTGATGCATGCATGCACTCAACTAGTGTACTCCAGTTAATTGAAGATTCTCTCATTAGAAACTCATGCATGTCTATTCTGAGAAAGATCTAGTTGAGATTAGAATCAAGGACAATGTACTATCAGTTGCATGTGTTTCTTATAAAGAAAACTCATGCATGCAGAAGGAATAAATTCCTTGAGGATAGCGCAGTTCTGACAGTGTGTGAGATCAGGAGATCATCCACTTGGTTGAAGGAGATCATCCCAATGGAACATCGCAAGGAAATAGGAGCTTGGAGGGTAGAGAGGAAGGCTTGTGAGAAGCCAGGATTTCCTATGAGCATATGTAAGGATTGTACTGAGAGCTGGATAGTTGAGAGCTAAGGCTTTGTATAATTTTGATGTATTTCCACCTTGTATGATAATACAGATAGTGGGGTTTTTAGCTGAGGCTTTCCCCAAAGTATTTCCATGTGTATTATGCATTGATTATTCTTCTTCTAGTTATATTATTCAATTCGATCTTTAAGCTTCTGCAAATTGATAGTAGAAGTAAGTTATAGTATTCTTCTTTGATTTATATTGCATTATCGGGTTAACCTACACGATAGATTTTCTACATGGTATCAGAGTTGGTTTTGTAGAGATAACATATATGGTATCGGAGCCAAGTTTTATTGGAGTTGTGAACAATATACTAAGAAGAGAATTCTCAGTGTGAGTGACTTTTCCAAGGTAAATAAGAACTTGGAACAAGTTTGGATTCATTCATTCTCTTGCAGGTATTGTGCAGTGGAGGCAGGCAAGCAGCGGGGGAGATTTGGAGATCAGATCTGAGCTGTATTGTGTGTAGCATGAGGAGATAGTACTGAGTACTTGGGATGAGTATTGTACTATGTATTGTTACATGTTCTCAATCAATATAATATACAGATAGTTGGGGTTTTTAGCGAGATGATTTCCCCGGGAAAATACTGTGTTGATATGTGTGATTGATGCCTCAATGTGTGCATGTGAAAGTTTATTCTTCTGTAAATTGATGATCAACATAGAGGAGGTTATGTATTATGCATGTTCCGCTTATAAGTGTATAATCAGGATAATCTCTGTGAATATGTGTCATATTATTCAAAATTTCTATAGGGATTATTAGGCCCAACGAAGAGAAAACCACCTCTTGGGTTTACCATATATCCTGTCATTCACCGGCAAGGATTCCTAGGCCCACCGAGGCAACACAATCTTGCCTTTACTGTAATCCACAGTTTGACTCAGGGGTCACTAGGTCAGTGGCTTTATCATGATCAACAATCTGGTTTAGGGACCACTAAGCCATGTGCTCTATCATTCGGAGATCCACCCCCACTTAGTTTCCAATCCATCTGGCAATCCATCTCAAACAAAACATGAGAACCCCATCACACCATGCCTATCTAGAAATGGCAAGGCTATGCTAAAAACATTGTTACACCTGGTGAAACCCATTCCATGATAAAAAAGAACCCATTGCAATGCCATGCATCTAAATCTAGCAAAGGAAAATACACATGCAAGTTGATACCTATAATGAAGCCTGTTGTAGCTGCTTGATCCTGCCTTTCCCTGCTTGATCTTTGCTTCCTCTTGCCTTCCAAAATTACTCCAAGAAACTCTAAGTGTCCAAGAGTGAGAGAGATAGAGAACAATGAGAGAGCTCCAAAGTTAAACTGACAAAAGGTTACCAATTGATCCTCTGAAGCCTTTTTATGAATGAGGCCTCCATTTTCTTCATTTTCCATTATTTTACTTCATTTTCCTCCTCACATGCAACCTGTGACCTTTTACCTCCATTTTCTCCTAATTTCCAGTATTTTCATAAATAATTGTGCCAAAAATGCCATTTTTCCTTTGCAAAGCCTTAGCCATTTCCTTTGCCAATTTCGTTAGCCATAAACAATCAAATAAACACCCCCTATGAATCATGATGTCTTTCCCAACATTTAGCTTGGAATAAGTGTCCCATCAACCATGGTTATTGTTTTTAACTTTTATTACATGGAATTTTCACGAGGGTTGTTACAAAACCCTCCCCCTTGGGGGACACCGTCCTCATTGTTAAATCACACATATACCTCAACAACCCGTTGAAAGAAGAGATATTGCTCATGGAGATTTATAACATAGCTCGATGCAGTATTTACAATGAAAGACCTGCTTAAAACAAAACATCATGGCAACATACCGCATACTAGAGCTTTATAACATAGCATATTACAGTATTTACAATGATCATCTTGCTGAGTGCCAACCCACATGACATCATAACATCATGATAACATAGTAACATGACAACATTATCATAATGACATGACACCCATACCACATAGTGGAGCTTTATAACATAGCTCATGGTGGTATTTATATCCATATACATATGTACATATAGCAATATCGCAAAAAATATATACAAAAAACATATATCAAACACCATATCTAAGCACATACCAAAACACCATATCAAAGCATATACCAAACCACCATATCGAAGTTGCTTTGCATGAACTGACAAATAAGGAAGGATACATAGCCCGCATATTATCTACCATGTCCCATGTAGCTGCATCGGGCCCAAAGTGCTCCCATTACACTTTAACTTGCTCGATTGCTCAGTTCTGAAGCATGAGCACCTTTTTCTGCAATATACACTGAGGCTACGCTTGGAATTCTCCATCTAGTTCCACCTACAATACAGACCGATCAATCACATGATCAACATCCTTAACATACTTCTTAAGCAAAGATACATGGAAAACATCATGGACTTTCCCTATCAGAGGCAGTGCAAGTTGATAGGTTATTGGCTCAATTCTCTCAATGATACTAAAGGGTCCACAAAACCGTGGTGTCAGCTTGGCACATGATCCAATCTGTAGGGAGCTCTTCTTCGGTTTGATGCGCAAGGACACCTATTCCCCAACCTGTAACTCCTTGAACAACATGTTCTAATCTGCATAGATTTTCTACCTATCCTGTGCTGCCTTTAAGTTCTTCTTGATCACCTACATTTCTTGTTCCATGTCTGCCAACACATCTGGTCCAATTAATACCTTAGTAACTGGATCACTCCAATTTATTGGAGTGTTACAACTCCACCCATACAATGCCTCAAAATGACTCATCCTCAATGACTCTTGATAATCGTTGTTGTATGTGAACTCTACCAAAGGAAGATATTCTTTCCACTTTTGTTGTTGATGCAACACATACATCTTCAACATGTCCTCCAATATCCTATTGACCCTCTCTGTATGTCCATCTTTCTACAGATGATAAGCTGTGTTGAAGGCCAACTCTATGCCCAAACCTACAAATAACTCCTTCCAAAACTTTGAAGTGAACTTCACATCCTTGTCTGACACAATCTTCTTTGGAACACTGTGCAATCTAACCACATCTTTCATGAATACCTGTGCCACATTTCTAGTTGGGAATGTAGACTTCACTGGGATGTGTAGAAATTTCTACAAATCTAGCTCTGATACCATGTAGAAAATCTGACTATAGGTTAACCCGATAATGCAATATAAATCAAAGCAGAATATTATAACCTACTTCTACTATCAATTTACAAAAGCTTAAAGATCAAGCTGAATAATATAACCAAAAGAAGAAGATTCAATGCATAATACACATGAAAATACTTTGGGGAAAGCCTCAGCTAAAAACCCCACTATTTGTATTATCATACAAGGTGGAAATACATCAGAATTATACAAAGTCTTAGCTCTCACAACTATCCATCTCTCAGTGCAATCCTGACAGATGCTCATAGGCAATCCTAGCTTCTCACAAGCCTTCCTCTCTGCCCTCCAAGCTCCTATTTCCTTTCGTTGTTTCTCTGGGATAATCTCCTTCAACCAAGTGGAAAACCAATTTACTAAGTGGATGATCCCCTGATCTCACACGCTGTCAGAACTACGCAATCCTCAAGGAATTTATTCCTTTTGCATGCATGAGTTTTCTTTATAAGAAAACACATGCAACTGATAGTACAATGTCCTTGAATTTAATCTCAACTAGGTCTTTCACAGAATAGACATGCATGAGTTTCTGATGAGGGAATCTTTAGTTAACTGGAGTACACTAGTTGAGTGCATGCATGCATCAACTGGCTGTTAACTTTCTATTAGTTCCTCAAACAATTTGGAACTAATTTAACTCGAATTAACTCAGTAAACTGAGTTAACTAATTACAACTCAAAAATAACTCAATCTTATCTCCTTATTTTAAGGATTATCTCCTTAATTTAAGGGATAACTCTTGCATGACTTCAGAAAGACTTCTAACTTGAATTTCTCCAACTAATTAAGTAAAAATAACTAAATTAATTATTTCGAAGTAGCTTTTAAGACTAAATTCAATTTTAATTCACAATTTAATTCAAGGACAAATTAAATTGGAATATTCTTGTTGCCACATTTCGACACTCCCTCTCAACAAGAAAGGGATTATTTTCCACCCCGATCCTATATCTATGGAACTCAAATTTACACTTTGACAATGCCCTTGTCAAAATGTTAGCATGTTGCTCCTCTATTGAAATATGCTGCAACAACATGATCCTCCCATCATCAGCAGCTTGCTTTACCTTGTAAAGCCAATGGGAACTCACAACTGACTTGTTCTCTGGTTTCGGAACCACATCCCAAACACTGTTACGAACTATGGAGTCATACCCCTCCACCATAGCATCAACCCAAATCAGATCCTGCACTTCTTCCTCAAAGGAAGATGGCTCGGTTTCAAAACATTCCCCGGCAAGGGCCATGTATCCAGTGTACCTCTCAGGTGACCTCCTCTGTCTGCGTTGAGAAAATGGTGCTCCCACATTCTCTCTCGCATCCTCCAACAATCTGTCAGCTTCTCTTGTAAGCTTCCGTCCATCTCTGGAAGACTTTGCTTGAGTGGATGTCTCCACTCCTGGAACCGCTGCATGCGGCTGCTCCGCATAAGTCTGAGGCTCCTCCTCCTTAGGAACCAACAGTTCCTCCATAGCCTGTAGTTGGAGCTCCCTCTCAAGGGGAACTTGCATGGCCTTCTGCTCATCAAACTTGAGATCTCTATAAACCACTATCCTTTGACTGGTAGGCAAGTACACCCAATAGTTGTGAGGTGTATCAGTGTACCCTACAAGTATCCCCAACTCTGCTATCGGCTTAAGCTTCTTGCATCCTTTGTCCCACAGCAATATATTGATGAGCCAAAGATCCTGAAGTGACCCACATCTAGTCTCTTACCGAAGAAAGCTTCCTTTGGTGTCTTCATGCCAAGTATGTGATGCAGGCTTCTATTATGCAAATAGACCGTTGTGTTGCACACCTTAGCCCACAAGTGAAGTAGTAGGCCTTGGTCATGCAGCATTTCCCGTGCTGCCCCTACAATAGTTCTATTCTTCCTCTCGGCCACTCCATTCTGCTATGGGTTATGAGGTCCCATCAGCTCTTGTTTAATTCCTTCTACTGCAAAGAAGTCCTTAAACTTTTGAGAGTCATATTCTCCACCGTGGTTGCTTCTCAAGGCCTTGATCTTCTTCCCTAACTCTTTCTCGACCAAAGCTTTGAACTCACAAAACTTTGTGAAGGTTTGGTCCTTCTTCTGCATGAAATAAATCCAACATTTACGGGAATAGTCATTAATGAAAATCACATAATACCTTTGCTTCATTGTGGATGCCATTGAGAATGGTCTACACACATCAGTATGAACTCGCTCTAAGATAGACTTTGCTCGACTGTCTCAATCATGAAAGGAAGACTTGGTGTACTTTCCCAAGGTACAACCTTTGCATGTGTCAACTTGCTCAAGTTTACCTTTGGGAAGTCCTATAGATATCTACTGCATTATCTTCAAAGCCCCATGATGCAAATGGCCCAACCGCCTATGCCACAACTCACCAATGTCTTGGCTTTGCACCAATTCTGCTTTCGTAATCAATGCTGCACAATCATCTACCTCTAGTTTATAGAGATTCTTCACCTGAATCCCTATCCTCTTGGTCTAACCCATGGCTATGTGTCTTAGGAACATCTTTCCTTTACTGAAGACAACATCGTAGCCTTTGTCCTCCAACATCGTGACTGATACCAACTTCTTCTTCAATCCAGGCACATACTTCACATCTGTCAAGGTGATAGGAGCTCCATGCTCCCTCTAAAAAGCAACCATGCCCACTCCTGAAACACTATACTTTCCATCGTCACCCATCTCTATGCGCATCTTGAGGTCTTTCTCCTCCAAGGCAGTGAATAAAATTTTATCATCGGTCATGTGGAATGAGGCTCCACTCTCAAGATACCAAACACAACCCATCATCGATGATACCATGCACATGATGAGGGTAAATTCCATTTCAAACTGAGAGGCTAATGCCTCACCTTCTGATCCTTCCGAGGATCCCTTCTTGGACTTCTTCGATGGGCAATTAGTTGCATAATGTCCCATCTCGTGACAATTAAAGCATCTCACTTTAGACTTGTCACCCTTCTTCCCTCCACGAGAAGAATTCGATTTGGAATGGGAAGCCTTCCCCTTCCCTTTCCTTGCCTTACTCGCTAAGGCCAGATTTTCTTCATCATCATTCTTTGATGAAGAACCATCTCATGTTCTCCTCCTGATCTCCTCCTACATCAGATCTGACCACAGTCATTCCTAATCCGACAGTTTCTCCCTTCCATTCACAAAGTCCTAGTAGCTATTCCAACTCTTTGGAAGGCCAAGGAGAGCGAGGCTCACCATATCATCATCAGCAGTAGTTATTCCCACACTACAAAGCTCATCTCTGTAGGTGGTGAGCTTGTTTAGATATGTAGAAATAGTATCGCCCTTTTCCATCTTGATTCTTCGAAGCATATCCTTAAGCACCAATTTCCTCTGGTCACTACGGTTCTGGTAGAGGTCCTTCAATGTCTTCCACATTGAAAATGGAGTATCCTTCCCATGGAGACTCAAGATAATATGGTCTCGAACTCCCTCAAGGATGATCTGTCTCGCCTTCGCCACACACTTCTTCCACTCAGCC
>Ga0115851_102274_pt1 | contig 10102 bp, 12 predicted proteins | sample InSIn2gowninarea_FD_83865 | JGI IMG/M metagenome (GOLD analysis project Ga0115851, IMG submission 83865)
AACAAATGGAGTAATATGATATCTAAATTGCATGAAATGAAATTGCATAAAATGAAACTAAGATTAAACTACTCATTCATACTTCCATCCCTGAAAATGACATAAGTAATCTAATCACTAACTTGCAGGAAAGTAAACTAAATCATACTACATCAAATAATATTATGATTCCTCACTATTTGAGTCGCTTGGCTATAAGAAGGTAATCATAAACAAATGGAGTAATATGATATCTAAATTGCATGAAAGTAAATGAGCAAAACAAAACTGAAAGAAATAACAATGTTGGAATTAGAACTCAGAAAATAAATCAACAGAAGGACAAGATGATCCCATCATGTCATTAGTCATTAAAAAGCTATGTGCATTACTAATCTATAATCAACCGATTGAACACACTTGCATGAATTAAAATTGCATGAATGAAAAATCTAATCTATCAAACTTGAAAGCAATCAAATGATATAATGAAATCAAAGCAAAATTTACAAAATGAAATCTACTTTACCTTACATTATAATATGCTCCATGACATCTACTTCACATCTTCTTCCATGTTGAGAACATCAAAGCTTTATTCAAATTCTTCAAAATTACAAAGTAAAACAAAGTTCTCCAAAGCTTTCAAAAGCCATCAAGGAAGAACTACAAACTCCAAGCTAAAGAACTCACAAGCTAAAAGACTAATAAGCTAACAAGCTCTAAGCTAAAAAGACTAACAAATGAAGGAGAGAGATCTTCTATTTATACAAAAAGATGAGAAGCCATCTCATTAATGAGAGTCCATGAATTTCTCCCTCTACCTCTAGAGTCCTAATCAAAATAGGAATTGATAAGACACATGTCTTCTTAGAGTTACAATACAATTAGGAGATGTGACACATATCCTTATGATCCCATGATTCTTTTCACTCAAATTCAAATTTGGCCTTAGACTGCCACATAAGGGTCTTCTAGAAGCCTCTTTTCAACCTACACATGTCAACAATCTCAACCCATTTGTTAGGTATAAGCATATGCACATTATTTTCTAATTTTTAACCACAAATTCACTTAAAAGACTTAGAATTAATAAAGATTGGAAAAACATAAATGTGGCCCAATGATAATGAAAGTGGGATGAATGTGGTGACATAGTAGTGAAATGGAGGTGATATAATGGACATAATAGTGAAAGTGTAATGGAAATGAATGACATTTTCAAGGCTCAACAATACTCTTGATACCCATCATCCTAAATATTTATGAATATCCACGTGACTCTTCTTTATAGGAGGAATGCTAGATTTGGTAAACCTAACCAAAGAGAATGGAGACTTACCTTTTTAATTTTGAACAAAATACTCTTAGGAAAAGAGGTGATGGAGGTTTACTAAAACAATATGCTCTCCAATACTAATTTGAGTAGAACCAACCTTCCACTGTGTGGAAGGAATCTATTAACCCATAATGATATTCTCATCTCTACCTTATTGAGAGGCTACCAACAATTTGCAACCTTATACCCATCAAGCTTAAGGGAAAAACCTAAACATTTAAAATATGCAACCAAAAATTTTCATGGGAAAGGTAACAAAAATATCTTCAATTTGAATAGGAGAGGACACAAGCAAATCAAAATTTAACAAACACTATTCATCATAATTGATTTCCATTCTAGTGACTTTGTAATAAAGGGATAACATATACTTGAGAGAAGAAATATCCCTTAGTGGACCATTAGAAAAATACAACACATCATCTATGAATAGAACATGTGAAATAGCTTCATGAATAGATACTGGAACACCATTATAAGAACCACTACTCTTAGCATTACCAAAAAAATTTCTCAAGGCCTTAACAACAATAAAGAACAAAAAATGGGATCGGGGGAATCCCTATTGCATCCCTCTTGAGGCAAAAAAAATGTGTATAAGTGGAACCATTGATGAGAATAGAAAATGAAACAAATTGAATGCACCCCATAATCCAGTTGACAACCAAGAGATCAAAATCCACCCTTAACAAGAATATCAGGGGAAAATTCCATCGAACCCTATCATAATCTTTCAAGAGATCAAGGTCAAGGATAATAACCTTCTTCTTACTATTCTTAATGGAATGAATTTGTACTTAAGCAATGACAACATAATCATGGATTTGCATCTTCTACGAAAAATCAAATAACTCTTTCAAGGTTACCTCACTCAACACTAGATTTAGGTGCCTCGCCATGATCTTGGCCAACAACTTTTAAGCCACATTATAACATGAAATAGACAGATAATCCCTAAAGGAAGACCCATTGTGCTTCTCAGGGATTAAAAAAATGTAAGTTGAATTGAACAAACCCAAAACCTTGCATTAACGTTGGCACTCCTTAATAGTATTGAGATGACCCATCTTCAAAATCTCATAAAATATTAACAAAAATTCCATTGGAAGCCCATATGGGCCAGGGCACCCATCCTTCTACATACATGATAGCCAAATGAAATTCAAACTCAGGAACATCCTCAATTAGATAAAGATTCATATCGTTCAAAATAATAGAAGGGAATAAATTAATAACCTCTAGGATTTCCTAGATCATTTTTTTTGGGTCCTTGAATAGAGAACTAAAATGCATATCCCCCTCCTTTGAAATGTCCAAAAAATATTGGACAAATCACTAAAAGATTGACTTCATATTCCATATGGTGTTCAAAATTTCTTATTTCTAGCATATTGTTGAAAAATTTAGTATGATTAGCTTCCTCCTTGATCCATATTGCATGAATTTGCAACCTCCATTCCACTTCCTCCTTCTCCAATAAGGATTTCCTAAAGGCTTCCATACTTGGAAGTTATTCAATGTCAGTGGCTAAGAAAGTGTTAGAGAAATTTTCACTAAGCAAAGTTGATATTTTTTCCTCCACTTCTTTTAAATTAGCTTGTGATATGGCCTTAAAATATTTTTCCGAATTTTTAGTAACCACATGGATTATGGAGATATTACTTGTGAATTTACTTATAAACAACAAGGATAAAGAGCAGCATAAATACACCAAGTATCCTCCACCAATTTTCTTGTAGAAATTTGACAAAAATTGTGACTACTCAAGAAATCAAATTGAAATAAGGAGACACAAATTCTTCTCTACTAATCTGCAGAATAAAAATCACAATTTAGAACAACATGCATATACATGCAACAAGAAAAACCACAAGTACATAGTGATTTCTAGGGGAACCCAACTAGGAAAACCCTTCACTGCTTTGCATTAGTTCAAATGAAAAGAGAAACAATTACAATGTCTCACTCCTCTTCTTCTTCTTCTTTAATTTATCTAGCTAACACTTAGCCAATTCAAGCCTCAACCAAGACCTATTTCCTTGCGCAATCTTGGAGGAATTAGCCCCTAAAAAATAGGAGAAATTCCCTATTTCCATGTGTAATAGCTTGAAGAATTGATCACCTGCTCAGTGTAAAGCACTGTAAATTAAAGAATATACAAATATAAATACAAACATTCCTTTTCCTCCACCTTAACTAGGAAATTTGAATTCCATGCATGACTGTGTCCATTTTTAGTTGATTTACTAGTTAAATGAGAGACCAGTGAGTTAACAACAGGCTTAACTACTCAATTGACCTTCAGCTGACTTAACTAATGACTAGAGCTAAGTTAACTAAGTTCAACTAAAAATAACTCAACTATATTGCTAAATCTTAGCAATCAATACATGCACAACTCTACTCTTAGCCTACAAACTCGAATTTACTCATCTAACTAGGAGACAAGGCCATGCCACTCTAGCTAACATAAATCCAAGTCATCCTGTTGATGTGGAAAATCAAACTATTGAATTTGACTAAGGTACAAGTCAAAATTAAGCCTTTTCTTGCTACAATTTCTAACAATTGTAAATCTTCCTCCAAAAACCAAGAATAACTGAAATTTAAAGATGAAGAAGGTTGAATAGCACTGAAATCAACTTGAGAAAGAAGAAAAATATGATCCAAGAGGCCCAACCTAGGACACCCATGAATTAAACACAAAAGTATTAGACATACAATCCTCAGAGGCTAGAAAATGGTCTAACCTTCTCAAAATAACATCTTCATTGGACTAAAAATTCCTCCAAGTGGGGAGAACCTCATCGGCCCTATATCGACCAATAGATTACCTTCGAAAAAATACTAAAAAAAAAACTAATTTGAGGATCCAATCTAGGGTTAGACCCCCACACCTCCCTAAGTGACAAGGTAGATTTAGGTCACCTTCAACTTAGATATGGGGGACATCCAAAACCTTGGAATTTTCAAATTGTACCATAAGGGAACCCTATCAGCGCAAGGGCCATAGAACTTTAGCACAGTAAACCTAAAAACATAGCCTTTAATTTCAAAGGAAACCAATATGGTCAAGTTAAAAGAGGAGAAGGATGAAGAAATAAAATTTGGGATCCATCTCATAACCAACCCACTTAACATACCATTTGCATCTAAAGAAGCAAAAGACTAATTCTTTAAAAAATATTCAAGAATAGATTGAGGCTTCCCACCTTTCTACATAGTTTCCTAGAATAAAATATTATTCACTTTATGGCTCCAGATAATATTTTTTGGAGCTAGCTAGTTGCACAAACCACCCCCCCCCCCATTTTGAGAGATTATTCCACTCCAAGGGCCTTAAAAAAATGAATTTCTTGCTTTATTTTAATGTATTGCAACATGCTCTATTGGGTTTTAGCCAGTGGCACTTACACCCTACATGACTAGATAGAGGAGGATTAGGGGCTACACATCATTTGGAGGAGTAATCCTCCTTGAGCTTGACTCTTGAACAAGGGCATAACCTTTCTAGGAAAAATCCATTCTGAGGCAATGGAAAGGCTAGTCAACCCCTCTTTCATTGGAACAACAAATATTTCAACAACAAACCTAATAAGTTTAAGAGGGGAGGAAGATAGAGGTGAATCCAAGCATGTTATGGACAGAGAGACCAACAATGGCTAAAAATCCATAAAATTTCTCCATGAGTAGAAGAAACATTAAGAGCATGAGAAAAATTGGAAGAATAGAAAATAGGTGGGGACTTACCAACACAATAGTTGACACCAAATGAGTTATCATTTGTATCAACACCATTGTCCTCAACCAGGAAATCTCTCACATCTTTCCTGCCTAAAGCCAAAACCAAATGTTACTCAATTTTAAAGCAATCCCTAGAAATTTTAATCTATTATTTTTTCTTTACGACATATGGAAGGGACACCTTCAAACATTGGTTGTGTAGTTCATGGCGTCCAAAACATCAAAAGGGAGACTTCCAATGTTCAATTTTCTACTTCCAAAGAGAGTTGTTGCACACCAATTCTACTTACCCAAACAAACCTTTTCTAAAGTTCACATTGACCAAAACCGAATCCCATCGTCTATTAAGAATTAAAGCCCAATTAGGGTCCAAACCCACAAAATGAACCAATTTGTTACCTAAGGTTTCCAACTCCATCTCAAAAAAAAAAGATCAAAGGAATACCTGAGACAATTGCATACACCTGCTTGATGGCCATAAGAGCACTAACAAGGTCAAATTCCATTGACCACCTCTAAATAAATAAGCTAGATGACCCCTAAGATCAATCATTCTCCTATAATTGGCCTACAATTTAAACATAAAAGAAAGCCATCATCTAAGCATAATATGAAAAGTAGGAGAATAACCAACCACAATAATTGAGGGAGGAGCCATCTCTTTGGTGCAACTTTATGAACCAAATTTCTATATAATCTCTCCACCAAATGTCTTTTCCTATCACCATGAAACTCTTTCCTACCTGTTTCCATAATACACTTTCTGCTAACTCACACCAAAGTTATGGCTAGAGTCCACATGATCTTTGTGATTTTTAGGAATCTTACCTTCAACCTACAACTTTGAAGGTGATAAATTAGTCATAGAGGGAGAAGGATTCACAAGGGAAATGCCATTACCAAATCAGGAAAAATCCATCACACACACTACACTTCTTAGCACTGGATACACACCTGCTTGGAGGAATCGACAAAGTTGTTGGTGAGTCGTGTCCATTCCTTGAAAACTCCTCGTCCTTTCGATGATTTCATAGGGTTGTTTTGTGTAAAATTTGACTAGAACTTGAAGGAACAACATGGATATAGGTTATCCCCATAATCAACATCATCCAACTCCATGCTAGAAAGGGGTAGATGAAGGCTCGATAAAATGGAGAAGGCAATCGAAAAAAGATAAAGGGCTCACTATGCCTCATAGACCTAATTGTTAGGGAAACATTCATATGCCATAGGACCAGACCTAAGCCCTAAACATTGGAATCTAGGCCTCACCATAAAAATAAACCACTTCATTCTAAGATGTTTATTTCAATTTAGTCTCTTTATATTCATTATTCAAAATTTATAAATATTAAATCAACTTTTAGGTGGTCGCCACTTAAATTTAATTTAATAAACATAACCTCCCTGAGCTCATCATTATATTCTCCATAATAATATCAAACTAAAAATTAACACAAATTAAAATTAAAACTCATTTGGAAAGTCAATATAATATAATAAATATGATAAAATAAAAATAATATTATTTCAACAGTAATAAAGTAGAGAATTCAAATTCCAGTAACACGAGATATAACTATTCATAAATGCCACTAATATGCCACTTACAACATGTTTTGTAAGACTTGAATAAACACAACTCTAAACGAATTGTTACCAAACCATTCAAACTAAAATCCTTTAATAAAAAATATAATTTATATTAAAATTTGTGAATTTGTTCACACTCCTAATAATCCAAACAAATCCACCTGAAAAGATCTACCCATCCGCTTATGAAATGAAACCTAACCCAAAAAGTGTTCCCTTTAAACTTACCTTTTTAAGTAATTTAAATTTATTATTAAAAATTAAAAAATAATATATAAAATTTAAATATTCAACTCATATTTATTAATTTAATCTATTGAAATGTGAGATGGTCCCAAAAGAAAAATGAAAAGCCAAAATTATTATATTAATAAAACTTAATACACATCTCCCCTTAATATTCCAGATTGAGTTAGGGAAATATCACCGAACCCAAAACATTCTGATTTTAAGGTATAAGTATTTAAATCCTGAACTACAAATACCCTCATCATGGTATACCCAGGTTCTATTCCCCTAGTTTCATTTGAAGGGGTGTTGGAAGAATCACCGCACCTCTATGGAATCCGTAATTTCCACCCTGGATGTCACGCCCCCAGGCCTATGGTAGTCTTTCAATCGTACTTGGTGAGGTGCGGCACCACCAAACACTTTCCTTTCACCAATACTTATGTTCATGGACTACGCCTAACCATTAATCTACTTAGTTTGTGTTTCTCAACCAAGTAATGATTATGTTTCCTTTATACCAATGAACACCCATACACATTCATTATCATCAGCAATTATACATGAAGAACACAATTGCATAGTATAAAGGGGGGGGGACTCCCTGAACAATGAGTCTTCCTGAATAATATATTATACAATCTTTCAGTGTTACAAAGATTTACAAGTATACTTGGAAACACTAAGTTTCATACTTAGCCAAATTTACAACTTGTCACACCTTCATGTGCCAACCAAAGTTCCTTGCCCAAGCTGGGTGGGCGCACCCTCACACGAGCTGCCTACCGCACTTCTCAACCGAACCTTGTCTCACTGGTCGGGCAACCTCACCCAAGTCACCCTTCGTTTACTTCCACACGGCGAGTGGGCGACCTCACTTGAGTCCCCTTTTCCACCTCTGCATTTAGATTTGCACGATGGGCAGGCACTCACCCGAGCCACCCAAGAACCCATGTCAACCGGGTGCTCGACGCCTTCACCTGCGTTCTACCTGAACACTAGTGCCTTCACCCACGCCTTCACCCAAACGGCGGGTGACCTCTACCCGGGCCTCACCCAATACAAACTCGTGCGATGTTTCACTGTGCGGCCTTGCCCAAGGATGGGCACATAGAGCTGCACCTCCTCTTATGCTATAGCTTCACCTTTCTACTTCACACTTCCCTTTGTCTGCGTTGTGATGTTTGAATGATCGATGCCAAATGACTCCACGCATTGTTTTATTTATACGGATGGAAGGGCGAGTCACGCTGCCCAAGCCGATTCATCCTCCATGTAATGAGTGCCCCCTACTCCATTGCAAATCCTTCATTATGTGTGTCGGCCTTTTCTTGAATCGTAGGTTGGCCCGTTTGTTAGCCGAGCATGCTTTCACACTATTAACACTTCACTCGTCCTCTCTTCACACGTATTATAACATGTCTCCATGCACTTTGGTTAAGGACTTTGTACTTCGCATATTTCTCCAACCACTTGTCTGCCAACAAGCTGTCGCACCTTAGGTGGGCATGACAAGGAACAGCAGGTCCTTACATCCTCCTCCACCTGAAATCATTGTCGTCCTTGACAACATCCCATCCTGGTAGCCATCCACCAAGATCATCATCATCAATTGTCTCGTCCTTTGTTCATGATATCAATTCCTCCACATACTGCAAACATCCCTGCAACATATGTAGAACTACCATCTCCATCATGTGTCATTCCATCCTGTGAACTGTCCTCCTTGCCTGCTTGATGCCAGCATCTCTCCATTCACTTCCAGACTGCATGTTTGAACTAGTTAGGTAGCTAATCCAACTGTCACGCTCAAGCCATGAGAGTGAACATCCTTATGCCTTCACCAGTCTATCTCAGATTCTGCCACATCTTGGACTCACCAAGAATTTCACCCATGCTCAAGTCCATGGAAACTCCATCCCATCTGCAACATGTCATGATGCTTGATGCCAAACCATCCCTACACCATCTGCCATACCTGCTCAACCTATTTTAAGGACTCACTGCCATGAGTAGCTAACAATGAGCCCCATCTTCTATGTCATCTAAGAAGATGTGGAGGGAGTAGAGCCTGAAGGTTCACCCTCACTAATAATCTCAATCCATCTATCAGGATTCTCTATCTGCACCCTCTGTAGATAAGTGACCCGACCCTCCTCTCGGACATTTGGCCTCACATATGCCTCATCATCATCATCATCATCCTCAACCACTTCTAGCCTTCTTGAGAAATCCAAGATACTGTCAGAAAGTGTCCTAATGACCAATGACTACTCAGTGAGTTTTGTCTCAATCATGGACAACCGCTTACTAATATGTTCCATGCACTTCTCATCCTCCATTTGCATCACTGCCAACTTACAATCAGGCTTTGTCACACCAATGGTTGGAACACCAATGGGTACATATTCCCTTCCATCGTAAATGTACAGCCTCTTCAAATGTGGAACAATCATGGCATCAAATTGTTTCAAGAATTCCATCCCCAACACAGCTTCATAATCATCTATCCGCACTATAGTGAAGTCGACTTTCCCTCTCCACTCACCTAGTGTTGTGTCCACTTTTTCAGCTACACCAAGAACATAATCAGGAGGAGAATTCAATGTCTTCATTTGTGCCTTCAACGGTACAAATTTCAGCCCAATCCTTCTCACAATATCTTCACTCATGAAGTTGTGAGTAGCCCCACTATTCACCATAGTGAGTATATCAGCACCCCCAATATTCATCTGAACATACTCCAAACTGTTCCTCTCAGGATCTCTCCAAGAGACCACCTCTGTAGCAGCAGCAGCACCAAGTATGTGCATCATCCCAACAAAAGCTTCTTCATTCTTCGTATTAGATTGTGCAATAGTAGCCACTTTTGGTCTAGAAGGACAGTTTTGCACTGTATGTGGTTCAGTACATATCCAACACTTCAAGGTTTTCTTCATCTTCGACTTATCATCCAATTTCAAAGCATCATCCTTCTTCTTCTCTTTCGGCTTATCAGACTTCTTCTTCCTATCATCAGAAGTCTCGTCATAATGCTCCACCAATCTGTTCACAGCAGCAAAAGCTTCCTCAAGTGTTTTAATCTTCTGCCTCTTCACTTCATTGCATGCCCAAGGCTTCAATCCAATAATGAAATTGAACACCTTGTTGTTGGGTTATGTTATATTCTTTCCACGACTAACCTACGTAGTTAAACGGGGGGTTAGAGGGGGGCGGTAG
>Ga0115851_102275_pt1 | contig 10102 bp, 6 predicted proteins | sample InSIn2gowninarea_FD_83865 | JGI IMG/M metagenome (GOLD analysis project Ga0115851, IMG submission 83865)
TTGGAGTACTTGTCATCACAGTAGTAGAAGAGTCCTTGTTTCCTTCTTTCAGGCATTTCTATTGGCGATAACTTTTGAACCTTAAGTATTTGGGTGGGGCCCGTAGCCTAGGTGGGACATGCCTTTGTAATGAAATTTGGATGATTGGACTAGGCATTTAAGGATACTTCTACCTCTAAGGCCTTACGACATAAGTCCAACTAAGTAGTTGGGTGATGCATTCAGACATGGGCTTGGATGCTTTCCTTTCGGCCACTAATGAAACATTCAAAGTAAAAATCATTGCCTAGTCCTTCGGTTCTGATGACCAATTGTTCAAAAACTACAATGTAATCCCTTACTGTACTTATTTTCCTAAGCTTAGTAAGACAAACCAAAAATTGAGATTCACGATCAAAGAGGTCACAAATGGCATTTTAGAACATGTTTCTAGTTGGCCTCCCTGGATAAAATTTTTGGTGCCACTGCCACCACTGCCATCTCTCTTAGTCCATGTAAAGGGCTCCCACATGTAGTTTAGTTCCATCCTCCTAGATATTATTAAAAAGGAAATATTGTTCCATTTGTGCCACCCATACTGTGGAGTTAAAGCCATCAAATTTGTACATGTCCAGCTTGGGTGTCCGGTGGCTCGAAGATTGGTGATCTCCATGGAAATGAATGTGATGGATGGATTCTCCTTCTATGTGTGCATCAAAACTATGTTCTTTTTGCATGGGTTCGTGAGGTGTCTTTATAGTGGCCAATACTTGTGAAAGATGGGAGGTAAGGAAATCCTCGAGGTCATTGAATTTTTTCTCGAGGTTGTCAACCTTCTTGGTAGCCCTTTCTATAGCCATAACTTGGGACCTGGTACTAAGCATACACTAGCCGCGGTCAAATTTTGAGCTTACTTAAGAGTAGTATACTTGGAAAGAGGGCACGCTCAAGAGTCTAGTGACATGGGTCACTTGAATCCGCATTGGTAAAAATTTGGGACTACCTAAATTGGGGGCTTACAAGTGAATGGTACCACTATGACCAACTCGTCATCTCGAATCTTATGGGTTAGGTCTCTTGCAAGCATCTTGAGATGGCCCCTAATTATTTTTTTTTACTTCGAAATGAGTTTTACTCCCAGCTGATCAATAATGCAGTGGCTAAATCCCAAAAATATTGATGATGCCAAATATCCTGCAAAAATCGGGTCGAGACTATAGTAATAGTAACCCCAAGGTCTTGGTAATGCAAAATGTGCTACGACAATTTGATCTAGACTATGGTGGCCAAAACCCTTATTGCACAAAGAGTTTGATCTGCACTATGAAAACCCCAACTACTGAATCTAATCTATATGGTGGCAGTAGAACCCCAATTGTTGGATATGACATGGACAGTCGCAGTCAAACCCCAATAACTAGATTTGGTCTGGACAAAAAGGTAGGGGAGATCTTATAATAGCTGAGGGAACTATGGTATCAAAGGAGTGCCAGGTGTTATAGATCGGAATATATGCAGGGGTCCAACAATAGTAATCATCTTAATCTTTTAGGGTGCTAACTAAGGAGGATTGACCATACCCTTATCCGTACTACCCGACTACCCTATTGTACATGTGAGTAATATCCCCGAGTGTTGTTCTCAGTGTAATGTAGAAGCAAGACGATTGGCAACTTATCTAAGGTTAGGTTTCAAGTTACTCTAGGGGGGCTTCGAATATACCCAAGGGTATGTGGAAGTACAGTCCATGCACAGTTTTGTCTAATGCACTACTACTCGAAGGGGTACCCAAAAGGGTTACAAGGGAGTCCAATAAGCGTGACCACCTCTTGTAGTTCTTGCATGCATGCCTCCCCAAATCCATAGGCTTATGTGCTCAATGACAGATCTCATGGTTTTTAGATGTCGGAACACATCTCTAGCCTAAAAAAAATTCTACGAAAACTAGAGGTACAATTGGCCCTAGAAAGTGCTATGATACCACTTTTTATGCACTTGACCTGCGAGAAAACCAGCCATAAATACAAAACAATATAGTCTGAAACACATCAATATCACATGAAATGAGACAAGATGCAAAGATATTTTATTATTCATAAGCATAATACAATGTTCACTTGCCTCTTCAAGGGGAACCTCCAATAGAGAAGAGCTCAATTACAATAAAACTCAATGTTTCTTTCTTTACTATCGAAGACTACTTATAGCTTAATGACATCCAAAACCCTAACTACTAGTGGTTCCTTCCATAAAACGAGTTAACAACTTTATTTATTAACTATGTCCCATTTATAACTAATTGTGGTCCCTTTTCTATAATGCAGGTCAATCATTTACAATTATTATTAATGTAGATAAATTCTTACAGGCTTTATTGAATCAACTAACTAACTATGACTCTGACTAGGCCCCTTGGGCTTATTACATAAATAAAGGGGTTAATGTTGGACCCTAACACATCAACTTCCCAAGTCCAACAACAAGCATAATTGTAGAGTTTTCTTCAGTAGTCACAAGTAAAGGCTTCTCATTGCCACTGTCTACATCTTCTTGCACTGTCGATTCCTCTTTGCCTTGATTATTTGAAAGGCTTAATGTTTCTTGCTACTCTACAACAACAGGGTTAGTTGAGGAAGATACTAAATGAGGAGCATGAAGAACCCCTCCACATCTTAAAGTGGTCTTTAATTGTTGTATCATTGGCATTGCTTCACCATTAAAATCAAGTGAGAAGAAAGGAACTTCATATCATAAAATCCATTTAGGCCTAATTATCTCATTCTAAAGACATATTCTTGAAACTTCTATAATAGACAAGAAAATGTACCATTTGTATACTTATGTACAAAGTTGCAAACATTAACTATTCTAAGATGCGACTTTAGTAAAGCGAAAACTTACATAATAAGGCACCCATTAGAATGTTTATCAACTCCTTAGGAAGATGAAGAATAAATTTTGGGATATTGTAGCTAACCAAAAACATGCGAACTCATTTATGAAGTTGTTACAATTGTGGTACAACAAACTATAAATTTTAGTTATGCAGTGTGGGATAATATCTTTTAAATATTCTTCGAAAAATTCTTTTGGAAAAATACCCAATTCTACAACTTCCAAAGATTTTCCATAGGGATTCTTCCAACTAGAGTGTGTTGGATACCTATGCCATAGTAATATTCATTTCCATAAACCACAATTTATCTATGCCCATGAAATAGATGAGAAACAAACCGTAACGATTTAGAAGCCAGAGAACAATAAAACACAAAGCATCTTTTATAATCTATATCATAAGGAGTTCAACATTTGGGCATACTCTCAAAATCGAAATCAAGTGTGTACTCCAAAACTCATTAATCTAGTTATATTACAATTGCAGACAAACCTACTTTGAACTAATTCAAGGAAATATTAGTAGCGGATTGGTCTACAGTTGTTTTAGAAAACCATGAATGCGAACTGCAAATATCACACAATAGCAAGCAAAGAATAATCACATACAAAAGAAAACACTGAATAGAAAAAAGAGCAATGCAACCCACATAAATGAAAGAAAAGACATTTGAAAGGAGAAAATGAACACAAACCTGGTCCAAAGTGGAAAAATTGCACCAATAAGGAATTGATTTGAAGAACCTGATCTGCCGATCTTGAAATTTAGATGAATTCAGGATTGGAATCAAAAAAATCAGTGAGCCTCTACATGTATGCACTTATTAAACCACTTAAGCGTGCGAAATAACATCAATAATTTAGGGTTTGAAGAATTGCCTTTGGAAATGTGGGAACTACCAAAACAAAATATAGAAAATGTGGATATGAAAGAACATATCAAGCTATTCCCGATGCTTACCACTATCGAAAGCCTTCAATGGTAGTCATCAAAGCCTTCAATGGTAGTCACCAAAGCCTATGAAATAATAACTCCACAATACAGAGCCCAATGCAATAGATATGGACATGAAAGAACATCTCAAGCTCTTCCCGGTGCTGTCCTTCATCAGAAGCTGTCAATGGCACCCACCAAATCCTGCAGAATAATAACTCCATAGTATAGAGCCAAACTCAAATAAACATGCCCTCCTTCAAGTCAATTAAAAGCTCATGTATTTATAAGCCCATGGAAATTCCTTTGTATGAATGCATTTATGGTAATTGAAGCTCTAGACATTCTGAATAAATGTGAAATACACAATTTAATTTATTGGAAGACAACCAATATCCATGCATGTTTATAAATCCAGATATTAAGAAGGACACACCCACTGTGCCATAAGTTTGGCAGGTCCTTCCCTCCTAACAAGAGAAATGACCACTCACCTGCCAAATTTAGTAGCAGAAATGACCCCTACCTTCCAAATCTAGTGGTATAAAGGATTGTGCATGCGATTATACCTAGAAATTGAGTTGCAAAGTTTGTAAAAATCCATAGGTCAATACACACCCAGATATTTGGGAATGTGAACAGATACAGGGCAATTAAGATGCTTGAAATTGCATTATCAATGGTGTAGTACAAAGTCTTTGCTTGTGTTCTACTACACTAGTGTTATGCTTGCTAGTCTTACCTGCCAAGTTATCAATTTTAAAATATGGTATTAAATTTTCCTTGAATTTTTAACTTCCATCACAGGTGCATTGTGTTTTGGAGCCCTAATGTGATGGCGCGACCAACATCAATTGCATAGGGAACCTGAAAGCCAAAGTTTAACCATATGTTTTTTTTGTTCAGGCGAAAATATTTGATGTACGATAAAAACTAATATCATAGAGGTAATCCTAGATGTCACACATTGAAATAATAACACAATATGTTAAAAAATTTCACATATTTATCATAATAAAAAAATTACCATAACACACAAATTACGTATTGAATCTTGAATTTTCATCTGAAATTGCATGGAATGCTCACAATAAAATCTCCATAACCTTGAAATTAAATTTCCTTAACCTAGACATGCCATAAAATTTTGATATGTGAGATATGACTAAGGATATATCATGGGAGATATAATATGATCAATATGAGTAACTAATTTGTAGAGTAAAACATTAATATGTTGACAAAAAGTTCTTGGTTTCCAATAGAGTTTTTATCATTTTTGTATAGGAAGATGTCCATGTTGTTTGTATGGGTTTGTTAGTACAACAAAAACGAGAAAGCCAAAAAGTTGTAGTAGTGTCTCCATCCATATCTTTATATTTTCATACATATTTTATTTTTTCAATGGTTGTTTACCCAGAAGTTGACCAAAACAAAATTTAGTAGACCTGCCAACGGTATTTATCTTCAAACCAACTCTAGGCATGACTACTAAGAAATATCAATCCATCAAGGGAATATCCTTATCTTCTCCATGGAATGTAACGTCTTCATGGAAAATAAAGAGACAAAGGTTCAGGCCAGGTAGTGGCCTCTACCGAGGATAGTGAAGACTTGAGGAAACGAGATTTCAAACTTGGTTAAGAGAAGGGGGGAGTGACCTAGGATTTGGTTAAGAATGATATAACTAGCTAATGTAAAAGCCTTTTAAGGAGAAGATCAAATATAGTAAGGATGTTGGACTATTTTCTTCATTTGTTTCCATAATAAGTATTCTACCTTTAAAAAGAACAAAGAACAACTTATTTCACCAACCAAACTAGGGACTCTAGATTAAGCTTAGTGTGAAACATAGGAAAAGTACCTTTAATGATTCAATAGTTCTTTTTCCTTTACACAATCTTGTAACATACCCCCTTACCATCCCTGACCCCTATTAAGATAGAAAGAGGGAAGCTACTATATTGACCCAACCCCCAAGGTCCCAGTTAAGGAGATGGGGTCTAGTTTTTCGATATTTTTAAGCCTCTTTAAAACTTAATATGGATCACACCATTTCATTTGTCTTGATGAGGCTTTTTGCACGATATATATTTCATCCCAATTTGACCTCTAGATCAGAAGACAAGAGCCCTTAAGGCTTAACTAATAGTTATCCACCAAGTCAGTGAGGTTGGCTACGTGGCACCCATGTGACTCCATCTCAAAAGAAACTATGTCTCGGAAGGAACTCCATTTCAAAGGAAACCATCTCGGGCATTTCTCCAATAGACTACACTTTAAATATCTGAGACCTAGATTTTGTCAACAAATAGCAGAAAGAGCATCTATTAAGAAACAAAGATAGCCCTCGATCACATATGTTTGACAAGTCAAAGCATGGAGACAAAATTTGAAGCACAACATTTGACAAGAACCTTTTTTGATCTTAGGATAGACTCTTAAAGGTTTTATCTTGGCCAAAATAATCTCAAAAGTTTGGGAGGGGTAGCACTACAAGAACTTGCGAGGTTCGAGGTTCTGAGATTCCGAGATCTTGGTCATGAGGAAAGGGTCATATGAGCTAGATTTTAGAAGCACCGAGGGATAACAATACTGTTTCCATGCCCATTATAAGTTATATTTCGTGCTTGAAGAGACTTAGCCTATGTCTCATTCATTATGGTTTTGTGAAATTTTGGGCCTATTCCAGGACTCAACCCGTCACCCTTAAGGTTTTTATATTGTCCACTTTGGAGTTATCTCCCCTAATATTTCAATACGATTTATCCCTCCTGAGCTTTCAATCAGGAATTAAGGCCTATGAGTCAAATTGTTTCATATGAAGATTTACATTTCTTTTATCAAAGATTATTTTATTTCTCGTAGACAATAATATAGACAATTTACATGCTTATGACCAACATTGGAATATCCCCTTCCTCAGGCAATTAATCAAGAAATTAACCTCTTATTTCTATATAAAAAAATAACCATTACATACTATAATTTGGGACCATTACACACATATTTTACACCAAACTACAAATAGAATTATTTTAGTAAATTAACCCATAAACGCATGGAAGAAATTCAAACAAAACCATTGACAATCCAAGAATTTTCATTCAACAGATTAATGCATCAACATTACCCAACAATGCAACATCTTTCAATTTCATGCAACAATTTAAAAAAAATAATAATAAATAAAAAAAATTAAATAAAAAAATTAAATAAAAATAAACAATAATAATAATTATTTAGCTTTACTGATCTAAGTTAACACATATCATTACAATAAAGAAGAGGGCCAACTAAAGGTGGGACTTCGATTTTCCACCCAACCATATACCTAATATAACCATAATTACTTAGAACAATCACCCCCAAGATAGATCCATGATCTAAAGGGAATTCCTTTTCAACATCATTAGCAGCAAGACTTCTTTAAGACACATAGAATAGGAGATACATATGACAGTGGGTGGTTTATCAACTAGTCAAGCAAAACATGATTCATGGTAAGGGTGATTTATCAACTAGTCAAGCACAACTGAATTCATGGCAAGGGTGGTTTATCAATTGTTTCAAGAACTCAATGAGTGGTTTATCAGCCCACAACAAACACTAAATCCCATTCCCTCTTTCTCTTTTGGTCAAGCTTCTTTCTTCTAGTGAAATCCCATTCCCTCAGCTCATAGATCTCTCTAGATTTTTTCATGAGCTCCACCAAGAATCCCCATATTGCTATGCATTTTCCTTTTTATTATTTCCTTAGGGGTTTCTTCATGTTCCTCTTGGAATCTTCCTTTTCTTTTCTTTTTCTCATTATTTACACCATAAAATTAATTCCAGGTGCCAACTAATCCCACTTGGGTTCATCTTTCTTCTTTCTCATTATTTACACCATAAAATTAATTTTAGGTACCAACTAATCCCACTTGGGTTAATATTTCCTCTTCCCTCTTAGATCATGGATCTGTGGTCCCATGCTTGAGGCCATTACATTATTACATTAAAAAAATCAGAGGAACAAGTACCAGGGGTGTCACAAACTCGTGCACAAACCCCACCCTTTTAAAGGGAATACCATCCTCAATGTTCTTATTAGCATGAACAAAACAAAATTGAAATTTATACACAACTCTTACATCTCTTTATCTAACAAACAAAAGATGTGTATTGTGCCCTTAATTGCCAAGGCATCTACTAGGTGGCTTCATCAGGTTCAAAGTGCTTCCATTGCACCTTGACCTGCTCTATTTTTCTATTTTAGAATGTGATCTTCCTCTAGGCCAAGATGTATAGTGGTTCTAGCTAGAATTCTCCCTTTGGTTCCACCTATATCAGAGACCAATCAATCACATGATTAGTGTCATAAAAATATTTCTTAAGCAAGGAAATATGAAAAACATTATGAGATTTTATTGTGGGTGGTAAGTCCAATTTTTAGGCCACTGGCCCCACTCTTTCCAAGATTTGAAATGGTACACTATATCTTGGTGCTAACTTGGCACATGAACCCATTTTTAATGAGCTTCAATTTAGCTTAATATGGAGATAAACATGCTCTCCCACTTGAAACTCTTTGTGTAGTCTATATTGGTATGCATAATGTTTATGCCTATCTTGGGAATCCTTTAAATTTTGCCTTGTCTGGATCATTTCCTGCTCCATTCCTTTTAGCAAATATGGCCCAACAAGTACTCTATTCACTAGATCATACCAGCTAATAAGGGTACATTAGAGAAATTTGTAGGTCTAAAACAGGCCTCAAAATAAAAATGTACAACAAAAATCACCTTTATAAGAACCAAAAGGATTCAAGATGATGATGTCAACCATGGGGGATGATTCACCATTTTTGGAGCACAAAAGTAAAAAGATTAAAAAATAAAAAAATAAAGAAACTACTTTTCCAACTCATATTTTCAACTTATCTCCCTACTATTTTACTCAAATTTCGAGTGAGATCACTCGTTTGATGAAAAATTTAATTCGTCATCCAAGGAGTACCCATGTTTCATACCTTTTATTGACCCTTCTACATGAAAAATGAGAAATACATGAAAAACATGATTGCAATAAAGGTTTTTCATGTATTTCTCTTTTTTTTTATGTAGCAGGGTCCGTTGAAAGTATGCAACATGGGTACTCCTTAGATGAGGAATTGAATTCTATATCCAACGAGTGATACCACTTGAAATTTGAGTAAAACCATAGGGAGATAAGTTGAAGATACGAGTTGAAAAAGTAGTTTTTCTTTTTTCCTTCTAAAATTTGATGATGCAATCTATTCTTATTTTATTTTTTCCACTATTATTTAACAATATTCCTTAGAAGTCCCATTTAGACCTAAAAATATCTCGAATGTTACATTTCCTTCTGTTAAGTTCCTTAAAAGGGCTCATTCACAATGACTCTTGGTAGCCATTGTTGTATGCAAATTCTACCAGTAGAAGGTAGTCATCCCACTTTCTTGGCCAATGCATCATATAAATCCTCAAAATTTCCTCCAATATTCTAGTTAACCTTTCTATTTGACCATTGTTTTGAGGATGGTAAGGAATGTTGAAAGCTAACTGAGTTTCAAAACCATCAAACAATGTCTTCCAAAATTTTTAAGTAAGCTTGGCATCTCTGTCTGCTATTATCTTTTTGGGTACTCCGTGCAACCTGCTTATCTCCATCATGAGATTCGTGCTATATATATTGCTTTATGAGTAGACTTGACAACAATAAGGTGATCCAACTTTCTCAACTTATCCATTATCACCATGATAACATCATGTTGTCTAACTGTCCTGGGAAATCCTGTAATGAAGTCCATTGATATAAAATCCCATTTCCATTCTAGGATTAGAATTTGTTGTAGCAACTTCGCTAGGTGACTACACTCAACCTTCACATTTTTCCATTCCATGCATTTGGAAAGGTATTCTGCAATATCATTCATTATTCCTAGCCAAAAGTATGTCCTTTTCATGGATGTCACCATGTTTTGATATCCAGGGTGACCTGAGTAAGGTATTTTATGGAATCCATCCATGATGAGCTTCCTTAATTCTTTGGTATTGGGAACATATTTCATATTCTCGAATGTTAAGATCCCTTCATCATTAAGTTGGAAGCTTCTTCTCACTGATTCATCTGGCTATTACTGCCAACAGTTGTTCACATATTTGTAATGCTCATCATTTGTCATCTCTTCTTTATACTTATTTGGGTGCATTTAGGCTAGCATATCCTTTTCTTTCCTTTTCTTTTATACAACAAACTATCTACTTCTAACCTTATATCTTCCAAGGGCTC
>Ga0115851_102276_pt1 | contig 10100 bp, 11 predicted proteins | sample InSIn2gowninarea_FD_83865 | JGI IMG/M metagenome (GOLD analysis project Ga0115851, IMG submission 83865)
GGGGGGCAGTGCGATCAATTCTGGGCTTCCGCCGATCCCATGTTTTTCCCCGACGTTGATCACTCCGCTCTGCATTTTTCAGGCGAACAAGTTCTCGTCGCTCAAATCCTCGTACCATTGTTCAAAAGATGGAATTTGATACCGGAGGATAACGACGTTTGGATCAAGGAAGATGATTATGAGTCTGGAACGACACTACCGATTGAGCCAAAAGAAATTCGAGGTGATGCTGAAGATGACCGGTCCTCCGAAGATCGCGAGTCTTTTAAGAAATCAGGGATTTGAGCAGGGAATGAACGGTCGGTATTTAGGGTGGTATATTTTGGGTTAATAGAAGCTCTATAGGGCTTGTAGTGGGTAATTAGATCATAGATGGATGTATATAATTGCAGATATATCCTTTTGACGTGAGGAGCCTACTTTTCTTGCTCATCATGCTACAGACCAATAGACAAACAACAATCGACAACCTAAAGTCTATTTGCTGTCATCTCCCGGCTAATCCCTTCCACCAGATACTCCAACTCCTTTCCAACCAAACCTCCACTCCTACCAAACCCGATCCTCAACTCTGCCAAAGCCTTGACAAGCGTTTCTCTCGCCACACCCATTCTTCCCGTCACATCAACAGGTAACTGAATAACAATGTCTTCTTTCTTTTGCAAACTCTTTCCCGATCCCGAGTCATCCGTATTACCCGACTCGGCATTCAGGAGTTTACCTAGCTCCGCCAATACGATTCCAACAGAAGGATGTCCTTTAGGATAGACTTCTTGCATTCCTTTCCAATGTAACGCTAAAGATTGAATGGCACTAAATAGGTCGGATACCGTTTGTTCCGAAGCGTAAATCGGTTCAGAAAGGAGTAGGGATTGGATTCGAAGGAGTGGTAAGAGGGGATAAGAGGATAGAGGCATCATTTCTGTCAACCCTTTGACGGTCTGGTTGACTTGATCGAGATGACCTCCGTCTATGGTTCAAGTGGTTCAGTGGTTTCGTCTGCCCTCAGTATAAATGTACCTAATCAAAAACGTACTTAATGCATTGGTCTCATCCAACTTGATCAACTTTTCAGCTGCATTGATCCTATTCCGTAACCTGCCAACAGCGACCTCGAATTCTTCCCCGTCGACATCGCATACGCATTCAGCCAATCCTAGAGTAAGGTCTACAACGATAAGACACGAACCTTCAGCATGCCAATGAAATCGAACGAAGCCGATCATGAACATACCTGGCATAGCTGCGGATCCATTCTTTACACATCCAGGATGTTTCACAGCCCATCTTGGATCTACCCAACTTGGTGACGATTCTTTTTCAGCTTGGGAGGATTTTTGACAGAGATCACATATACAGTCGAAATGATAACGTTCTTTCAATTCTTTTTGACGAAGATGATAGGGCATCGAAACGTCTATATAAGCCGTGACCACCTATAAAGAGCAATGCGAGTGCTAGATATCAGCGTTGACACTTTCAAGGTAACATTATTTCCAAGTCTAACAAACCTCTTCATCCGGACCGATATCTCTCAGCGAAACAACACACATTCCTTTCCCATCCGAACCACCATTTCCATTAGGGAACACTACGACTGCATTAGGTTCACAAGAATGATTGAACAATGCGGTTAAAGGTGATATGGCGATTCCTATAGGTGTAAGGGAAGATGAAGATAGGGTGAAAGAATTGGTAGCAAACTGATCGAAACGCAAAAGACTTGATTAGCTACTCTTCAAGCCGAAACTCGAAAAGATCGAAAAGTGGGACGAACAGCACAACATAAATCCATAACCTCCCCGACCCCCTCAAACCCAAAAACCTTCATATCCAAATTCCTCAATCCTCTCTTCCTCTGACTTCCGAATTCAGAACCATGTTTATCCTCAACATCTCCAGTTGTTAATTCTAGAGGAGTGTAAGGATCAGGTTCTCCTGCTGAGAGGTATTGAGACAGTTGGATGGCGACTTTGGCGAAGGGTTCGATTTGGGAGGGGGAGAGTTGGGAGCGGTCTGTTGGAAAGAGAAGCTGGGATATTTTAGTGTGACTTGTAGGGATATGCCAATGCTACGTCGGGTGAGCTTTGACTGACGAGATTGTAATGCTTCCACTTGTGACCACTATATATCAGGAGTCAATCAAGTTCTTCTTTCTGGTCAGTTCTACGGGGGTTCGATTAAGCCAGATCCCAACATTGAAACCCAAGTCCGTCCACCCTCTACTCACCCATAACCCTTCTCCCGCAGCTTTCCCCTTCCCCTTCTCACTCTTTGACCTTTTCCTCCTCTCCCAACATATCCTACCCAAAGCTCTAACATTATCAGGAGGAACCCATGATTGAGAAGATGATGATGAGGATGATGAGGATACTGTTCGTAGGATTTGCAAGGCTTTACACTCGGTTGCGTGGGATGGCCAGTTGGCTGTTTGACATTCCTGGTAGGGGAAAGACGATCATGTGATTTATGAAAACAGAACAGAAAGGGCGGAAAAGCGATGAAATGAAAATGGTGATATTGATATTATTGATCTGATCACGAGATGTATTGATACAATGATTACAAAAGGTAATGCTCACCCTAGAGCAATACCTAACAACAGCACAACCACCACATTTCTTCAACCCTCTCGTCACAACATTCGTTTCCGTCAATCCCAAAGTTCCAGCCAAATCACCATGTTTCACGCTTAATTCGTAAGGACTTAACCAACAATGACTGCAATGGGAATCCAAAGTACGATTTGAGAGGACGGCAACTACGGGAGCCGTTCGAATGATGGTTTGCGCTTTTGTGATACGGGCGTTTTCGGAGACGTAGAAACCTCGACCGGTAGTAAGTGAATGTCGGATATGTAGATGGTTTGAAGGAAAGTCTGGATAATTCACGACTGGGATAATCGGCTTAGAAGGACCGGCAGAGGTCTTGTTCTCTGGTGCAGATTCCTGGGCCTTTTGCTCTGATGCGATAGGCTTCGTCATTTCTTGTTCTTCAACGGGAGTTTGCGCATTTGATTCGGTGGAAGCGGGTGTTTTCGCCTCGTCACCATTTTGCTTTACAGACCTGCCTTGTCGAGCGGCTCTTGCAGCCTTGAGATCACTGAAACCTGACATCGTTGTTGTAGCTTAGGTTACAATTCACTACACACTAAACCGGCTCTTGAAAGCTGAAATATAATGCTGGTGATGTACTTTCTCACGATAGAGAAGAAGTCACGTGACTTGGCTGCCCACCTCGAAACTCTCTCTTTCTTTCCTTTCCTGCATCGTCGTATCGGTTGTTATGCTCATGTCAACATCGATTCGGTCAACTCCAGTCAAGCGAAGCCCTTTCAGTCCTAAGGGATACCTCCTGGGCTTCGCTGGACTATCTGTTTGTCACGTTCATGGTCGAAAGCCCGTATTCGTCATAGACAGCTTCGACGACTCTTGACAAGGTCCCACATCTGGTTCCTTCATGACCCCCTCGGCAACTGTCTTTCTCTGTTCAGATTAATATCCCACAACAGCGAGGATTTCAAAGTAAACCGAGGAAGAATAAAAACCATCCCGTCTGTTCTCATGTGACTTAACAATCTCTTGTTTCTTTTTTTTTCCTTCTCCCTGAAAAGGGAAAGGGGGAAAAAGGAAACCTTGGGACGGGGATTTGGTACTTTTTCTGATCTTTTTCTGGTATATTCGTATTCTATAAGATGAGAGGTCTCTACGAGGTATCATATATGCGTTGTAACTCAATATCATCATGTGATAGTAGCTGTTGCTATTGAATTACATCACCGAGTCCGCTGCCGCGCTATGAGTGCCCATCTTTTTCTTAAGCTCGGTCGAGTTGTACAGGGGCATGACTTCGTTATCGTTCTCCTATGATCAGTATCCTGGAAGATCGATATATACCTTGTCGTTTTTCCTATGCGTAAAAAATGAAGAAATTCGGTCTATTGTCACTGGCGGATGCACGAAGTCGGTCGTCGTGGAAAGAGTCGTTTTTACATTTTCGTAAAAAAGACTCGAGAGATTGAAGCTATATGCAAATAATCAAATACAAGAACAACCATCCAAACAGAAAGACACAACTAATTAAATACGTATTCCAAAGACACCATAAGTCGCCGCACAATACTATCGACCAAACCGAATCATTGCCGTTTTATTCTTCCGTGTTTGAAAATCTCGTTTTCCCCATTTCCTCCTTCTCTTCTCAAGCAATACTTTTCCCCATCTCTCCCCTAATAACATCCACAGTATTCTCCACCTGACCAAACCATTCCAAAGCCTTTTCAGCTTTCCTTCTCAAAACTTCATTTTCCTTAACAACATTCCCTTTACTTTCCATTGCTCCTTTAAACTTTTCTCTCAAATCCCAAGAAGCTAATCGGATAACTTTTCTAGTTTCTTTAGACATTCGATTGACTTGTTCTGTTGCGAATGATACGCCAGAATCGTTACCGTTTTCAACAGCAATGAGACTTGCTTGTAAATGTCTTCCGACATTCCTGGGAATACTTCGCGGTAAATCATAAATGACATAGACTGTGAATCCTAAAACAGCCGCTCCAGCAACAGGTGCAGCCCATTTTCTCGCAGAAGGACTACCGACAACATCACTAAGTGACATTGCTGATCCAACAAGAGATTGAACACCCATTGCTTTCCCACCAACCATAGTTAAAGCTCCGACAGCAAGAGATGCATAACCAAGTAAAGAGATCTCTGAATCTTCAGTCGATTTGGAAAGTGCTGTCGAGTTGGATCCGCCATGAGAAGCGAGGGTGGATTTCGCCATCAACACGTATTGATGAATATCGATGATATCCGCCATCGAAACCTGGGTATATTCTGATTTACTGGTCAAGCCCAATCGTAATCCCAAACCTACTCCGGTTGAACCAGGACGTCGACCAGTCGCAAACATTGCGTCTGGGTTGAAAACTCTCACCGGTTTCTTCACATCACCAGGCAGGTATTTCTCTCCCATTTCGGTCACGTTTCGTACCGAACTTGTCGTCAAGTGTTTAGTGTTTTCCTCCGATTCGTAGATAGCATACTCGATCGACTTGAGCATAGCACGTCTAACTTCCGCAGCGTAATCCCAAACACCCAACAGACCAGGGTAACTTGGCTAGACAGATTAGTGAAGTTGTTGAAGGGTTGTTGAGTTTGAGTTTGTTTCCTCCTAGAGAAGAAGAGGAGAAGGATACCGATGTCAAAGAAGAAGAGGGAGAGGGAGAGGGAACAGAAAAAGAACGAGTCAAACCCATTTATCAAAGATATCTCGTCTCCGCTCTCCTCACAGGAGGTTCCACCAAAAACCATGAAAAAACCCGATTACGAAGAGGTTGTCCAATCCTAGTCTGTACACCCGGTAGATTATTAGATCATTTACAAAACACTCAAAGTTTCAAATGTGATAAATTAATGTGGTTGATATTAGATGAAGCGGATAGATTGATTGAAGAAGGTTTCGGTGAAACTTTAGGAGGGATTATGAAAGCTTTGGATGGAAGAAGAAGATTGGGTTTGGAGGCTGAGAAAATGGGGAGTATCGCTGCGGGGCCGGGTCATAGGTTGAAGGTTGTTGCGACGAATACGAATGGTGGGAATAAGGAAAAGGAGAATGGGGGAAGGAAAGGAATGCCGAAGATTGAAGGTTTTGATGATAGTTCTGATGAAGAGGGAGATGATGATTGGGATTACGAAACTATGGGACCTAAACCTAAAGCAAATACGGGATTACCAGAATCCATCCCGTCGAAGAAAGGTTCCTCGACGAATTCGAACCTTACACCTTTAAATTCAGGTCATTTACCTTCTTCGACAAAGATTTTCTCTTCTGCTTCCAATTGGCCTTATTGGCATCTAGGTCGAAGAACCATCTTATGTTCTGCTACTGTTTCAGGAGAAGTTGAAAAGTTAGCTGGAGTAGCACTGAAAGATCCTAAAATGTACCGAGGTTCAGATGTTCCTGTTTCGAAAGATGAAGAAGGAGGAGGAGAAGAACCTGAATTGAAGAGTCTAGTTTCAATGCCGGTCGTCAAAAAAGATAAAGAGGAAGAAAAAGAAGAGAAATTCACTCCTCCTAGTCAATTGGATCAACGTTATGTGATTGTTCCATTGAAATTACGTTTAGTCACGTTGATTGGTTTGTTGAGAAGTTTGATCGCGAAAAGTAATGCGGATGGAATGATGGGTATGAATGGGAAGAAAATGGGAATGAAGATTATCGTTTTTATGAGCTGTACGGATTCAGTTGATTATCATTGGAAGATGTTGGGTGGTGTTCAAATGGGAGCGCAACAAGAAACTGAAGAAGAGGTAGAGAGTAAAAGGAAACAAAAGAAACGGATTGGGAAAGATGGGGAAGAAGAAGAACCAATAAGTTATACTTGTCCTCTTTTACCTGCTACTTCGATTTATCGATTACATGGTTCTTTGGCATTACAAACTCGACGGAATTCCTTGGCATCTTTCGCTTCTGCTTCTTCCCCATCGACATCTTCCGACGCACCAGGAAACTCGATCTTATTATGTACATCCGTCGCTTCTCGTGGATTAGATCTCCCACTAGTCCGAGCCGTCATTCAATATGATTTACCTACCGAACAAGGAGTCAATGAATATGTTCATAGAGTAGGTCGTACAGCACGAGTTGGTCGAGGAGGAGAATCATGGGCTTTTGTAGGAGATAAAGAATCTGAATGGGTTTCATGGGTTGAAGAAGGAATGTCTACTGATACTTTGGGAAAACCTATGGGGAAAAGAGAAGTGGGTCAGGTTAGGTTGAAACAGGTTGGAGTGGAAAATGTTTTACAAAGAGGTTTTACACCGAAGAATGCGATGGCAGGAGGGAGGGAATATGAGGCGAGAGCTACTCAGGTTCAACTGGCTTTCGAACGTTGGGTTTTGGATAATGAGGAGGTTAGTTATGTGCTATAGGTTTTTTTTGGTTTTCGCTTTGTTGAGCTGGAAGTTTGTCTTGATGTGCTGATGCTATCTTTTATTTTCGTGTATCTACATTATTTTTTTCATTGATATAGAACGCCGATTTAGCACGAGTAGCTTATTCCTCCTACATCCGAGCATACTCTACCCATCCCTCAGAAGAAAAAAGGTTTTTCCATGTGAAAAACCTTCATTTAGGTCATTTAGCCAAGAGTTTCGGATTAAGAGAAACTCCTGGGAAAATTGGAGCTTCTGGTGGAGTTGGTCATGGGAAGAAAGATAAAGATGGGAAAGATGGCAAGGGGAAACGGAAACGAGATGAGAAGGTTAAAGATGTTGGTCCGATGGATGATGATTCAGAAGATGAAGATGGCGACGGTGAGCGAAGAGAAAAGAAAGCTCGTATCCCCACACCAAAACTTCGAGGATCCGCCGCAGCTCAAACCGACGTTGAGAAAAGAATGTATGAAGCTGTTAGGAAACAAGGTAGACTTACGAAAGTCGGTGGTCAAATGGGTATGGGTGCAGGGAAAGGTAGAGCTGATGGTGGTGCGGGAGGAGGAGAGTTTCAGGTGGTTAATTTGTCGATGGGTGGGTTGGAGAAGATGGTTCAGGGGAGGAATGGGAATGGGGCGGGGAAGAAACGATGATTGGGGATGAAGGGATCCTTAGACTGCTGTTTGCGACTGTTGTACATGAGGAGGTATTGCTGCATTGAATATACCAACAAAATACCAAATCCTCTCGGTAACTTCAATTGCCATGCGCAATTAATTGCCTATCACGCAAATTATATTACGTGAATTTGCAATAAAGTCAACAAACCTCTACAAAAGCTCGCAATTCAACAACATCACATCTTTGACTTGACTTGAATATCGTATGGCTATTTTTGGGATTATATGATTGATAATCAATATACCCATGTGGTCAGGCTTGGTGGTTTATGAAAAAGAGGCCGGCTTTGTACATGTCTATTCTGATATTAGATTCCAGCTATTAGCTAGCTTCTGCAGATCTATTATCAGCAATGAAATCGATATCTCATTTCAATCCGGAACTTGATCCGGTCCACTCAACAGCAACACTAGCAGCAGCGGCATCAGTTACCACCCCCACAAACAAGAAAAGACCATGGTATCGTCCGGTCACGATCATTCTCAACTACTTGATAGAACAATGGTTCATCTTGGGATTGGGCGTTGTCGTTGTTTTGGCATGGAGATGGCCTCAGGTGGCGAAAGATGGAGGAAGTGAGCCCTGCCACGGTTTGAAGTTTGAAGTTAGGATAGGCTGGTTACTGATGGGTTTTGTTGGTTGCAACCGTTTGTGGTTGCTTTCTTTGTTTTGGAATTGACCAGGCATTAAAGCGGAGTATACTGTGAGTGAGCTATGATAGGGCCAAGCACACCAACATATCAACGGTGTATGTAAAGTCCTTTTCTCACTCACAGCTTCTTCTCCCTCTCACAAACACAGATCCACTACGGAGCCATAGCTCTAATATTCCTCATAACCGGCTTAACCCTCTCCACAACAGCCTTGATCCATCAAGCTCGTAACATCAATCTTCATCTTTTTACTCAAATATTCTCGTTTTTGTTTTTCCCAGCTGTGGTTTATGCGATTGTGGATATCATAGAAAGAACAGGTGGTGGGGGTGTAGATGGATATGTGCTTGTGGGGATGATGGTTATGGCGGTTATGCCGACTACGGTGGCTAGTAATATTACGATGGTTAGTACGGAGAGACTTTTGGCTACCGTGTGGACGTTTCCTTTCTGTTCTATGCTTGACGCCTTATGAAAACAATTCCATCCCTTCCTCTTATACCCCCATCCCAATTACCGTCCGCTTCCTTTCGTCCCTTCCTTTTCTCCCTTCCCATTGCTACCCTTACCCTCTATCTCCCCCACCCACTACCACCCCAGACCCGAAACGCAAAAGGCAACACCGAATCCGCAACCATAGAAGTTTGTCTCGGTAACCTCCTAGGGATCTTCATAACTCCTCTCTTACTTCAAATGTTTCTTTCTTCATCGGATACTTGGGCTTTTGGTGCTCCGGTAGCGCAAGGGGGTAAAGAGGGAACGGAAGGATTGAAAGAAATTTATAGAAGAATGGGGAAACAGTTGGGGTTGAGTTTGTTTTTACCTTTGGTTGTTGGGCAAGGGGTGCAATAGTTAGTTTTTGAGGTTCTGTTTTTTTTTTTTTTCTCTGAGGGTTTTCAAAAGGAGGAAGAGATGTCTGACACAAGATACCTTGCTGCACTGAATCATCTTTCCCATGCGCAACATTTAGTTTCTTTCCGAAGGAGACTAAATGGGTAGCTGCCAAGTTTAGATTGGCAAAAGTTTCTTCATTTCTCTTATTACTCTTGATCTGGTAAGTTCTAGTTTCCATTTTCCACTTTCTTTCTAAAGGGCTTTAAGCCAAGAAAACAGGAAAATAATCTCAATATAAAACGTCCCCCCGCCCACCTTCACTCTCTTCTTGACTCGCAGGTCAACATTCTCCACCCAATTCGCCGAAAACGCATTCACCCAAATAAACACCCGTTCCATCCTCTTCATAGTATTCACCAATTTCCTACTTTATATTTTATTCACTATCATTTGCGTGTTTTTAACGAGGTTACCTTTTATCGGAAGACATCGTCAGCAGGGGCTCCGGGCGGATAGCAATGTGAAAAGGAAAGGAAAGGAAAAGGAAGGGGAAGTATGGTGGGAAAGGATCGTGAGAGCTGCGAGGTTTGGGAAACCGGAAAGTACGGCGGTTTGTTTTTGTGCCGCTGCGAAAGGGTGAGATCTGGTCTACTTTTTGGCTTTTGTCCTGACTTTTGTTAACGACAAAATAAGCGATAGCTGATCTCAATTGCCGTATTCCGATTTTGGATTATCAGGATCGTTGTTGGTGCGCCGGTCTTGGAGATTCTCTATGGAGGATTCACAGCAAAGAATAGAGCGATCATATCGATTCCGTTAGTCTTGTACCAAGGTAAGCATTTTCTTCATACTGCATAAAACAACCTTGGGGGGCAGTGCGATCAATTCTGGGCTTCCGCCGATCCCATGTTTTTCCCCGACGTTGATCACTCCGCTCTGCATTTTTCAGGCGAACAAGTTCTCGTCGCTCAAATCCTCGTACCATTGTTCAAAA
>Ga0115851_102277_pt1 | contig 10099 bp, 10 predicted proteins | sample InSIn2gowninarea_FD_83865 | JGI IMG/M metagenome (GOLD analysis project Ga0115851, IMG submission 83865)
ATGGCATAGAAGATATGGACATTTACATTACAAGGTTATTCCCTCTCTCAATAAATTAGTAAATGGCATTCCCAATATTAAAGAAGATCGTGAAGGAATATGCAAGGGATGTGCCTTAGGAAAGAATGCAAGGAAACCATTTACAGGAAGTGAAACAAGCTCTAAAGAAATATTGGACCATATCCATTCAGATGTGTGTGGGCCTATGTCTGATAAATCACTTAGAGGTCATCTTTATTATGTAACCTTCATTGATAATCACTCTAGAAAGACATGTTTCTATCTACTCAAAATAATGGACAAAGTATTTGAAAAGTTCAAGGAATTTATGTCTGAAGTAGAGACCTTAACCGAAGGGAGAATAAAGAGTTTGAGATCCGATAATGGTGGGGAATACATTTCAAAAGAAATAATTGCATATTGCAAAGAAACATGGATTAAGAGGGAGCTAGTTGTTCCCTACAATCACGAACAAAATGGAGTTGCAGAAAGAAAGAATATAACACTTGAAGAATGTAAACGAACAATGATTTTTGATCAAGATATTCCTAAATTTCTATGGGGAGAAGCTATAATGATTGTTGTATATATACAAAATAGAAGTCCCCATAGAATCCTCCATAATATGACACCCAAAGAAGCATTCACAGGAAGGAAGCCATGTATGGACCATCTCCGAATCTTTGGATGTCCTGCGTATATCCATGTTCCAAAGGACAAACGAAAGAAGCTAGATTCTACAATCAATAAAGGAATTTTTGTTGGCTACAGTGTTTTTTTAAAGGCATATAAAATCTACATCAAGGAAGGAAGACATATTGAAGTAAGCAGGGATGTTATATTTGATGAAAATCATGCCTACTAAAGATCCAAAGATATTCCTATTGATTCCGATGGGGAAGACATACTGTTACTGCTCAAACTAGCAGGGGACCTAAGGGGGATCCCTAAAGGCCAAATGCTAGACCAAGGGCAACAATGGAGACTTAGCCCAATGTCACCTCAGCTAAGGCTCCCTTCTATTTATGGACTTTCACCAATGGGAGGAGACTTGGTATATTATGGAGTCACCAATGAAGGATAAGTCAATGAAAGAATGTGGAGTGACCCAAATAATCCATTTTCCAAAAGAGTTAGAAAGATAGAGCTTGCTTACTTTCTAAGCAAGGTACAATGTTTTCTAGGGAAAGGGAGGATTTGAGGGTTAGGTTATGGGATATGAGTCGTGAAGGAATTTCCTGATCCCCAAAAACCTTATTCAAATTGGTATCCTAGATGATTCTTGAAGAATTGACTTTTCAAAGGAATGGGACCACATGGGACCAAGTGGACCCAGTCTATAGGGTAGGGGAGAAGAGTATGGCAACCAATGATGTCCCCAACCTGAACAAGGTATGGAAATGGATCAAAGAAAGAATATCCACTTAAAGGTTTGAATTGATCCAATAAGGTACTAGCCTTTGGGGATGCAAGGGCAAAGTTTGATCTTGAAGCTAAGGCTTGGCTTTTCTCACAACTCCACAGTTAGAATGGCCTCAAATTTGGAGGATGTCTTGAGGAAATACCAGCACAAGAGATCCTAAGAGATCAAACTTTTTGGATGGGTAGTTTTCCGAGAAAATGATGTCCTAAGTGACCTAACTTGGCTAGACTTGGGAAAAGGTGAAAAGATATGATTTTAGGTGACCACCTCTTGGTAGATCAGTGCCTTAGTCTTGGGAGAATGGAGTCTATTATGAATATGGGTGAGGATCTTTCGTTCCTAGTCAAGGAGACCTCAAGACCACTTGCTAGCCCTCTAGGTAAAAGAGAAGCAATCTTGCAGCGTTTCTACTTAGATGTACATAGAAGGTGGCTTATCATGGTCAATTTGTTGATAGAATTACCCCTAGGAGATTTCGTTCACATTACATGGCCCATACATTGAGAGATGCTATAATAGCGACAAAATTCCACAATTTAAAGCAGTAAATGCATGCAGCAATTAACCCTAAAAATAGCGAAAATCCTAGTCCAATGTATATGACAAAGTAAAACAAGAATAACATTAAAAGCATGTACTTACATGTAACATAATATATCCAACCATCCATAATTGACAAAAGAGAAGCTCCAAGATAAGATAGACCAATATCCACACATTAACATTCATCCATAAAGCTCCAGTTCATCCTCGAGAAAAAGTGAAAAATTCTCAAGAGAGAGAAAAGATCCAATCCAAAATGATGATGAGATAATGAACTCATCTCAATTGTATTTATACACTAATGAGGAGTTCGAATTAGCCTCCTTGGCCTGCATAAGCCCCAAAAATAAAATATTGTTCTAGTAATCCAACTTTTGGTGACAAGCCCACAAAACTTGGATTCCGCGGACTCTTTGATGATGATGAGAACTCCTTATTGATGTGAACTTGACTCGATCTAAGAAGGCTAAGATCAAGAGGGAGATGATGCACTCTAAAAAGATAATATTATTTTGATTATTTCTATTGATTGTTTCATTATGAGTCTCTTGGCTTGCTTGATCGTTCTTGTTCTTCCATAGCCTCCTCGTGAGGATTGCAGGTACATGATGAAGATTGCCAAGGTGTAGAAAAATCGTTGGAAATATTAGAAGAACAATGTGACAAAAGACTCGTGATAGGGAGCAGACAAGATTACCCTGATTGAAGCATGCTTCTATGAAGATGATTAGAAGTATTGAAGAATGATGCTGACCTAGATTGCTAAAGATGAACCTTGATTTTTTCTTCTATGTAGAGGACTCTTGTTTAAGAGGGAGTTGCTTTTGACATAAGCTTGGTGGTATCTTTGTACAATGGATTGCAGGTCCATCGATACCTCCCTCATAAATTATTTGAAGAAGTTGCAAGACTCTGATGATTGAGTTGATTGATTCATTGATTGGTTCGTTGTTCTGTCTGTTGAAGTCTATTGTTATGTGTTGAATTCAATTATCGTCTGCTGGATTCTACTATGGATGTTGATGCCTGCTTCTGTGAGAAGCCACTTATTATTTGTTGGATTTGACTATGGATACTGAGATTCACCTTTATGACAAGCCTCTTATTGTCCACTGGTTGCTGATGATTGCTTTTGTGAGAAGCCATTGCTAAGGTCTACTATTGTCTGCTGATCATTGTTGATGTTTGCTTTCGAAAGAAGCCCTGGCTGAAGTTGAATGAACAATTGAATGTTGTTGAACCATGGCTACATTTCTAATGTTGAACTGAGAATCCCTTTAAAGAGGGAACGTTGATGACATAACATCATATTGATGATTCCTCCCATAGGCTGTGTGTTGTGAGACATTGTTGTTCGAGAGATGTGTTGATGATTTCTCCTGAAGGCTGTGTGCCATGAGACATTGTTGTCCAAGAGATATGTTGATGGTTCCTCCTCTAGGCTGTGTGCTGTGAGACATTGTTGTCTGGGAGATGTGTTGATGATTCCTCCTGAAGGCTGTGCCATGAGACATTCTTGTTTGGGAGATATGTTGATGGTTCCTCCTGTAGGCTGTGTGCCATGAGACATTGTTGTCCGAGAGATTTGTTGATGATTCCTCTTATAGGCTGTGTGCTGTGAGACATTGTTGTCCGAGAGATTTGTTGATGATTCCTCCTATAGGCTGTGTGCCATGAGACATTGTTGTCTGGGAGATGTGTTGATGATTGCTCCTGTAGGCTGTGCGCCGTGAGACATTGTTGTTCAGGAGATGTATTGATGATTTCTCCCATAGGCTGTGTCGTGAGACATTGTTGTTCGAGAGATGTATTGATGATTCCTCCTATAGGCTGTCTGCCATGAGACCTTGTGGTTTAGGAGATGATTTGTTAGTTTCTCCCTTAGGCTGTGTGCCATGAGACCTCGTGGTCGGGGAAATGCTTTGAGATGGATGCTATTTATCTTTCCTTATGATGAGTTTGAGAGAGAGAAACTTGGATTGTGTTCTCTTCCTTAGGCTGTGGGTCGTGAGACCGATGGATTGGTCGGGAAGGATGATCTTGAGAGAATGAAAAACTACCTCCCTAGCTAAGAGGGAGTGTTGAAATATAATGTAGCTATGGTCGACATTTTTCATCGCAAATACAAAGAAGAAATCAATCATTGGTCACCTCTAAGTTGGCTCATCTAATGCCCATAAGTCGGCTCCTATAAGGTTTACATCTCAGCCCCATTAGGGCTAATTAGCCCTCATATGGCGCCTATTTATATGAGTTCGTCTATCCTCATTTCGTCCACTATCAACCACAATAATTCTTTCTGCAATCACAAACAAGGCTAGTCTTATATTGCAGAGCATATTCACACATCCAAAGAGGATAATAAGGGATCTTTTGACTACGATTTTTGTCTCCTTGAAAGGCTTGTTGACTATAGTGATTTGGGTGTCTTTGTCTTTTGTTCTATTGATTCTTTGAGGCCGAAAATTACAAAGAACCTCACTTCTTTTTTATGCGACATACTTCTGAAGTTTTCCAAGGGTTTACTATCAAATTCTTGACAGTTCATTGGAATACTTTTGTGGTGACCTCAGCGAGAACCTCAACCTCTTATCATAGTGACTACAGGCTTATTCTTCAGCCTCCTTGTGTAGACTTTACTCCTGAGTCCTTGGACAAAAGTGAAATTTCTCTCCTTCTATGAGCAAACCTTGATTGGGTATTTCTTTGTTGACTATTTTGGATTTGTTGGAATATTTTGGTGTACTATTTATGGGCAAAATCTCTCTCTCATAAGGAAAGAATTTTGGGTTTTCCCCTTGTGGGTTTTGCCCTCACTGTGAACCTAATCTTGGTGCCCCTTATCCCTTGCTTATTGTCTATTGTGATCTCTGTTTACTGTTCTTGTTGAAGAATTAATGGTTGAAGTTTTTCATGTATAACTACTTGTTGATTAAAGGATAAAGAAAGAACTATTTGTATCAATAGATGTAGTTATCGATTGTGAAGCACTATTCTAGTCATTACAACACTAGAATTTCAACAGAGAACACTCTTTTTTTGATGCTTACCCATGCTTCATCTAGGTTAACTTCCCCCTACGGAATTTGTAACTATGGTTAGTCTTGATAATGTATATTTGGTCACTTGATGTATTTGTATTTATCATTGTAAGTCATATTTTAAATGCTAGAGTCAAAAGAAAATTTATTTTGAGTCAGCCCCATTGCAACATTTTAAAGAAGGAAATTTGAATTTTTGAAATGTAATTTTTGGTTCCAAAAGTTGTCAAGTAGGTCCCTTTCCAAGTCAAGCCAGCCTTGGCTAAAGGCACACCCATTCGACGAAGACAGACTACTATATAAAGGCCTTTCGGCCTCCTCCACATGGGCATTCACATTCTCTCACACATGACAAGTTCTAGGCAAGCAAGCGAAGGGAAAGGACAAATATGACAAATAAAAGGATGACTCGACTCTCTTCTCTTTCTTGCAACTTGCACATGTGGATAGACTCTTATCTCTCTGGTTTGCAGTTTTTCAAGGCATTCTGTCGCAGGGGGCCGAAATTTAGGGCAACTGCAGGGGCCAAAATTTCTGGGGTGACTAGCAATTGCAGGAGGGTTGAAATTCTAGGTTAGGACAAACAAAACAAATTGTTGGATTAGATTGGGAGGCTTTACTTAGAGGGAAAGACCAGGTTTGACCATAAGTCTAGGTGTGTCTCTCATTGATCAAGAACAGTTTCTCTATTGAAAAAGTTGGATTTTTCCACAGTAAATCTTGTTTTCTTTCTATGCATTGTGATCTCTTTTGTTCTACTGTTCTTTATGGTTGAATTTTTGAAGTGTAATTGCTAAATGATACATTGAATAATTTAAAAGAAGATCTACATTAAAAGTAATTATCAAAATTTCAGAAATATTGTGCTAATCTCTATTGCACTTAGAAAATCAAGATCCCCCTCCCTCGCTCTCCACCTTCTTGCCATTTATTCCCCTATTGGGATATTCAAGAGGCTATTTGTGTTATGAACATAAGTATATAAAATAATATAGATAAATAATTTGTGATTAAATAATAGTTATTGAATAATAATTAGTATAATGAAATGACGTGTCTCAAAGGACATGACTATTCATGAAAGGGCATCTCACCTAAGCATACATACCATTCTTTCATCATATGAAGGGGCATCATATCATTCTTTCATACATTATTATATGTATTATCATTATGATGTATTATTATTTATCCAAATGGATATCGTTATATTCTAAATATTTTGGATTATCAGTGCGTGAGCCATCTTTGGTTTTCACATTTGGTATCAGTGTGAAATTTCCTTAATTGAAGCAACTAGAATTTAATCTTCTATCTATTACAGATTATTTGTCTTCAGAAATTAATTACGACAAATAATGATAAAATCACCACAACAAATTTCATAAATAATAAAAGGAATTGAGAAATAATTCACACAAAATGATTAATTCCAGTATTTTTGGACAAATTGTCCTTGGAGAAACCCAAGTGTGGGGAAAACCAGTTCCGCAGATGATGGTTTTATTATTCTTCAACAAAAGTTAAGAATTACAATCTACTTGTCTGTCACTGGCAAGCTTCGACAAATATTTTTCTCTTCACCAAATTGATCTGGAAATCACAAAGTCTCCCTCTGTAAATGTATTCGGCCTCTCTATGCAATTCACACTTCTCCCAACAATTCACACTCACTTTGCAGTTCACACTAGTTGCTCCATAAATTTGCACAACCTCCAGCAAAATTATTCTGCAAGCAAATTTGCCTCGAACAACTTGTCTGACCAGTTCGCACTGCCTTTTGGTGATAATTGCGACAACTGGCAACTGAAACGAGCCTCCCTATCACTCGCTCTGGCTAACTTGCCAATTGTACAGGTAAAATCAACTGCTTCTTTTGCTGATGAATTCGACCTCCTTCCTTTCACTGGAAATTGGATATCACTAAGAAAATTCTTCCAGAAACCATCTCCCCAATCTTCTTTGTTGATACCCTTTTGCCGTTGTCTTCCTTGCTCAAACTGCACCCTTGCTATCTTTGCAACTGGTTGATTCGAACTCCTTGTGATGTCTCTATCTGACCCATCAATTTGCTCTTATAATCTCCCATTGACAAATCAATGACTGTGATCTAATCACAATCGATGGCTAAGATCATCTTGACCCCATCAAATAACTTTTTTGCAATTCTATAGAGCAAAATTGATTTACCTCAATTAATCTGATTTAATTAACCATTTTCTTCAGTTATACTTTAGGAAAATATTTAATAATTGGCTAATTAATCTAATTAAGGAATTTTCTTTAGAAACTTCTTTTAGGTCTTGGAGATAATTATCCTACTATGTCCCTTAGCCTCTTAGACATGATAGAGACTAGAACACTTGTCTGAGCTTCTAAAACACTAACACTCCCTCTTAGCGAGGAAGGTGTTATCCACTACTCCCAACTTATACCTGAAGAAGACAAACTTTGTTGTACCCAAGGCCGTCGTGAGAATATCCGCAACCTGTTGATCTGCGGGAATATACTATAGTTGAACCGATCCACACTGTACACAACCTCTGATGAAGTGGTATTTGATGTCGATATGCTTCAACCTATCATGGAACATTGGATTCTCAGAGAGCTTGATGCAACTTTGATTATCACAGTAGATATTGGTCGAATCCAACTGTTGACCAAACAATCCCACTTGTAGCTTTCGAAGCCAAATAGCTTCACATGTGGCCATGCTCACTGCCATGTATTCTGGTTCTGTAGAACTCAGTGCTACGGGGTTCTGCTTCCTGCTGCACCAAGAAACAATCCTTGATCTAGTATTGAACCAACACCCTGAGGTGCTTTTTTGATCCACAAAACTGCCTGCCCAGTCTGCATTTGTGTATCCCATCAAACTAACACCATCACCTTGAGTATATCACAATCCATACTTGACTATACCGCGCAGAAATACACGCCTCGCTGTTGTTCAATGTACTCTCTTCAGCTCTACCATGAACTGACTGAGAGTGTTGATTGCGAAACAAATGTCTGGCCTTGTGTTGACCAGAGACATAAGAGATCTGATGAGTTGCCTATACAAGTTTGGGTCCATTGCTTCGTTCTCTGATGTGCTGATCTTCCTCTAGTTGGTAATCATAGGCGTAGACATGGGTCTAAAGTCCTGCATCTTGAATCTCTTCAAGATCTCCATAGTGTATCTCCCTTGCCTAAGGAAGATCTTCTCATCTGCCTACCATACCTCTTGTCCTAGGAAGTAATGCATCAATTTCAAGTCCATCATCTCGAACTCTGCTACCAAGTCCTTCTTGTAGTCTTCTATGAAACTTGATGACCTTGTCAAGAATAAATTATCTAGATAAAGTATTAGAATGAGTGGCTCACCTCCTATCATCAAATAGTAGAGGTTAGAATCTGCCTTGCTCTTCACGATGCAGATTTGCTGCAAGTGGCTATCAATCTGACCATACCATGCCTTGCGAGCTTGCTTGATTCCGTATGGTGCCCTTTTCAACTTGCAAACATGTATATCTCTCTCATGCGCCTTGAATCCCTCTAGCTGTTCGATATATACCTCCTCTTCTATCACCCCGTTCAAGAAAGCTGTCTTGATGTCCATCTGGTGAATCTGCCATCCCATCTGCGTTGCTAATGAGATCATGAACCTGATAGAAGTGTATCTGGCCACTAGAGTGAATATATCCAGGTAGTTTAGTCCATCCTTCTGTGCATAACTCTTGGCCACAAACCTAGCCTTATATTTCTCCACATTGCCATCTACAACATACTTGATCTTGTATATCCATCGAGAGCCAACTACTGACTTGTCAACTGGTTTAGATACAATCTCCCATACATCATTGATCATGATGGAGTTATACTCCTCCAACTTTGCATCCTGCCACACTTGATGTTGTGCAACCTCCTAATATCTGAAAGGTATCAGCTAAAAGGCTCTCCTATCAATGACCCCTGTCACCAACACCTTATACCTGTCTAGCTGTCTATGCTCTCTCGTGCTCGCCCTATGATCTCCCATAAATTTTTGCGCATCCTTGAATGTTTGAATTGGACCTTCTTGCTCCACATCCTGCCCCTGTCGTGCTGTCTGTTGTGAATTCACTGCACCACCTGCACTTGAGCTAGTTCTCGTATTGGTAATTGTACTTGTGCTCTGCTGTCCCTACGATTGTTGCTCAACCCTTGGAGCTTTTGATGGCCCACTTTGATCATCTGTTGGCAACTTGCGAGATCTGCAGAAAGCTTTCTCCTCTTGGAATTAACATCCCGTCTCATGATGATCATCTTACTACCAAGAATGTAGATCCTGTATGCCTTGGATGTTTTGCTATATCTAATGAAATAACCCTTCTTTATAGTCAGATCCAATTTGGTGTGTTTGTCATTTGGAAAATGACAATAAGTTATACTGTTATACTGCCAAAGATTCTAAAGTGTCTGACCTCTGGCTTCTTCCCTATAAAGGCCTCTTCTGGTGTCATCTTCCCCAACGTTCTATGACAAATCGTGTTCTGTATGTACATTGCTGTGCTACATGCCTCTGCCCATAGAAACTTGGGCATATCTTGGTCATATAACATTGCCCTTGTTGCCCCAACTATTTTTCTATTCTCTCTCTGTGAGTCCATTCTGCTGTGGGTTGTATGGAGTTGTCCACTCCCTTTTGATGCCCTCCTATGCATAAAACCCCGTGAAGGCCCTGGCTAATAGCCTATATCTTGTGTCCTTTGTCTCATTGTTCATTATGTTTTGGTAGTTGTTTGATGAAGAGAACGCAATAATAATCAAGCTAAAGAGGAACTTAAGTAATAAAAGCAAAAATACTTCACAAGCAGTTATCATAAGTAAGAGAAATCATCTATACTGCTGCCCCTAGATTTCTCAACAAAGGCAACCATAAGATAGCATAAGATGATCATTTGTTCTCCCATGATATCTAGAGCTCTTTCAAGTTTCCTTCCAGTTGAATGAGTATTTTCCTTTTGTAACATCTACCACTTCTTTCAAATTATAAGCCATCTCAAAACAATGATCTCAAGCTTTTCTCTTCCTGGCAACATTGAATTTATCTCATTTCTCCCCTTACATC
>Ga0115851_102281_pt1 | contig 10091 bp, 6 predicted proteins | sample InSIn2gowninarea_FD_83865 | JGI IMG/M metagenome (GOLD analysis project Ga0115851, IMG submission 83865)
GATTACATCTCTAAATGAGAAAAGAGGTGGCCTTATAAGAATAGATGCAGACATGGAAGCCTTTGGTGATATGATAGCAGAACAAAGGCTTTTGGATATTCAGACAACAAACGGGATCTACTCAAATACCACGACTGCCTACACAGATACATCCAGGAAGAGATGGAGTTCTTGAACATTTCCTCACTCGACACAGCATACCGATACGCTGTCAAAATCGAGCAAAAGTTCAAACAGAAGAAGCGAGACTTTGGATCTGTAAATCCGAAGCCCAAAGGACAAAGCCAAGGAGGGGTGACCCAAGACAACCTGTCGAAGCCGCAAGAAAAGAACAAAACCACGAAGTCCAAGAAGGACACAGGAAAGCGGTGTGAGTTCCACAAGGGTTCCACTCATAACACAAGTGAGTGTTGGACCAAGCAGTTGCTGCTGGCCGAGTTGAAGGCTTCCGAATCAGACGCATGTTCCGACCCTGAGCCAAAACTCGACAAGGGGAATGGAAAATGGAAGAAGATCATTTATGTGGATCCCAATGCCACTGTTGCCACTGCCAAGATCCAAAAGAATGAGCCCGAAAACCCAGAGGAGGGGGAGTGTCTTTTCCACTCATAGATGTCGGTGAAGGGTTCATCGTTGCAATTCATTGTCGATAGTGGCAGCCAAAAGAACATCATTTCAGTAGAGGTCGTGAAGTGGTTGGGCCTACCGACTACACCACACCCACAGCCGTATAGTATCGGGTGGCTTCATGAAGGACTAGATCTCAAAGTTCGCCAATAGTTCCGCCTTCCCTACAGCATCAAGCCCTTCACAAACAATGTATTGTGTGATGTTACACCTCTGGATGTTTGCAATGTACTATTAGGCCAGCCATACTTTTTGAGGCGACATGCTATGTATGAGTCAAGGCCTCGCACTGTCATTATTTCTTTGGATAATTCACTATATAGGATACCGGAGGTACCCCACCTACCGCCACCTCTTTGATCACTGCCAAGAAAGGCAGCAAGCGCATCTCCCAGACTAGGAAATTCATTTTCTGTCTAGTTCACTCCCAAACTAAGGGGAAGGTCGTCACCATGACCCCCACAAAGGGTTCCTCCAAGCAGCAACAGTAGCAGAGGGATATGGTCATGATAGAACACAGGAACAACTTCTCCTCACCCATAGGGGTACCACACAAGTTTAAGGTGGGCGACAAATTTTGGTTACATCTGCAAAGAGAACACCTTACTGGAACCCATCAGAAACTCAGACCACTCCGACATGGTCCATACACAAGTGCCAAGGCTACATGCATCAATGCTTTGAAGCACAACATTACTCCATTCCTTCGCTTGCACCGAGTGTTCAATGTGGACGGTCGTCGACCATGCTTCCCACCATTTCTAGACACCTCAGAGATTGCAGAACAGTTCACCAGGGACCAAGTTCAGCAGATGGAGGAAATCAACGCAATGGGGACCATTGCTTCCTAAGGGGGGAGGAATGATCTAGGTGGATGTTGGTGGCCACCCACCTATCCCATTTGGACCCCCACAACTGTCTCTTTTAGTTTTTTTCAGTTTCCTAAATTGTAGCATAGTTTACTATTTTTAGCATTTTTTCGGGTCCTGAACTTTCGATGCTGTTTTGAGGCCCTAAACGATGTTTTTTGGGAAATATGGGGCATGGGCTAACATTTCCCTTCCCAAAGTTGTAGTGCTCGGACAGATCTTTCTAACGAGCTATTGTACACATCAAACGAAGATCATATACCAAAGTTACAACCTCGGGAAATTGATGTACCAATTTACCCAAATGGGGCCCACAATTCTAGCGTTTCATCTTCTAGGGTTAGGTTTTGGGATGTGAATGATTTTCCATTGTTTCTCAACAATAAATATGCCTTTGAGCCTCATTGTAAAAAAAAGTTCAGAGGCATGTCGCCACGACATCTCTTCTCAGAGATAAGCTACCATTGCCCTAGTTGGTTTATTTCCATTTCTAGTTGTAAGCATATCTTAGTATTTTACATTAATGAAATGAAGTATTATTTCCGCTGCATCTTTGTGTCTATGGTTATCTCTGTAATTTGTTGCGTTTCTGTTTAAATCCAAATCTTAGAATTCCGCAAAGTAGCTGTCCTCATCAGGGCGAGATTTTGATCTCTTGTTATCATGCTTGGGATCTCATTGCAGATTCTCTCAGTGGCTCCATGAGGAGTTCTTTGAAATGATTTACCAAAACTTGTTCCATTTCCTCATGTTTTGTAACTCGTAGTCCTTCTTCATCTTTTATAGAGGAGATTTTGTTTCTTTGTCTTCCCTACATCATTGCTTGATGGAAGAACTTTGTATTCCTCTCCCCTTCTCGTAGCCAGTTCACTCTGGATTTTTGCCTCCATACGATCTCTTCTTATTTCCTTCTTTCTTCCATTTGCCCTATCAGGATCCCTTCCTCTCTGGCTAAACCTTCACTTCTCCCTACAGTTATGATTTCTTGTTGGATTTTCTTCATCTTCTGATCTAGAAGTTGTTGGTCTTTGAAGATGTTTCCAAATTCCTCTTTGTTCCAATTCTTGATGTTTCCTTTTAGTTCTTTTAATTTTAGCTGAAAGGTTTGCATCTTGTTTCTTCCTCTTTGTCGACTTTGCTTCCACCATTCTTCTACTTTCATCATAAAATTTTGATCCCTGAGCCAGAAGGCTTTGAACCTAAAGGGCTTTTCCTTAGGGTTGGCTTTGATGTGAAGTTCTATTTTGATCGGCCAGTGGTCCGATCCCATTCCCGGAAGAATCATTGCTTCAATGAAAATGTCCCAATTTATATTATGTTCTAACAGTAATAATTTATCTAGTTTGGAGGCGATTTGATGTCTCCCGCCCCTTCTGTTATTCCATGTGTAGATCCCGTTTGTTGTCTGAATATCCAAAAGCCTTTGTTCTGCTATCATATCACCAAAGGCTTCCATGTCTGCATCTATTCTTATAAGGCCACCTCTTTTCTCATTTAGAGATGTAATCATGTTGAAATCTCCTCCTACTATCCATGGAGAGGCAAGAAACATGGAGCGTATAATTGCTAGTGTCTAAAAGAAATTCCTACGTTCACTCAGTATGTTAGGTCCATATACATTGGATAAGAGAATCCATTCCTGGGAGCCTATGTTTCTGAATCTTCTTGAAAGAATTTGAGGTATACTGATCCAGTCTTCAAATTGGACTTCCTCTAGATTCCAGAGAATTGCCACACCTCCCACACTACCTACAACATCTTGACCAATTATCTCATAATGTGGCTTGAAGTTGCTTATAACTTCTTTTAGTTTGTGTTCTCGAATTTTTGTTTCTTGTATTAGCATTATATTGGGTTTATATTTTTTGAGTCTCTCTTTCAAATATCTTTGTTTCTCCTTATTGTTCAGCCCTCTAATATTCCAAGTTGTGATGATCATTTCAATAATTTGAGGGGTTGTTGGAATACCTCCGACAGTGGCACCACTCTTCCTGAATTTACCAGCATCTCCCAAAGCATTTGGATGGTCTCTCTCATAGGTCTTCTTCCTCTTTTCCTTCGTACTTTCCCTATAGTTCCTGCTTCTGTGCTTTGACCTCCTTGCATTCCAAGTTGCTCTCGCTTCTTTGCTATTATTATTCCTCGTTTTTCCTTTTATCTTTGGAACATGCCTTTGTAAAGTTGTTTCTGGTCATCGGGTATAAATCTTTCATCCAGATGCCTCCATTCCTGCACGATCTTCTTCATAACCTGTTCTTCTTCTCCTTCTTGGTCATGTTGTGAATCTATCTCCATTTGGATCTGTTCTTGTGGTCGATCTCTCTTATGCCCCTCTTTTTCCATCTCCATATTGTTTGACTCCTTATTTTTTTCTTTGTTTTCTTTCTCATTCTCCATTGTTTCATCTTTTCCATCCTCACCTTCCGCTTCCATTTCTAATTCTCTTGATACTTCAAATTGGTTCTGGCTTTTCTGAGTGCCTTCTGGGTAGAGAGGGTTTTGTTTAGTTTTTTCCGTTTGGGGTTTTCTTCTTCTCAGTACTTCAGTAAACCCTTCATTATCTCCTCCACTTTTCCTTTCCTCCTATTCAGTATTCCCCTTTCTTCCCCCCAGATCTGTTGGTATTTCATTATCATTCATCGGACAATATTTATACAGATGGTCGTATTCATGGCACTATCTGCATCTAAAAGAAATGTGTTCATAATCTATTGGCTATTGCCAGACCTCATCATGGTATTCCACTTCAATATGATCCGGAAGCGGTTTTGCGATATTCATGTAGACACAGATTTTGGCATATGATGTATATCTTCCTTTTTTGGTAGTTTTTGCTACCTTAGCAAAGGTCCCAATTGAATTCCTGATTCCTTCTAGAATCTCTAGGTCCCAGAACTCTATCGGGAGCCCAAACATTCTGACCCATATTGGTGCTGCTAACATTTTCTCTTTGTCTGGATTATAGCATTCTTCCCATTGCCTCATGAACAACCCTGCATTATTGAAGAAGTATGGTCCCTCCTCGAAGATCCTCTACTTGTCTTCCAGATTTGCAAATATTACCATGAAGAACCCTTTTGCCCCTAATTTTTTATCAATATGTCCTTTAGGCTTCCATCTCTATTGTATCCATTTCGTCAGGTCTTTCTCAAACGGCCATGTTCCTACAAACTTGCAAATGAAAGCATGGTCTTTCATGTATCCTCTATATTCCTCATGTTTATTGTTTGGAATAACAAACCTGGGATTTTTTGTTGCTCGCAGTAGGCATTTGTTCCCCGTCCTTGCTTGCCATACTGCTCCCATGACCAACGTATCCTTGCTACGTCGTCTCCCTGACCTGTCATTCGCTCTATTTCAACTTGTTTCTCCTACTGCTATATTCTTGTAAGAGGGGATCTCTCCCCGGTTTCAGTCATTTTTCTCTCAGTCTTGTCTATTTTCGAGGCTTCTACCCTCAATCAATCTGTCATGGCTTGGTCTGTAACTCTGCAGGTGGATTCAGGATCCAGCATGATCCAAAACCCTAACCCTAATCTGCCATCGCCCTCCTCAACTCTGTCCGCCCAATCTCAAATTTTATTATAATTCTAATTTAATGCTAAACAACTTAAAAAGAAGAAAAAAAATGGGACATATATATTTCGAGTATTCTGCGTCTTATTCTACATCCAACACACGAGAAAAACAATAATTGCATAATATTGGGTTTCGTTGAATATCAGGAATCCTGGCAGATCCTGCAAAGGGCCTGTCTTTGAATATCAGGAATACTGGCAGATCCTGCAAAGGCCCTGAAAAATTCTAACATGACCTCCACATCCACATGCACCTTTCGCTTTCCTCCCGTTATGATTATTCTGATATTTGTAGACATCTGATCTGATCACCTACGGAGTTAGTAATAGCTAAATGAGTTCCTATGCCTCACGACAGAACTTTGATGTAAAAGTTGGGAATCAGTTGTGCTGTCTTGTGTTACGTGCACATGATGGGCACAGGATGACAGCTGCAGTTAATTGATATTGATATTACGTTAGCATTGCATGTGCATACCCTGCTGCATCCTTTGCCAACCGATTGGTGATGTTCACGTTGCTAAAGTGGATGGTTTTCAAAAGGGTAGTTTTTTAGTGTCATTTTGGATGAGGATGATGATGATTTTCAAAAAAGTAGTTTTAAGTGTGTTTTTTCCTTAAGTTGTTTGGTTTATTTCTGCATACATTTTATCTGAAATTTTATAGTTATTTATTAAAATCACAAATTTAACAGGCTAACACTTCACAATAAAAATGTTTCTGAAGATTTTAAAAATACTGAATCCATCAAAATATCACCGCATTTTTTTAAGCTAAATTCAAACCACCATAAAAAGCAAACAAACAAGAAAACCACTCCATTTTCAAATAATCAGACCTATAAAAGCCCTTTTCTCTCTCTTTGTCTGACTCCCGAGTGTCTGTGCTTTTCACTGCACGACCAAGAACTTCTTCCGGCTGCGTCCTAAATTAGATTGACTTTTTCATACTGGACGCTATCGAGTTTTAACTTGTCCATATATTCAATTTTATTTAACGACACCGCCTGCAGGTTACTCTGAGGTCCCCCATACACATTTCCCTCTCTGGCATATGAAGGGACTGCAAGTGTAACTCATTGTGGTGAGAATGCATCTATTTCTGGACGAGTTTTTTTGGCAATAATTTTTCAAATATATAATTTTTATTATTCTTGTGGTTGTGGATATTGTAATGAGTTTCGTCTCAAATTCATATTAATTTGAGTTTGATAAAAAATATTTGTAAAATTTCTATAACTATATTACACATTAGAATTTATTATTTTTAAAAAATAATTTCACTTATTTATCTTTAATTTGATTGCATATCTATAATTTGATTGGATATTATGTTTAACATGTTATTGTTAGCCTTGTTTAATAAACCCTTACAGTAATAATGATATTACTGATCAATTCATAAAATATTATTCTATTTTTTCTAATAATAATTATTGGTTTTTAAAAAAAATCTCCATAATTCACCCTCAGCCTCACAGGGTATCGTCTTTAATGCCTTTGTACAAGACCCCCCATTGTCCAATGCTGAGAAAAGCCTCGGAGGGTGGCCCAACAACTGTCCGAATGTCGAGAAAAGCCTCACAGGGTGTCGTCTTTAATGCCTTTCTACAACGCCCAACCATTTCCGAATGCTGAGAAAAACTGAGGCGATATATTTTTCGATCCATAAATTTAAGGGCCATTTAGGCTAGATATTTACCCGTTCAAAAAATTTTGGGTGTACTGTGAATAAAAACAAGCGATGACACCTGTGCGTTTCTCCCAAACATTGCTGGCAATTCGAGGCTTAAATTTACAATGAGAATATAACAAATTTATTACTGATCATGATATTTACATTGAATAATAATGTATCATCCATTCACTTTTTTGTTTTTTAATTTGACCATGGAATGTAACATAATAATATAATTCTTATTTTATTTCATATTTGTAAAGTATACGCATGGAGTATTATGAGATCGTTAATATCTAGAGGTTTATGTTATGTGAGGTCAGGTTATGTTTGCTAATTTTCTTATCTTGAGACATGATATTACACCCACTTGTATTATTTGGTGTTCAGTTCATCATAGCTTATTTATAATAGTCATGGTGTTTAACTTACGTTCTATATTTCGTATTATGTATATATATCATTTTGATCTATTGTTAATAACCTCTTAGTTCTTGACATCAAATAATTTGTCTCAAGATCAGGTTTTGGATTGTTCTGAGGGTAAATAATAACTTTCAACGGTAACATCTATGAGTGGATTCAGCATTGAAACTCTAGGGAAAGATATGACGATCTGCATACATTGCGAGTTAGTTTGGGGTAACTATCCCGCACCCCCTTGCAACTCTCCGACCCATTTTCAACCCTCGTTTCATTGGGAATGAGCTCTGCTGCAATCCTCAAACCCTAATCCAGAATTTGCAGAGGCGTGTTGGGTGTTCCATAGAGGTGATAGGTAAATCACCAGTTTTATGCTTGTGATCTGTTTATCGAACCATTTTACAAATTTTTCCTTGTTTACCAGCTATGATTAATGTTCTTGATGTCGATTGCGGAAGAGTATTATGTTACGGTGAAATCTTATTTTGCCTTGATTAGTTCACTAGTGTACTCTTCATCGAATAGGTGATAGAGAATTTATTCCCAGATAGTTTTTTCTATGTATGTAACTTCTTCCTTGAGATTCACATACTAATAGTTGAAATTTGTTGTAAAGAACGCAGAGGGTTCGAATCTCAGTGAACAAGACTCTAGTAAGAAATTTCTTATTTTAGTTTAGTTAAGAACCTTTTCTATCAATCCTTCCTCGTGACAATTATGCTGAAATTCTCTCTTCCCTTTTTTTGACTTTACTTTCGGTGCAGATAAGGTGTTTCATGGGTGAAGGATTTGCAGATTCATAGCAAATGAGCTAGTTATTTTTCTGGTTTCAACTTGGCTCATACCTGGACCTTTCATCATTGCAGTTTCTTCATCTTCCATGTAGGGTTTGATAATTGTATTCTACAAACTTCTATTTTTGTTTGTGTGGGTTATATTATCCCCAAATGACCTCTATACTTTGAATTTGTAAATTCTCTTTCTTAAAGTTTCTTAATGTGTCCATGTGGGGTCCTTTTAATTTCCCTTTTTTGGTTTCAAACAAAATTCAATATAGCTTTTTGTTATATACGATGAACCATGTCACGGTAAATTTCACCCTATCACCTAACAATGAAAAAATTTAGTTTTAAATTTTTTTGTCGGTGCTTGTGGTGTAATTTTTTAATAGTTATTTTGTATTCTTACCCACCTAGGCTTTGTTTGCTATTTATTTCTTGTAGTGTGAATATTTTTCTTTTCCAGTTCTGAGAATTAATCAGAGTTATGGAATCTGTTCATTTCGTAAGAAGATAATATAATTACGGTAGTATATTTCCCATATATATTTGTGGGTTTTCCTTTATTCTTATTTTTAATACTAGCAATTCAGTAGGCAAGTGGAATCTGATTATTTTTGGAATCTTTTAACCACATCTCTAGAATGCTTATGTATAATTATATACTCATACAGAAATATAGATTTTTTTCCATTATAATTATACCTAATAAGTAGGAACTAACCTGTTTCTATAGGGACTATGTGTATACTATTTATAATTCTAGAAAGAACATCCCAACTCTTAACCATACTATTTTAGCATTCTACTTTACACATCCCAACCCTTTCACATGAGGAAATTTGGAATCGTGTATCATAAATTATCAACTTTAACAAAATCTTCACACAATTTCATAATCCTATAAGATTACAAGGGTTTCATCAATCCTTTTCATAGATAAATAAGTACAAAATTTTATTTGACGATATTCCATAGACTATTTCCATTTAAAGAAACATTTTATGTTATGAAAGAAAACTTAACAAACACCCAATATTTAGGTTGGGTTTCGTGGAAAATTTATATAGAATAAGACCAAACCTCCCAGCCAATGAGAATGACAACCACTAGTTCTCCACCCAAGCCAATTTTCCACTTCCATAAGAGTTGTTTGACATAGGCCTAAGAAGTTATGTCCTAAGGCATCTCAGTCTCTAAAAATGTCTAGCTTAGAAATGCACAAACTTAACAATTATGACTTAGGAATTCCATCAGCCCCAACCAACTCAAGAATATCCTAACTGGAATTGTCCTACCTTACCTTAATAGTGTCTTTTTAATGGTACTAGTTTCTTTCTCTACCTCTTCATAGTTTCTTTAGATTTCCTGTCATACCTTTTAGGCTTCTTTGCCCAACTGAGATTTTTTATACCCACGGAAATGGAGTAACTTTCCTCTAACTATCTGGTAAGTGAAAAAAAAATCATGTACTTTGTTTTCCCATAGATTCCATGGATTTCCATAACCAAATTTTGATAAAATTAAATAAATTAAACATTTAAATTTCCCACTAGGATTTCCACGTAGCCCATGGTTTACCAAGTATTGTAGTAAAAGTAAATTAGATATTTACTTTTCACTAAGGGTTACTACATCTTCACCCCTCGAGTGAAGCACCATACTTGGTGCTTTATTCTAGCCCTTCAAAATAGGTTGGGATATGCTTCAGGCATGAAATTTCATCTTCCTGAGTTTCCTTTTCTAGGTAAAGTACCTTAACTACACATTAATTTGGGTGATAGCTCACTTCTACAACATAATTTCTCTTTGATTTAGAATACATAGAGTTTCTACGAGGAGCTCTCCATCTAGTTCGACCTATATTCAAAATCTTCAAGGCTATCATTATTTTCCACCAATCATTAATTATGAATGTATATATATTGTATCGAACTTTATTACAAATACCATCAATTTTTATTTATGTACCCAAAAAGGGTCATCCACATCCATCATAACCCAATAAGTGTCAAAAACTTGCACTCAAGAGAAATTATTAACATCATTGTAAACTCATAAATAATGACAATAAATCCTTTTTCATATACCAAATGGCTATGTCGAATGACAAAAACGTAACCATGTGGCTCCACTAC
>Ga0115851_102282_pt1 | contig 10091 bp, 9 predicted proteins | sample InSIn2gowninarea_FD_83865 | JGI IMG/M metagenome (GOLD analysis project Ga0115851, IMG submission 83865)
AATTACCACTCCTCAAACTATCAAGATAGAGGGACATATCAAGAAGAAAAATGTTCAAGAAGTGAAAGATCACATCGAGCGTCAAGAAATGAATCCGACCATATCTTGTAAACGATTGGAAGAAATTACCACTCCTCAAACTCTAAAGATAGAAGGACATATCAAGAAGAAAAAGGTTCAAGCAGTGAAAGATCACATCGAGCATCAACAACAAGTTCTCCAACTTTTAAAGGATAACGCCACTTTGGTGCAGAATCGAATGAAACAACAGGTAGATCAACATCACAGTGAAAAAAGTTTTGATGTAGGCGATTGGGTATTTTTACGGCTACATCTCAAGCAAGCTATTTATGAGAAGGAAATGTTGGCAATACTACATGCACTTAAGAAATGGAAGGCTGAAGGAATTGTAGCAAAATTGTTTTACCTTAGATTATGCCAGTCGATAAAATTGATTTTCAAGCAAAATTCATCTAATTATGCCTAAAGGGTTTTCATAGTTAAAATTTATTTATCCCAAGGAATGCCAAATAGACATTGATTTTCTCACATTTCAAGATCTAATGGCACCTGAGGCAGGTTTTCATAATTTGATTGATTATATATGTATGTATGCATGCATTTTCTTATTTAATAAGGTAGCTCAAAGATCAAGTAGTTGGAATTGCAAGCAATGTAGTAATTTCACCAAAAACTTGCATTTATGATTGTTGGATTATATCTCTAAAAAAACATCTATGGATAATGGATTTTGATACAACCTCAACTTATGGCTATTGACCATGAGAGGCATCCTATCCTCATTAATGGTATGGAGATTGATAATACCATATGTGTACAATATATCAATTTCATAGGGGGCCAAGACATCAAGTGCGAAGCTTCCCCCTAACATATTAAAATAAGAATGAAATAATAGAACCCAGTATCCTAAATGAAATTTTTTCTCCTTGATGAACTTGTCATGCCCCTGATGAGATTGGTAATGCTCCTCCAATCATACATGTTGTTATCCTCACCCTCATATTTCAATAACTTGATTGATTTTATTAGCCAATTTTGCCTCATTTATTATTCCAATACAATGTGCATTGATGGTTGGATTTTTCTACGAAATAAATAAGATTATTAGGAAAAGGATGAGAATGCATGATTCATGTGCTTGGAATTGTTAACTTATTAAACACAGGAATCAAAAGAAAGTTTTTCAGTTTTTACTGTTTGATCAATTGCTACAAATTTTTTCATCAACATCAATTACTGTAGGGTTTCCCATTAGCATCAAGCACCATTCAAAAAATATCAACTACTACACTATTTCGTAGTAGTATAATAACTAATCAAAGAAAACATGAACTACTGTAAAATTTCTTATCCACAATAGTTTTGTTTTAAAGGTGTAAATATTGCTTTTACCATTATGTCAAAATTACTTACCAAATTGCCACGTCAGCGACATGAACACTATTAATAAAATTACATTATTAATAAAAATACTCATAACTACATATACTTAGCTTACTTGGATGAAGTGTATGAAATGACTTATGTAATTAATGAAGGTAGTTACCACAATTAGTTGCCAAGTCCATGACTTATCCTTTTTGAGGTAATCATTTTTTATTTCTCTTTTATTCAAGAAAAAAATAGTTAAATTAGTTTTTAGTTAATCAGCTTCCTGAACTTATGCATTTTCTTGATTAATGCAGTACTTTTTCTTTTGACTAAAGGGATTGGTAAATGGGGTGGTTTTGCACTTGCGTGACACAGGGCAATTCCTGGCCCTATCACTATATCCCCTAGGTGCCTACATATGCCCCTTCTATAGACTCGGTTAAGTCAGGGGGATTATAACCTAAAATTTCTTGGTACATAACACTTCTTTTTATGGTGCTTTCCAATTGAGTTTCCCCTGGGGGCTAATAATGCAAGTTAACCCTCTTGAAAGAGTTTGTTATTCATACTAATTTGTTTGGACACTTATTTTTTGGCTAGGTAGGTGGAACCATCCACGAGGGATTTGAACTGGTGACCTATAACAAGGAGTGCCTTAATAGTTCATCCATTCACCATCAATCCAAATCCTTGTGGGCAAGATACACTTTTGTATAACTGACAAAAAGAAGAAAAAAAGGGTCTAATTGCTACTCACATCATTTTGAATATATAGTTCTTTCGCTGATTTTTTTGATTGTTATTATTCATAGTTTATTAAATTCGTCTAATGGATCATTCAACGAATTGTAGAGCAAGGGCCACTCTACAACCATGGTGATCTTATTCTCTCTTTAATTTCAATTTTGTATTGTTTTATTGTAAAAGAAAGTATGTGTTGATTGATTTTATGATCCCATTCATTTTTTACAACTAGTTCATTGTCTTTTATCTTTCATCAATTTAGTTATCTTCACAATTTAATTTAATGTATGACTTGTTTCATCTTCAGTTAGTTTTTCTTATGGGTAACAAAGACCAACTTAATTAATTCTAAATACCAGAGATTGTAGCAATGCAATAGGTTGAGTGAAGTTAAATTGGTTGCTCTAATTATTTCCTATAGTAGAAATAAAGTATGTTGGCTCATGTTTGACTCATGACTCACCCTTACAAAATCACGCAAGCGATATCACCTCATCTGCCTCCTTTAAAATATGAGAATATGAAAATAAAGGGAAAAACAACATAAGTAGGTGGGGTCCCTAGGAGTAATAAGGATTCAATGGTTCTTGATGCATTCTTTTTTTCATGACTATGGATGTTATTGCATGCAGTAATTTATGATTTTCATGAAATAAATGTGATGTAGATGAGAGGAACTTTGTTATAATTGTTTGTTGTTAATTGCATGCTTGGGAAATTCTATCTTCATATCACTCGTGACAAGGATTGAGTGCTAAAAGGCCTTATCTCACCAGCTTCTAAATTTAGCATATTTGACTCTTCATGATTGTGTTTTTGCTATCAGGGTAATGGTATATTAAGTTGATGCCTTTAATTTCTTGTCTTTACCTGCAAATGATAAAAAAAAAGGAAAACAATTCCTTACCAATAAGATTGTTTTGTATTGAGGACCTTACCATTAATTCCATTAAGCATATTACCTTGTGTAACACCCTCCACCTACACTTACGCAAGCTAACTGGTCCACCAGGGTAAATATGTGACAAATAATTACTATGATATGATTCGATTCCCTAAGTACAGTTAAGGAAGTGGAACCGATGAACCAAAACCAATCTAACCTTCCTCAGGAGCTACAAGACCCCCAGGGTCTAATCAACCACTCCAGGTGCTCGATCCCTGAGTTAACTTAGTGATCTAGGTGGATATTGATGGCCACCCACCTATTCTACCTAGACCTCCAGTTAGTTTCATTTGTTTCCTTGTTTATTTCAACATTTACTATTTTTAGTAGTTTTTCTGGTCATGAACTTCCAAAGTAGTTTTGACCCCCTAAACAACATTTTTTTGAGGTCCACAGCAGGCCCATGGCCATAGGCAAGGGCCTACTGCAACTCCTGTAGTACTTAGAGAGACCTTTCTTTCAAGGTATCGTATGCACCAAACAAAGATAATATGACCAAGTTATGACCCTGAGAAGTTGGTTGCCTAACTAATCCCAACAGGGCCTACAAACTGTTGGCATTCCATTTCCTGGGGTTAGGGTTTTGGTTGTTTAGGGTTTTCCCTTATTGTTTAATAATAAATAGACCCTTCAGCCTCATTGTAACATTGTTCAAAGGCATTTAGCTGCCACATCTCTTCTCAAAGATAATCTACCATCACCCAAGTTAGTTTATTTCCATTCTGTTTGTAAGCATATTTCAGTATTATGGTATTAATGAAATGAAGTGTTAATTCTATTGCATCTTTGTATTTATGGTTATATCTATAATTTGTTGCGTTCATGTTTAAATTTAGATCACTTAGCTTTTCACTGAGCTAAACCCATAGTCTCTCCCATGACAAGGCCTGCATGCAAAGGAAACCCTCCAGTCACTCCCACAGTCCTGCTTCCCAGCGATTGTCATCTTTTTCAGACAGTTTTGTGCCAATGTCCGCAATATCTAAGCCACTTTTTTAGGGATAGGATCCAGACCTCTTGTTATAACTGTATGAAACACAAAGGAATGATAAACACCATAGAGATAAAGCCTTTAACTCAAAACTTCATTAAGGGCTTAACTTGACCCATCCTAACCATGACAGTCATTTCATCAAACACATAATGAACATGTAACATATAGGTCATAATTACACATATGAACATAAGGGTCTCATAATTATCTAAGAATCGAAAAGAAGGACTGATGCGCTCTCATAATATCTAAAAAAAGATCTATTAGGTCATGCATTCATTAAAATTTCATTTACCAACCAAAACATGATGAGAGGCATAACTCAAGATTGTCATAAAACCATACTTGTAACCAACATATATCTAGATAAACAATAATAATAGAGCAACCATCATAGCCACATAATAACAAGTACATTTACAAATAGAACACAAGAGTAAAAGATCTCTTATTAACATATGCAAATCCAACCAACTCAGGGACTTCCACGTACCACCCAACCATAGATTGGGCTGAACCAAATCTTTCCTTTAGCCAATCACCCCCATACCACATTCCAAGTATGAATGTGGGATCTCATGGAATAAACTAAGAAAACCAAACCGGGGCTTTCAAAGTCCAAACCACCTTAACCCTTAACCAACGATTCCACCTCACGGTTGGACATCACTAACCATCACGAGATCGGTCTTTATCCAAGTTGTCTAGGGCTCTACAATGTTTCTTCCAACCCAAAATCCAAGACTAGTAACTCAACCCAAGTTGTTACAAGGCTTCCATATCATTTGTCCAAACAAGGCTCCAAGAACTAATAACTCAACCCATAACCATAAGGAACATGAACACCAACAAAAAAAAAGGAAGGTAAAACCCACAAGGCTATCCAGGAAATGGCAAGGCTAGGCAAAAACACTGTCAATCTAGGCAATCCTCCATGCCAAAGATAGATCATAACCAAATAACCACATGCATATTCCATGCATGTCAAAAATAGAAAGGAAATCGTACATGAAACTCAATACTTGCAAAGCAAACCCATTGTAGTTGTTGATCCCATTGTCCTCTTGCACTTTCTTGCTCTTCCTTTGCCTTCTTGCTCCAAATCCAAGGTATGCCATAATGCTTCAAGAGTGCTCCAAGAAAAATCTAAGTGTGCAAGAGTATGAGAGAGAGAATAGAATATAGGGCTCCAAGCTAACACTGACAAAAGCTGTGAACTAATCCTCATAAGCCTTTTTATCATTGAGGCCTCTATTTTCTTCATTTTCCCATTATTTTCCTTCAATTTCATCCTCACATGCAACCTGTGACCTTTCACCTTCCTTTTCTCCTATTTTCCATTATTTCATAAATAAAATGCCAATTAATGCCTCTTTGCCTTTGCCAATGCATTTGCTAATTTCCTTAGCCATAATAAATTGAAAGTGACACCCACTAGGATGTTTTTCACTCCATTCAGTTTGGAATACGTGTCCCATGACCTTGGTCTTATATTTTTTTACATGGAAATTCAACTAGGGGCTGTTACAGAACCATCCCCCTTGGGGGAACACTGTCTTCAGTGTTCATTGACACTTATAAACCAACAAAAACATATTGATTATGGATCTTTATGACACAACTCGTTGCAATATTTACAACATATCAACTACTAAAATCATGACAATCATATTGTTTACTGAAGCTTTATAACAAAACTCACTTTGGTATTTAGAATAACAAGTACATATATACTCATGCACATTTGCTTCAACTAGAAAATAACCATACTATCTATGGAGCTTTGTAACCCAACTCGATAAATTATTTAGAACAATATATACATATACACATATGCACATTTGCTTCAACCAAAAAATAAAAGGATATGGTGCCCACATCAACAACAAGGGAATCTAGATGCTCACACCTCCACCCTCAAAGTAGTACCAGGATTCACCTCCTTCTTAGGAAGTCCAAAATCCGCTGCCAAAGTCAAATCTACACCCAATGTCTAGCACTACAATCCTACACCACTTGTCCTCCAAGTCGTCAATTACCGACTCATTGTTCCAGGGCACACTCCTAATATGCTTCTGATTCCATATGGCAATGCTAATGACCAAAATCAATATATTCCCTGACCTTCCCTTCTCTACTACACAATCCCTCGGGAAATCTGGTCACCCCCTTCCATGCAGTCACACACCTTCCAAGTTTCACAGTCATCCCCTTCTCTCCTTCACAGTCCCTCAGGCAACCCTTCCCTTGGAAAATGTTTCCTCACATCAAAAGGTCCAAAAACCAAGGCATATCCCTACCTCAAAACCACCATACCAGTCATAACATGCTCATGGAAATTAATGGACACTATTGGGTACCGGTGTCCCACAATGGCCCTGCTCCTGAAGTGCTTTACCAACATACTTCTACTTGTTCCAATTCCTTTTGCTGCTACTACTGCTAATTTCTCACAATCAATTTCAAACACCCAAACCGACCATTTCCCATGCTTTCCTATACCAAGCACATAACTGCCATTAGATTCTAACAAATTGAAATAAATTCAAATCATACCTCATTGGTATCTCATCAATAAGGTACATTTTCAATTCTTTTTACTTCCTATCACAACAAGTCAATCTAACTATTGACTAAATCATCATATATAAACATATCACATCTAGTTAGCTCAAAACACAACCATCATAATCAAAATTATAGATCACATCTAACCATCATAAATAAGAGTCATAGATCACATGCATAATAAAACTGAAATAAAATACCGATACTTATCCTTCATCCGATCCTTTTCTTATGCCTTTGTTCTTTCCGTACACACATCAGATCAGTTGTCACACCTGACAAGCACCCAATGATTTCACTTCTCTTCAACTGCATACACATACACATAATGTACACCACAACACATACACCCACACATGGCATACAACACCACACAAGACATACACCTACACCTCGTGTACACAACAACACAATACATACACGTATACATGACGTACAACACCACACAATACATACACCAACACCCGATGTACAACAAAACACATACACCTACGCCCAGTGTGCACAACAACACCATACATATACATGCACTGAATACCACACAATGAATACACATGTCACGATACCACAAATACATAATGCACATACATAGTACCACATGTTCACAACACAACATGTATGACATGTACACAATATCACATGTATAGAACACAACATGTACGACATGCACACAATACCACATATACAACATGTGCAGAGTACCACTTGTGCACAACACCGCCTGCACAATGTATACAAAGCACCACATGGACACAACACCACCTGCTAAATGTGTACACAACACCACATGTACACAACACCACCTTCTCAACATGTACACAACATCACATGTACATGACACCACCTGCACGAGGTGTACCCACCACCACCACATGTATACAACACCACATGCACACAACACCACATGTACAACATTTACACAACACCACACACACACAACACCACATGTACATAGAACCACATGTACATATAACCATACATACGACATGTACTCAATACCATATATACAAAACACCATATGTACAACATGTACACTACACCACATGTACACAACACCACATATACAACATGTACACAACACCATCTATACATAACACTGCATATATAACATGTACATTGCACCATCTGTACCCAACACCGCATATGCAACATTCACACAACACTATATATGAAATAGGCACACAACACCATATCTACAAAATATTTCATATGCTACATGTACACAACACCAATACTGCACATCTTAAGACCACACTGTCCTTACCAAACAACCTTGCTTCTAGTCTCTTATCAACTTTCCATGCTTGTCTAACATGCCACAGATCACACTGCTTTCATTCAACTGATGTATCCCTCATCATTACCTGTCATAGAATAAACATAGACATAGTACAAACACATAATATCCAATCTTATTCACATGATACTAACCTCATAGACCTGTCAGGGCTACTCTTCCCACTTGATTCCTCATAAAATCAGGAACCTCATCATGCCATTCACCTGCATAAGAAATCATTCCTCCACAAGAATGATCCATGCTGACCCTGTTAGATAACGACATACATACATACATATATACATATAATCATCAACATAAAAAAATCATGATCCTTGACTATCCTATCAGACAACGACATACTTACACACACACACACACATATATATTCAACAAAATCATGATCACAACATAATTACCATATATCATAAGTTCAAGGTTAAGATAACTTCCTTTATCCATGCACAAGATGCACAACATTGAGAGTAATAGTTCCCAACATATCCAAGGCATTTGACACCTCAAATCCATTCACTTTACCTTTCTTGTTACATTTCTCATGGCTGTTGGTGGGCTCCAGTATTGCAGCAACAATACTGCAACTCCTAGGACTCCCGCCTTTAATTTTGTCAACCCGGTAGTTTGTAACAAACTTGGAAGCGATGATGCTGTATGCACAAGTACTAGCTCTTGCCGCAACTGTCACTTGGTTAGCTGGCACAAGTCCGCTAGGGCCTCAATCCAACTTCTATGAGCTCTTAGAAGAAGCTTGTTAGCTGATGGATGAAAGCTAACTCAAAGGAAGCTAATCTACTTGCGGACAAAAACTGAAAGCAAAAAAAGAACGCAAACCCTAGCAAACCCTAATTCTACCAGCTAGTCCTACTGATGCAAAGGAGAGCATGCAAATTACTGAGGGAGATGCCATTACTTCTATGAAGGTGAAATACATGTGTCTTGACTACCTTTGTCTAAAGAAAACATCTTTTTGTATATTTGCTTAAGTTGTTGGAATTATCATGCATGTGCTTCTAACTGGCTTTTTACTGTGCAGGAGTAGACCAAGGGGAGAAATGCTTGGGAAAGGTTGGGAAGGTTCAAAGAGGGTCTAAGGGGTCCCTAACACTCTTCCAGAGAGTTTCACAAAGTTTGGCTACCAAGAAACCGCGTTTATGAGCTTCTATAGGAAGTTTGCAGGCGTTCTACAGGAGTTTAGGAATTTCTATAGGATATTCAGAAATTTCTACAGGATGTTTAAAAATTGGATTTTGGAGGATGAGTGAGTGAGGGAAGATGCCTAAATGGATATGGAGGTAGGATAGGGGCCTGAAGTGGCCCAAGGACTGGTGGATGGAGTGGTGAGAGGATGTGGAAGGCTGACTTGGCTTAGAGAAGGCTAAGACAATGATTGAGCAAGAAGGTAGGGTTACGTGGGAAAAAAGGAAAGTGTGAGACGAGGAACCTAGCTAGGAGATGGACCAACTGGTTCTGATGAAGCTTATGGGGACGAGAGAGAGGTAGAGATGCCCTGCATAATGTACATTTAACTGAATCAACAAAGCCATACAACTGATCAAAGCCCTAGCTAATCTAATCTAACTGTTAGTAAAACGAATGAACAACAGCTTTATTTGGAGATGAACCGTGTATATCAAAGATGAAATGAACCATTTCAGAGATCTGAACACTTAACCAACTTCTGCAAATGAAAATAGTACACTCAGGATTGCATGGTAAAGAAAACTAGTGGTTTTGTTGGGACAACACTGTTTCTCCAATTCCAGCCCCTGATCCAATCTGCTCAACAGAAATACGTTCAAATGCATAAAAGGAAACAACAATGCATAAAGGGAAAGTAACAATACAAGAAGGAAACCCTAGGCTCTCTGGTTGGGCCCAACCCTGAGAGCTATGGCTCCTATAGAACACTCAGAGCTGATATGAAATCGGACTACTTCCCATTCAAATAATAACCATAAGTTCAAGAGTTATGCCAAAATGGCTACAAGAGAACAACATAAGGCTAACAGCACTGTAGTGCAAATAATGCAATGGTTTCAAAAAGTCCTTTTCGAAGGCTGAGGCCTTATCCTTTATACATCACGAGGGCCCTAGCTGGCCTCCTACATCAGTGGGACTTGGCTGTTCAAACTATGAGTAGACAA
>Ga0115851_102283_pt1 | contig 10088 bp, 7 predicted proteins | sample InSIn2gowninarea_FD_83865 | JGI IMG/M metagenome (GOLD analysis project Ga0115851, IMG submission 83865)
GTATACGCGTACTGCTTCGCCTGTATGTCGTTTGATTACGCCTCCAAATCCGGCAGGGCTGGGGTTACCTTTTGCTGCGCCATCGAAGTTCAGCTTATATGTGTTGTATGCTGGTGGGGACCATGATGATTGGGAGGTTGATCTGAAAGAGGGATTGGCAACTACCCTGGATAAGGCCTTGAGGTCAAGATTCCATTCTGTCAGAATGAGGCGCTCCTGCTGAGTTTCTGGCATATCAGAGTCATGCCATGCTCTGATGGCTAAGGTTTCCTGAATGCTTTTTTTGAGGATGAGCCAAAGGTCTTCTATAGGTCTGGTTGAGCTGTTGAAGATTCTGTGGTTACGCTCCTTCCATAGGGTCCAGTACAAAAAGCCTGGTATTAAACGCCACAGGGAGTTAAGAATCGTGCTTTTAAACGGCTGTTTGGACCAGTTCCTTATGTTTTCCGTTACATCCTCCTGTCTTTGGATTGCTCGCCTGTTGCATTTCTCAACTTTCTTCCAGAGTTGCTGTGCTAGAGGGCACATTTCCATTAGGTGACTGATGGTTTCATAATTGATGTTGCAGTTTGGGCATCTGGATGGCCCAACAAATCCTCTTTTTATCAGGTTATCCCAAGTGAGTATGCGTTTTTTACTTAGTAGCCATAAGAAGGTGGAGACCTTGGGCCATAGCCCTGAGTGCCAAACTTGTCCCCAAATTTTATCTTTGTCCGCTTGAAGATTTGAGTAGCACAGGTGATGGGCCTCTTTTGTGGTAAATGTTCCTTTGGTTGTATAGCCTCACCTGAGTTTATCCTGCTCGTTGGAATGTTGGATTTTCCTGTTTGTGAGTTCTTGGTCAATGTCGGTGTACAGTTCTCCCTGCCAATCTATTTGCCAGAGTCGCGCCGGTTTCCATGTCTTGAAGTCATGTTGTGGATATTGCTGCCAGAATTGGTGAACCTGTGTAATGTTCTCTTGTTTCATATGAGCTTGCCACAGAGGTTTGTGAAACAGATTTGCCAGCTTAGGGAGTTGCTGCCAAGAGTCGTCCCAGAATCTGGCTGCTTGGCCTGAGTGAATTTCCCGGAAGCTGTGTTCTTGTATGAATTTGCTTTGAGTTTTTGCATTATTCCAGATGGGTGATCCTTGCGCTGTGGGGTTGATTCTTATGAGATCACTCCATTGGCTTCCTTTGGCGTATTTTGCTTGCCATAATTGAGCCCATGGGGTGTTTGGCTTGGAGACCCAGTTCCACCAGATGCGAGCTCCCATAGTGTTGTTGCTTTGAAGCGGATCCCGAAGTCCTAATCCTCCTTCTGATTTGGTTTTACAAACTTCTGTCCAGTTGACAAGAGCCCATTTCCTATTCAGGCCAGTGGAACCCCGGAGGAAATTGCGTTGGAGATTGCGAATTGCTTTCAGCACCCATTTTGGAGCAGCCAGGATGGAGAAAAGATAGAGTGGCATAGCTTGTAAAACTGATTTGATTAAGACTAGTCTGCCTGCTATATTTAAGGCCCGGAAAGTTCAGGATGAGAGCTTTGATTCCAGTTTATCCAGGAGCGATCTCCATGACGCGTGCTTGATTGCTGAGTCTGAAAGGGGAGCTCCCAGGTATTTAGATGGCAAATGGGATATTGAGAATCCCAAAATTCTTGCAATGTTCCTTTGCGTGGTGGGGGGGGAGTTGAAGAAAAAGAGTTGAGATTTGGAAGCGTTAATGGAAGTACCAGAGGCGTCAGAAAAGAGAGAGAGCAGCGATTTGAAAATAGAGGCTTCTTTTGAGGAAGGGTGCCCGAAAAGCATAGTATCATCAACGAATTGCTGATGTGTCTGAGGAGCATGTCCATGGAGAGATATGCCTTTGAGGGCTTGGGAGGATACTACGGATTTGAGGAGCCTGCTTAGCCCTTCGGCCATAAGAACGAAGATGAAAGGTGAGAGAGGATCCCCTTGCCGGATGCCACGCGAGGGACGAAAAGGTGATGAGGGTGAACCATTCAGCAAGACAGAGAAACTGGGAGATGTGATTAGGTTCATGACCCATCTGGTCCAAGTTGCATTGAAGCCAAAAGCCAAGAGCATTTTATGAATGTAATTCCAACTAAGCTTGTCGAAGGCTTTATAAAGGTCGAGTTTTAGAAGCATACCTGGTTTTTTGAGGAGCTTTAATGAGTGTATTACTTCATTTGAGAGAATTATGCCGTCCATGATTTACCGGCCCTCAACGTAACCCGTCTGTTCTGGCGAAATGAGCAGAGGAAGGAGCGGTTTGAGGCGGTTTGCAATGACCTTTGAAATGAGCTTGTATATCACATTGCATAGCGCTATTGGTCTGTACTTCTCTGGTCTGTTTGATGCTGCTTCTTTGGGTACCAAGGCTATGAATGTCGAGTTGAGGGCCAGGAGGACCCAGTGCATGCTTCGGGATTCTTCCACTAGATCCCAGACTTCAGCTTTGATTAGATCCCAGAATTCATGAAAGAAATTGGTTGTAAATCCGTCAGGCCCCGGAGCCTTGCCGTCTTTAAGTTGAGCCATGGCTTCTTCAACTTCCTTTAAAGATGTGGGCTGGAGTAATTTATTGTTATGCTCCTCATTTATAATTTTGGGAATATGCTGCGTGATGGCTCTGATTGCTTCAGTCCGGTTACCTTCAGGTTCCGTTAGAATGTCCTTGAAATATCCTGTGAATTCTTTTTCCATGTCTTCATGTGCCTCAATTATTTCACCCTGTTGATTGTTTACGAAGGTGATGTTATTGTGCATACGCCGTTGTATGGTAGTTTTATGGAAAAATTTTGTGTTTTTCTCTCCATCTTTAAGCCAGCTGATTCGGGATTTTTGCCGCCATAAAACATCCTCTTGTTTTTGACGTTCCTCAATTTGATTCCAGAGGATCTGCTCCTGTTGAGTTTGTTCTTCTGTGCGGCCTTCCAGAATGAATTTTTGTTGTAGTGCTCTCATTTGCTGCTCCAGTTTTTGTTGGCTCTCCTGTATGTTTCCAAAATGTGTGCGGTTCCATGCTTTGAGAGTATGTTTCAGATTTTTCAACTTTTGTTGAAATTGATACATCTTAGCTCCCTCTGGCGGGGTATAAGATGTCCAGGCATTGTTGACTACTGCCTTGAAATTATTGTTTGTGAACCAAAAAGCTTCGAACCGAAAGGGTCTATTGCAGTAGTGACCTGGTCTGGACCATTGGAGCAGAATTGGCCAATGATCTGAGCCTCCTTGGGGAATAATGGAGGCATTAAATTCCCCTCCCAGGTAGATCGCGTTGTCTGAAATTAAGAATCGATCTAGCCTAGAGGTGATATAGTGAGCTCCTCGCCGCATGTTGGACCAATTAAATATGCCATTGAAGGTGGGAATGTCCATGAGCCGATCATTTTGTAAAAATTGCTTGAAGCCACTGCTGTCACTGTCGAGCCTGATTCTGCCCCCTTGTTTTTCTTCCATGGATTTTATTATATTGAAGTCGCCTCCTCCTATCCATAAGGGAAAGTGCCTGTTTTCATTGAGGGAAGAAATCGTGTCCAGGAGATCCAGTTTTTGCTGAATTGTCTGCGGAAAGTATACATTGGTGATATGCCCATGTATATTGGTTCCAATGAGGTGGAAGGTAGCTTGAATGAGATGAAGAGTGGCATGAAAATTGTCTAGGAAAACAATCTGCGGGTTCCATAAAATGGCAAGACCACCGGATGCCCCTGAGGCATCTACTGATATTGAACTGCATCCTGCCCATATTTTGTTGCTGAGTCTGTCTATCACTGTGCTACTGCTTTTTGTTTCTTGAAGAAAGGCTATTGCTGGTTTTTCTTGTATTATCAAGTTTTTGATCATTCTGTGTTTAGAGGGACTGTTGAGTCCTCTTACATACCATGAAATGAGCTTCATGTAAACTGAGATTTGGGTTTGTAAAACTTGGTCAGCTTGGGAAATCGCCCCGAATTCACAAGTGACTCCCCTACCATTATTGTTCTTTGAAGATCTATTTTTCTGCCTCTTTTCTTTGTTTCTTTGAGGAGCTTTTTGCCATCCCATTAGCTGCCGCCTTGTATTCCCAGGCTTTTTTGGTGCTGCACCATGGTTAGAATTCCTTCAAGTCTGTCAATCTGCCAGGGTGGGATGGAGTTGTACTCTTTTTGTTTGCATGCTGTCTCAAGAGTGGAGAGATCTAATTTGGAGATGTCAAGCTCTTCTAGATATATGTCATCCGGGTCTTCCTCCATAACAATTGGAGGGTTGTGCTCCTCCTCCTCTGCGATTTCATGAAGACTCAGGGCTAGAGCAGCATCAAGATCCATATCTGATGCTTGCTGCTTTTCATTCATCATGGTTTTCCCCTTAGATGGGAATAAGGGGCCAGGATCCGACTCAGATTCGACATTCTTCAGGGAAGGGGATGGAGCAGCGGTGGATGAGGCTGGGTCAGAGGTGAACAAGGGGTCAGAGCGGTTGAGGGATGGAGAGGGAGGGAGAGGCTGATCCAGGGATTCAGGGTTGGGACTGCCTTGCTGGTCATGCAAGGTGAGAATAGAGAAGCGATTCTGGGGGTCCATTTTGAAGGCTTGATCCGAGGCTGCATGGTTTTTCTTGGTATGCCTGCGGCGGATGGGGATTTTGGTGAAACCATCTGAGTCCTTATTAAGATCATGAGATGAAGCTTTAGACTGCGCATTTAAGGGACAGTCTCGGAAGAGGTGGCCATGCTCATGGCATTTTCTACAGCGGAAAGGAATATGCTCATAATCTAAAGGCTGTGTCCATTCAAAGTCATCGTGAAAGAGACTTACCGAGTCTACTAAGGCTTTGGTTAGGTGCATCTGGACACAGATCCGAGCATATGAGGTGTATTTGCGAGTCTTTGTTTCGGTAGCAACTTTGATGAAGGTCCCAAGCTTGTTGCCAATGTCCGTCAGCGTTTCTTCTCTCCAATATTCCACTGGAAGGGAATACATTCTTATCCAAACAGGGGCCCAACTGAAGTCTTCTTTGTCGGGGTTGAATCTGGGTTTCCATTCTGTTAGATACAAGCCTGAGGAGTTGAAGAAGTATCGTCCACCTTCGAATATCCTCATTTTGTCCTCTATACAGTGAAAGATGGCTGTGAAGAAGCCCTTTGGACCTAGTTGCAGGGTAACTTGTCCTTTGGGCTTCCATTTTGAGGCTATCCATCCTTGTAAGGCTTTTTCTGTGGGCCAGAATCCCAAGAATTTTCCAATAAGTGCGTGATCCCTCATGAATTGGATCTCCCCATTGATGCGGTGGCTTGGCAGCTCGACCTTGATCCGCTCTGCGGCTTTTGGAATACATGTGGCTGAGGTCACTTTTGTCTGGGATGATGCAGCGTTGGTGTGCATTTCATTGCCTGTGTTGTCCTCGTCATTCTGAGCGGAATGCAACTTTTCCCCATTCGTCTTTTGCTTTTCCTTTTCAGGTTCTGAACCTGTACCTGCATGGTTCAGAGACGCAGTCTTCTGCTTCTTGTCGGGTAAGGGCTTGTCTAATGGAGGGGAGGCATAGCTCTCCCCTCCTGCAGTTGGTGCCATGATTGGCCTTCAGTGGTAGAACCTGCAGCGGCAATGGCAACTCCTTTCGGCGGCGGCTAGGGTTCTCAGATGATAGCTACGGAATCGCATCAGAGCGCTCAGCAGTCTCCTTGACTACTAATCGGCGTGCTTTCCAAAAATATTACTCTTGCTTAACTATCTCCTTGATGTCAATATTAACTTCATAAGGCGTCACATCTTAATGAACAAGGCTATGGAAAGACTACCCTAGACAAATAGGCCAGAGGAAAGACAAAGCTAGACACCAGTGTCATTTTACTTGGAAAGGATGGGAGCTCATACCTGAAGCATAACAAAGATGTCAAGATATTATTACGAACTCCTAATAGCACATACGATTTGAAATATGTGTGTAGCGCAATCAGTTATACTGTCCTCCCACACACATTGAATTGATCACGTAGCCAAAGACATAATCGAACAGATAAGAATAGTACCCTGCCACGGTACAGACCCGGGTGCCAAAGAGGCATCAATTCAAATGGAAAATAATTGACAAAGCCATTCAAATGCGACAAAATATGCACACGTAGGTCAAATGAATGATAGAGAAATGCCCTAAATTTAAACCGATACCCATTAGCAGATTTTATACGAAGGCAAATTCTAGGAACGATGCTAGATTTCTAACTTTAAAAATAAATATAAATTTATCAAACGGATTATTGTAGTATATCGAAAACCAAAATGTCAACGGATTCAAAAAAATTGGACAAAATGTTGCACTCTTGGAAAAAAGGTCTAGGGATAGAATCCCTCGGATCCTCAAAAAATTTGGACAAATGCTAGTTTACCCTGAATCTAGGTCAATTTCCAGTAAGTCAAAAGTATTGACAAGATGAAGAGATCTCTACAAATTGCTCTGCACATTCCCTGAATATTAAAAATGCCGCATTGTCAACATTTAAGCTGATTCCCAGAAATTAAGGTTATTGACCCGAACTTGTGGGACAAGGGTGACTCATATCCTCCCGTTTTTCCAGGTAAAAACAACTCTAAATCCAGAAATAATTTTAGAAATTAAATTGAAAATTAGAGTTCTGCTTTGTCTAAATCCAGTTAGAATTATAGAAATCATATCGAAAATTAGAGTTCCATTTTATCCTTTAGTTAATTTTACAATGATCCAGTTTTTTTCTTTAAAACCTTTCCTCTCAAAAACCCACCCAAAAACTAGCTAGATTCACCACAAGCCTAATGCTACCATGGATTTTAGCTAAATGTTGAAATGGTGTGGAAGGAATTAAAACTGAAAATTATGTTCTTTTAACAATCAGCAAAAATCTATCAAATATATAAAAAAAATGAATGTGTATCGTTGTGTAGATAATAATCAACAAATAGATAATAAAAACAAAACATTTCTGAAATCACAGAGAGAGAGAGACAGGAATCCAATACCTTTAACAACTTGTATGCATCCTACTTGCAACGAGACTATGATAGCACTTTACTTCATTGCAATTTTGTTATTTAGAATTCAAAAACAACAAAAACACTTAAGCTGGAAAGCAATCCACCCAATGCAATTAAAAAAAAATTCAGGACCTAACTTTACCTTAACTGCTATTGATTAATGACTGATGTGTATAGAGCTTCTCTCTACTATATTGAGCCCTGCAACTTTCAAAAAAAAATCCACTGTTCTGAGAATGATCAATAGGCTATAGTCTGTACAATATCGAGCATGGATCGAGCAACCCACAAAATGCAATTTAAAAAAAAAATGATTTCGGGGTTGAATGCTAGTTGAATTCTGCTAACTGCAACAAAGTCTTGGGTATGACTCTCCACCTAACCGTAGGCTCAATTGCACAAAATCTTGCTACAACTGGCCACCCCCAAGCCCTCAATCAACGTACTATTGCCAGGGAATCCTTTGTCTCACAACACTATTCTCCCAAGAGAATGGATGATGGAATGCCTCTCATCTTCCTCACCATCTATTAAATAGAGCAAACATTGGAAGGGGAACCACATGCACACACTCCATGTGTCAACATGCAACTTTACTACTTTCTTGTTTTATTATTTTGTTTTTACTTTGATAGCTTTACTGATTTTTACTGCTTTCTTGTTTATTTCTTATTTATATTTATTTAGAGCATGTAATTAAATTATTTTATTATTATTCATTATTTATTTACTATTACTATTTTTTATTTATTGTTTATTATTTATTGTTTATTATATTATATTATTTATTATTTATTATTTATTATTAAAGGACATTACATTTATTTTGTGTCTACTCAAAATTAAACTTGCTTTAAGGGATTTTAATGGATTATTAGAGGTGATAGAGGTTCATTTCTCATCATCAAAGTTGTGCATTTTTGCCTCTTTAGAAGAGATTAACTAAGCCTATTACACTTCACTGCTTGGGGAGATGTGATATTATGTTTAATTTTGTTGTTGGAGACTAGTTTGTGTTGGATACATATTTTTTGGATAGATAAGGCATCTTCTTGGAAAAATTGTGAGAATTTACTACATATCTTTTATGATTTTACATGTAATGAAATATTTCTAGGGTTTCTATTTGTTTCTTGCCTAAATGAGAATATTTATTGCTAATTCTTGGTAAATTTTTGCATGTTTAATCTATATTCCTTGATCTCCCTAAAAATCCTCTTAGTGAACATTTTTCTAGTTAATTTCTCCCCTCATAAAAAGATAGCTAGGGTTAGAAAGTGAAAACTAGGTTTTCCACCTTACTCCATGCAAAAAATTGACATATCTATGGTTTAAATCCCGAAGACTCCATCACCCAAGTAGGGAAAAGACACCAGGATCCCTTTGATGATAAAAAATATTGATTTTTTTTTTTAATCTTTTGTCTCTCTCTTCCTTTTTCGGCCCTTCAAGGCAAGCTTCTAGGCTACGACAAGGGCCAAATTCAACTAGGGATTGAGCTTGTGAAGTGTTGTAGCTAATCTGGAATATTTTCACTCTATTTGACCTAATCAATTCAAAATATAGCCTTTTATTTAGGGGAAATAGTCTTACTAGGGTTTACATCATCAACTCTAGCAAATTTAGTGCCCTAGTAAAACCGTATCTTTGTACAAGGCTTCAACTTAGGGCTTGGTGAATGCTTAACTCTCCTTTGTTGTTGATCATACCCTTAAGTAAATTTTTTCCTTGTTCTTGTATGCCTAGATATACTCTTATTGAATTATACCTTGAAACCTTAAGCGTAAAGTGTTCCTTCATAGGCTTAGTTTATGGTTCCCTACTCATTAATATAAAGATTTGTGCCCTAATCCAAATTAGAAGTATCTTGATTAAGTCATTCAATTGCATCACCTTGAGCCTATTGAATTATAATTCCTTTTAGGTTATATAGACTAGGAAGCTTCCTGTGTGGTGAAATTCTGGACACTTAAGAGCAAGAGGTGGAGTTTCATTCCTACGAATGCTCGAAAACTTTCCTCTCAGGCTTAGAGATGCACTCATAGTGATGAAATGCCAATAGTTTGAAGAGATGATGACTGTTGAATAGAGCAAAAGCTCCCTAGTTAAGGCATGATGATGTGATTCTTTTGAGGACGACCAAACCTTAGGGCACATGGTGTAGGAGGAGAATGAATTGTTTGTGGGAGTTGCAGATCTCCCATGTTGCAACCATCTTCAGACATCAACTGATGCCAAGCCAAGTTACCTTGCTTGTATATGATCATGCCAAGGTTTAGAAAAATCATTAAATTCAGAGGTATTCAACTCTCTTGTCTCATCTATTTGAGGCTAAACTCATGCTAACACCTAGGCTCCTTCAACTCATCTGCTTCCCAAATTCGTCGCGTTCTAGCCTGGGATGGCAAGGTGGCTCAAATTTATATTTCAAATGCATTGTTGTATTATTATGAGTAGTATCCCTCCACATGCTTTCCACAATAAATGAGAGTGCTCATGATTCCTTTGATTGTCAAGGTTCTATTATTTAAAATTGACGAGAGGCCCATAACTGATGATCCAATTTAAGGGATCGTACATTTTTATTTGAAATTATTTATCATTAAATCACATTTTATTGACTTGGTTTGTTGGTTTTCTAAATGTTCTACTTCCTCATTATTTAGTCTTGGGATGTGATAAGATTCATAATACATTAGCTTGTGTAGTAGTCCTCGTATTTTGATAACTAAATCCATCAATCTCACATTGTCTAGGGTAGAACCCTTTTAAATATGAGTTATGAAAATGGAGGAATCCCCAAATGTTTTGAGAACAAAAAAATTTAGAGATAAAGCAAGGAGGATACCTTGGTATAAGCTGCAAAATTTCGTCTAGTTATTTGAAGCTATTCCTAGCCTACAAGAATATGTTTTTTCTATTTTTCCATCAAGGAAATAAATGTAGTTCCCTCTTAGTGTATTTGCTATCACAACTGTAACAAAGCCCTTTTGCTCTTTTTTCTTCCAATTGTTGTGGTGTCAACCTTATAGGTTGTGGAAGACTAGGGGCAACAACACTTTCGTCTTTATAGTTGTGAGTGGTATGCTTCCTGGTTGCCATAATTTT
>Ga0115851_102286_pt1 | contig 10084 bp, 11 predicted proteins | sample InSIn2gowninarea_FD_83865 | JGI IMG/M metagenome (GOLD analysis project Ga0115851, IMG submission 83865)
GTTTAAATTGATGAAATTGGCTTGTTAGATTGATTCATTTGATCATTATAATGTGTTATCTATCTTGTGTAATGATCAATTGGTCAATTTCCTTAAAATTGAACAAGTGGTTTTTCAAATTTTGGGGTTTTTGTTATAAACTCTATGCTCAAGCCAATTTTGTGATTTTAAAGTTAAATTGAACTTATTCTCACTGCATTAGAACATGCATCATTTGATTATACTATTCATGCATCATATAGATTGTTATTTTCTATATTGTTTTGTGCTAACTTGTAGTCTGCCCTTAGTTTTTCTTGTTTTCTTTTTGGTTCTTTTTTGTTTGTCATGTCCTTTCCTTAGCATCATGCCTAGGAAGACTAGAGCAAATAGGACCTCCACTTCTTCACCTTCCCCCACCTTTGATTGTGAGAGGTTCTTGAGTGAGAAAAACCAAGAAACCTTTGAGAAGCTTAACCTTAAGAGAAACATTTGGGCTAAGCATAAGGTTCTATTAGATGAGCTAGATGGTGAGATTAGGAGAAACTTTGAGCATAGGGGTTGGCTTCCTCTGTCCACTCCTATGATGCCAACACTCTAGTGAGGAGTTGGGTACGGAGTGTAGGGTACACCATTACCCCTTCGATAGTGGCTAATGCCCTTAGGGTGCCATTAGTCCAGCATCCGGTTTATCCTTATGATAAGTCTCCACCCCTTGATGACATTATGTCATTTATCACCGGTACTTCTATCTAGTGGGGTTCTGATCCTCGAATCACCTCTCACGAGTTGACCGAGACTCATTATCTCTTTTTCCAGATTTCTTGCCATTCCATTTGGCCTATCTCTCATCTGCACAACATTCCTTTGGAGAGATATGCTTTTTTGTATGCTCTTGTTTCTGATGCTCCTATGAGCTTTCCTCATCTTTTTATTTTCTCTTTGATTGAGGTTCATAGGAGTAGTTCTACTGCTCATGCTCTCTTCTTCCCTGCCTTTATTCATTGGATTCTTTTACATCTAGGTTTAGTTGTGTTTCCAGCTTCTGAGCCTGTCCATATCATAGCTCCCATAGGTGCCACTTTTCTTAGGCAAAGGGTTGCTCAGATTAGAGCTAGCTCTAAACATCCTAGGGTTAAGCCTTTCGATGTTGCACCTCCTCCTCCCTTTTCTACAGGTAATACTATGGCCAAGGAGTTTGTTGATCCTGCTGCTGCTGATGTTCCTCCATCTTCTACTTCAGATAACTTAGACATTCGACGTATGTTTGAGACTGTCATGACCGTTCAGGCTACTTATGGTCAGGTTTTGGTGGATGTGCTTGACGAGCTTCGTGCCTTGCGAGCAGATTTGGAGCATTTGAGACAGTCGCCTCCGCCACCTCCTTTTGATGATGGATTATGATTGCCTTTTGGCATTCCGTCACAAAAAGGTAGAATACATTTGTAGAGGGTTTTTGTAGTTAGGGGGAGATTTTTGTATTTGTGGAGCTTGTGGAGCTATTAGATTGTATCTAGGTGCTTCATTGTGTATTTACATTTTTGGCTCTTGATGTTTTCTTTGTTTTGATTGGGTTATTCATGATAGGGGGAGATACATTAATTGTATATGTTTCTTGTTTCACATTGCTTATTGATTTATATTTATGAGGTTATTCATGATATATGTCTTTATTTTGTGTTATGTGAAATCAAGAAGTTATTTATGTTTTACTTGTATTTTCCACACATGCGTTTATGCGTTTGTTAAGTGTTTCAGGACATATACAGGTTGATTCAGTCGTGCTGTTGTCTGCACTTTCAACTGATAGATAGTAGTTAGATTGGATTTGTTGTGTTGGGCAATAATTTTGTAATAGGCTGTTTTTATAAACTTTAAGCATTTTTGTTTAGTTTGTGTTTTGTCATGGATTACCAAAGGGGGAGTTTGTTCGGTTCTAAGACTTTAGGTTTAAATGTATTAGAACTTCAATTTGTATTGTTGGCAAACCATGATCAAAACGTTTTAGCCTTGTTTAGACTTGATCAAATTATGTGGTTGTATGTAAAGTTGGAATCGAGTAGCTACAGGATTTATTATGTAAACCTGCTTGGCTTGATCATTCGAAAATTAGGCTCGATCGATCGAAGCTCATGCAAATTATTTTTCTACAGATTTTTCCAACTTAGCCCAAGCCCGTTTGATGTGTAGGGTTTTATGTTTTGTCTTAAGTATAAAAGGGAAAATCCTAGCCACATTATAGAATGCTCTTTATGCTGTGTGTGTGGATCTTTTGTGAGATCAAAAGGTGTTTACCTTCACACATACTTAGGGTTTCCAAGATTCAAGACTATGTCAAGAACTTGGTGATCGATTTAGTTGCTGCAATAAGAGCTTAAAGATACAAGAAAGAAGTAGTTCGTAGACTCGAAGTTGTCACGTGGTCATGGTAGTAAGTTTCCTACTCGAGGTAGCAATAGGATGTTAGTGGTCTATGTCGCTATTGTGTAAACTTCAATTCCTTCATAGTGGATTCAGGTTTACCTTGAGGGTAGCTAGGTTAAATCCTCCTCAGGTTTTTACCGGTTTGGTTTCCTGGGTGATCATATCTTTATGTTCTTTATTTTCCGCACTTTACATTGATAAGATATATGTGTGTTAACCTAGATCTAATTAATTTGACTAAGTAATCACTTGGCAAATTAACTAGGTTAATCTGGTAGTGTTTTAAGGGGTCTAAAAAACAAAAAGATTTCATAAAATATATATGAATAACTTAAAGGATTAAACCGAGTACTCCAGGATTAAAGGTAGAAATTTTCAAAGTGACAGTTACACACTATGACTTTGTATTATTACGAATATTTTCATGAAGAGGTTGAACGTTTAATAAAGCCTTGTGATATAATTTATTAATAAGGCCTAGAGTTCAATTATATTTATATAGTGGTATTAAATATAATTAATGATAACTTTGGGCTTGTTAAAAGTTGACAGATAAGTACAAAGCCCATTGGAGCTAAAGCTTTATTTGTCCCTTTTGGTCCCACTCCAAGCCACACACTAAAGCCCAATTGAGCTGACCCAAAAGACTAACCCAATTAAATATTCAATTATTTATTTAATAAGAGTTATTAAATAAATGTAATTGCCTAAATGTAGAAATTTGTGTGATTAAAAAAAAGAAAAGAAAGAATAAGAGAGTTCTTCAATTAGAAGACACTTGGTTATTCTCTTAAAAGATCACATATAGAATTGATTGAGAGACCACACATCTTGGGCACATTGTGGAATTGGAGCGAATATTGAAAGGCATCTCAAGTCCAATCTTCATTTGTTTTAAGCTTCACTGCATCAAGGTACACTTTCTCATTCATTGTTTCCAAAACTCAGATGTTACATGCTATCTCACATGAATGAAGTAGAAACGTTCATATTCCGCGGCGTGTTTTTGTATGAGATACAAAACTGTATTTTCCATGTGTTTATCCTATAGCATGTACATCCCAAAACCATTTCCAATGGATCAAGCATATCAAGAACACCACCCCTATAGAGGAAGTAGAAGATTCTTCCCCAATGGATTAAGCATACCAAGAACACTATCCTTAATAAGGAAGTAGAAGACTCTTCCTCAATGGTTCAAGCACATCAAGCATCATCCCCAGTAAGGAAGCAGAAGATTCTTCCCTAACGAATTTTATCCCCATGGAGGTGGCAGAAGATTCTTCCCTGATGAACCCAAACACATTTAAACAATCCCAGTAAGGAAGTAGAAGATTCTTCCCCAAAGTATCCTCAGTGAATCAAGTACAACTAGAGTATCCCCTGTGAGGAAGCAAAAGATTCTTCCCTGGTGAGTCCCATACAAGAAAAAAAAAAAAAAAATCCCAGCAAGGAAGCAGAAGATTCTTCCTCAAAGTCCTCAACAAACCATGAAGAAAGCAAAAGATTCTTCCCCAGTGGATCACGCATCTACACTACTCCTCAGTGAGTTTCACATCCCCAAGCGAGTCATGAAAGGCAGAAGATTTCTTCCCATGCACACCTACTCCTTAGCGAGTTTTCACTATTCCCAGTGGATCCAACAATCAAGACTACTCGTACACATCCTCTGGGAGTTGAATATGTAGGCACAATAGTAAAGGGTAGAGATAGTGATAGAGAAAGAGACTAAGGTCAACCTAAGGCAAGAGCCTTACTAGAATAGGTAGAGAAAGAAGTAAAGAATACCAAAGCAACAAGTCTCCCAGAGAAGTTTGAGGCAAGAGCCCTGGACAGACACCATAGAAAGTATATCCTTTTGTTGTTTGTTGGGTTAGCTCATAAGATACGAGCTAACCCTTGTTTGTTTTTATTTTTTAGTGACTTTAGGATAGTGAGTCACTCGTCATTTGCTTGCAAGTGAGAAAACAGGTTCTGGGACAGTGAACCTGCCGTTGCTCGTTTCCTGAGCAACAAAGCTAGGACTTCAGACATACGAATCCCACGCAACTTTTCGGAGTTGCACCCCACCCCATGTATGTGTGATGTGTGTCGTATGCGTGGGTTGGGCCCGAGCCGTACATTGAAACAAAATGTTTTATCTCTTGTTCTTTTGATTCCGTTAGCAAAGCTCACGAATCCAAAGAGGGGCATCTATAGACACCTCATTTTGTACCCTTTATGACTTAGGCCCCTATACCCCAATGATGCTCAAACTCTAAAGCCCAAGGCCAGTTTAGAGCCCAATCCGATATCAAATTAACTTGAGAAGTATTAAAATGGAAAATATAAATTTTTAAGGCAAAAATCTATTTTTGGAAATAAAATACCAAAGTGGCCTTCAGCTCACGTACGTGGGCAGCGGATTGTGTCCGTGGGCCAAAGCATGCTACGTCAGCACATTCCTGCGTGCATCGCTAGCGTTTTTGAAGCATGGAAAAGACAAGTTTTCTACAACAATGGTTGAGATTTGGAATGAATCCCACATCGTTTGGGAGCCATTCCAAAACCCATTTTTTCCAATATAAAAAGATTTACATGGTACATTTTCAAAACACACAGAAATCCCATGAGAAAAACCTAAGATTCACTAGAAAATAGAGAATCAAAATGGAGTTTTTCACAAAACACCCTCAAGTCAATTTTATTTGATTGAGACTTTTTCACCCCAATTCGGGTATATTCAAGCCCTAGAATTTTCAATTTGTCACAAATCACCAAATTCATCAAATTAAACCATCAAGAACAGTTATATAGCATCTTATAACAAAAACCCAATGATCAATTGTGAAAGAAAAAGCTTAAATCATCAAAAAACCCAAAATTTTTAAGGTCCAAAAATATCCCTTAAATGCATGAAATAATGAAAATAAATTGAAAAAGAAGGGTAAAAGGGTCTTACCAGTGTATGAAGACAAAAACCCTTGAAGAAAAATGGCGGAAAACGACAAAAAATTGATTTGACTCCTTGAACGATGGAAGAGAGAGAGAAAGGTGTTTTGAAAAAGTTTTGAATAGTGAAGAACACGTGAGGAACAAAGGTTTTAAAAAACACTCTATACGATTTTCGATTGATCGAAAATTAGATTTGATCGATCAAAAATCACATTCGATTGATCCAACAGCGATCAAAACACACAAAGCCAAACCAAAACTTTAATCGCAATTTCGATTGGTCGAGAAATAGATTCGATCGATCGAAATTCTAAAAAAAAAAATTTTGAAAAAACAAAGCAATTTTATGCAGAAACTCCTCAAAGCATCGTGTTTTATGAATAAAATACATGAGTATGAGATTAAATGCTTTTCAAAAACACTTGTTTTAAATCCAATTTTCCCAAAATTAAGATTTCAAACAATTCTCTTTAAATTCTTAAGCTTCAAACACATTTTGCATAATATTCAAGGAATTCTTCAAACTTGGTTGACCAAACCAAAATTACACACAATAACATGTACAGAGTTTAGCAAAGAGTAACATGTGTAGTGTGTGCAACTAGCAAAAACTTGAGATACATGTGAGGTGATATGTAAAGAGAAATCAATCACAATTTCTACAAAATTCATCACACAAATTTGAAAGAGACAATCACCTAAAGAGTTACATCATATAACTCTCACATCTCCTAGAATAAAAACTTGCAATCATGTAAGTTTCTTGATTTTACCTCATATTGTACACACAAATTTTATTTTATCAGAAACTTATTAATAATAGCTGAGATAATGTACACACCAATTTTAATTGATTGTGAAGTTATTAAAGCCCAATAATGTACACACCAATTTTAGCATTTAAACCGAGGCTACACCTTATGTTCCTTTTGTGCATGTGCTACACTTTCTCGAGCACAAAATCATATGATCTGCACTAAGGTGTTCATGATTGGCTAGTAAACAATGGTGAGATAGTTATTTATGCCTTTCTTAATAAGTTCAAGTCCGACAATCAAAAGCATGTGACTTCAAGATCAAGATCATGTGATCAAAAACTATAAACATCGTCCCACACAACATGCACTACAAGGCTTCAACTAGTAAAGTGCAATAAATAAGCTCATCCAAGCTAAACAAAGTACATAAACATGTTATGTAAAAATAAATTGGCCAACCTTGATTTCAAATCCAAGAAAAATAATGCAAAACACATTTTGCTTCCTTTTTCATTCCTTTTTTTATTTTTTTTTATTTTTTTTATTTTGAAAAGAAGAAACAAAATCAATCCTAGAATGAAATGCATGAGTGTTATGCAATGCAAATCCTAGAAACAAAAACAAGGAAAAACAAAAATAACAAAGAAGAATGGTCATCAAGAATAGAGCAATGAAGCACAAGACCAAGAAAGCCAGGGATGATCAGGGACACAAAATCACACCAATTACTTGATGAAGTGTCTCAAAATTACTTCTATCAAGAGGTTTGGTGAAGATGTCAGCATTCTGACGTTCAGTAGGGATACACTTAGGAGACACAATCTTTCTTTCAACAAGATCCCTAATGAAGTGATATTTAATCTCTATGTGCTTAGTCTTAGAGTGTTGAACAGGGTTCTTAGAGATATCAATAGCACTAGAATTATCACAATAAACAACCATGGTATCTTGTGATATCCCATAATCACTCAAAAGCTTTTTCATCCAAAGAAGCTATGAGCAACAACTTCCAGCAACAATATATTCTGCCTCTACAGTAGACAAAGACACAGAATTTTGCTTTTTACTCATCCAAGAAACAAAATTGGCTCCTACATAAAAACGCCCACCAGTGATGCTTTTTCTATCATTGGCATTACCGGCCTAATCAAAATTAGAAAATCCAGTAAGAGATAGATTAGACTCTTTGCTATAAAATAATCTATAATCACAAGTTCCACCAACATATTTTATGATTCTTTTAACAACATTCAGATGTGAAACCTTAGGATTAGATTGAAATCTAGAACAGACACCAACACTAAAAGCAATATTAGGCCGACTTGCAGTTAAATACAAAAGACATCCAATCATGCTTCTATATAATGTAATATCAACAGACTCACCTGATGGATCATTGGTTAATTTTGTATTTGCAGCCATTGGTGTTCTAGCATGGGCAGCCTTGTCCAATCCAAATCTCTTAACCAGATTTCTTGCATACTTTGCTTGATTGATGTATATTCTTGAGTCTGTTTGCTTCACCTGCAATCTCAAGAAATAAGTTAGTTCACCAACCATACTCATTTCAAACATTTCCTTCATTTCATCTGCAAAAAGAACGAGCAAGAGAATCATTAGTAGCACCAAAAACAATATCATCAACATAAATTTGAGCTACAATAAAACAATTCTTATCCTTTCTTATGAAGAGAGTAGTATCTTCAAATCCCCTTTTGAATCCATGCTTAGTGAGATATGCAGTCAATCTATCATACCAAGCCCGAGGAGCTTGTTTCAAACCATAGAGGGCTCTCTTCAACTTGTAGACATCATCCGGTCTGTGAGGGTCAACAAAACCCTTTGGTTGTTCAACATATACCTATTCTTGCAACATCTCATTCAAGAAAGCATTCTTGACATCCATTTGATACAACTTGAAATTCAGATGGCTTGCTATGGCCAAAAGTATCCTAATGGATTCTAGTCTTGCTATTGGTGTAAAGGTATCATCAAAATCAATCCCTTCCATTTTTGTGTACCCTTGAGCAGCAAGTCTTGATTTATTTCTAATAACTATACCATGTTCATTTGACTTGTTCTTAAAAATCCACTTAGTTCCAATCACATTTACTCCCTTAGGTCTAGGAACTAATTCCCATACATCATTTCGAACAAATTGGTGAAGTTCTTCATGCATGGAATTAACCCAATCAGCATCTTGAAGTGCTTCATCCACCTTTTTCAGTTCAAATTGGGATAGATAGCATGAGTGAGTAATCACATTCAAGGCTTTTGATCTCAATCTCATGTTATCATTTAGAATACCTAATATATTCGTGGCAGGGTGATTCAACTTAACTCTAGAAGATGGACCTTTGACCAAAGATGTGGAGGTACCTTTCTGTTCTGATGAAGGACTAAGCTCACTTTGTTCTTGTTGAGTTTCATGAACCGGTGTGAATGGTTCGGAACTTGATGGTACTGAAATTGTATCATTCAACAACAACAACTCTTCCACACTATGCTTCCCTACATAATCAGCAGGAAGTGAATCATCAACTTCCATATTCCTTTCTTGAATTGGAGAACTGTTTTTAGAAAGACTTTTAGAACTTAATTCATCATTGATCACAATATTGGAAGATTCCATGACTGTTTTGGTTCTCATATTGTACACTCTATATGCTCTACTAGTGGAAAAGTATCCTAGAAAGTATCCCTTGTCACTCTTTGCATTAAACTTTTCTAGATTCTCTCTATCACGTAGAATGTAACAGTCACTGCCAATTATTCTGAAATATTTGACCACAGGCTTCTTTCCTCTCCAGAGTTCATAGTGAGTTTGCTTGGAATCAGGTCTGAAATACACTCGGTTGAGTGTATGGCAAGCAGTGTTAATTGCTTCTCCACAGAAGGATTTGGGCATCCTTTTATTGTGTAGCATGACACATGCCATCTCTTGAACAACCCTATTCTTCCGTTCCACTATTCCATTCTGTTGTGGTGTCTTGGGTGATGAAAACTCTTGATGTGTGCCTTGATCATTGTAGAATGTAGCCAGCTTTGTATTTTCAAAATCTCTTCCATGATCACTTATGATTCTAGCTATCACAGTACCTTTCTCAACTTAATTTCTTGCACAAATGTATCATCTTCTCAGGAGCCTCAGCTTTATCTCTCAAAAGCACAACTCATGTATATCTAGTAAAATCATCTACAACTACTAGAATATACTTCTTTCCACCCAAAATTTGAACTCTAGTAGGACCTATGAGCTCAATGTGCAACAACTCAAGAGGTTTGGAAGTTTGAGCCTCAGTTACAGACAGATGCTTAGACTTCACTTGTTTACCCATCTGACATGGTCCACATATGCATTTTTCTATGTTCTCGAACTTGGGCAAACTAATAACTGCATCACACTTGGAAATCTTCTCTAATTGCTTGTGACTTGCATGTCCCAACCATTGATGCCAGAAGTCAACTTGATTGATCTTTGCACTAAAACACTTGTTGCTTATACTTGGTGTTATACCATAATAGTTGTCAGCTGTCCTTACACCAATATACATACAATCACCTCCTCCATCAAGTATCTCGCACTCATACTTAGTGAAGAGAACATTCAGACCATTATCACAAATCTGACTGATGCTGAGTAAATTAGCCTTCAACCCATCTACGTACCAGACATCTTTAAAAACCGGCAACCCTGGAATGTCTATAGTTCCAATGCCTCTGATCACAGATTTGCTTCCATCTCCAAACGTGACTGTCCCAATCTTTCCTTCAAAGAGTGTCTTGAACAAAGCTTTATTTCCTGTCATGTGCCTGGAACAACCACTATCCAAATACCAAAGACAAGAATCACGTGCCTTTAAGGTGGTTAAAGAAGTATAACACACATAATTAACATCACATGTAATTATATCAAAATGCTGTAGGATAAACACATGGAAAATATAGTTTTGTATCTCTTACAAAAACACGATGCGGAATATGAATGG
>Ga0115851_102287_pt1 | contig 10081 bp, 12 predicted proteins | sample InSIn2gowninarea_FD_83865 | JGI IMG/M metagenome (GOLD analysis project Ga0115851, IMG submission 83865)
ATGTTCTGTAAATAAAGTTTCATGTGCAGTTTGTTGAACTTCATGCTGCAGCTGATGAATGTCCAAATAGCTTAATCTTGGCTAGTTCATGTTTCAATTTCATGTTTATAGATAGAGAATAAAATATATCCAAACTGTTCAATCTTGGCAGATAAATAGTTAGGTAGAGAAGCAAAGGAGCTCAACTATTCAATCTAAGCCCTTGGAAGAAATAAGTGCAGATTTAGATAGGTTTATCATGTAAAGAAAAGAAAAATTGAAAAGGGGTTGCTAGTACAAATGCACCCATAGAAAAATAAGAAAAAAAGTTATGTATAGTAGGCTGGGTAGGCAGTTTTGGTCTTGCAGAAAGAGACTTGTGATAAATTGTGTTTCTCAGAATGTTAAAAATTACTTCTATCACAAGTATCAAGGCAGATAGTTTGGATCCAGGTCAAGCAAAGCATAAGTAACTCCCCTCCATCTTTCTCCTAAAAATCACTTACTAATTTCCCCCAGGAGGTATTGAGATCTGCTCAATTTCCTAAATTACTCCACTTCATTTCATAAAAGACTTAAGTAAAACTTTTGTACTTAAGGGGTTGTACAAAATCACATGTGAACTGTTTCCCTTAAGCCTAAGTTTTTAAACTCTACAACTTAGCGCTCTTTTTTAACATATCTCTCATATTAACCCTTAACATTACTTAGTAATTCCCTATATTCATTCCCTTACGCGTATTATATATATAATAAAAACCCCAAATTTTATTATCCCCACCCCGACTAAGTTATAGCCATATACAGCTGTGTCAAATGGAATTGGAGGTTTATTTGGAACCTGTAATAACCTAACCCGCGCGCGCTCAAAGGACTTAATTAACTACCCGAGTTAATTAATAACCTAACTAAACCCACCCCGCGAACCAATAAACAGAACGGGCCCCACACATTAACCATCCGCTAGCTCTGACCTCCGCCAACCATTAGATCTGGGCCTGCTCATCCAACGGCCCACAATCATATCGCGAGGCCACACGCCACCGATGTTTACCACTCGAGGAGTCGGCTGTATTGTGCCCGTACTGTGGATGCGTGGCACACTCCCGCCGTGCTCGCTGCCTGTCTGCCCAAAACCACTGTAGATCGTAAGTGGTGCGGGGTGAAACCACTTACCACCCTCCCGCTGACCCCCCGCCCCCCGCTGCTGATGTCATCACCACGTCACTGCCACATCATCCTTCCGTACTCTCCGCTACGCAACAAACCGTCCCATCCCGTTGACATCATCCATGCAATAAATGCCAAAACCCAGCCAAAGCCAAATTTTGTTAAAAACCACGATAAAATGTCATTTTCATTCATTTTTTCTGCAAATTGTTCCCATGCGCATTATGTTCGTTAATTGCTCAAGCAACCAGTCTGCCACCCGACCAAGAAATTACAGTGTCATGCTCTACAACTTGTTGGTCAACCTTCGAACTGCACTGTTTTTTGCCTAAACACAGGTATTTACCCCATTTTCACTTCCTGAACCTGTAATTTTGTTTTTCCTCTGTGAATTTTACCTAATAGAACCAAATTCAAGCTGAAAATAGTTCACAGTTGCCATACAAGGACACCAGAACCACTGTTGTTTTGCCCATTTTCCTACATAAGCCCGACCTTCAATTTAAAGATACAAAAACCAAAAATGGAAGCTCCCGTAACCCTCAATGTGGTGCCCCTTAATGCACCTCATAAAGACCAGGATTGGTTACCCTTGGCTGACAGGGATTTTTCAAATAAAAGAGTTATCTGGTGATATGAACCATCTCCAAGCATTTTTCCGAATTAGGAATAGTCATCTGAGTAACTTTGATATCTATGGAATATGGGAATCCAATCTCGCAAAGTATTACCTTCCCTTAGTCAATGTGTTCCTAGATATTATTCATCAATGATGTGCCAACTATCACCCTGTCAGTAAAGCAGTTATGACCCCATCCCAAACTGTCCTCTTTTACATAATTGCTGAATCTATCAATGAGATGTTACACTTCCATCCCATTCAGCCCCTTGCTTCTCTTTCCATGGGATTTCTGCTTGAGAAAGGCTCTTAATTGCCTAGTTCAGAAATAACCCAGATTGCTCAATTATTCATGAAACTAGATTGCCAACCCCAAGGCCCACCTCCCTATATGCATTCCTGGTTTATTGAAACTGGCAGGCTTATTCTTGACATGATATCCTTTATCTTGGGATTCAAAACCAGTGAATTTGTTGATGAGACCATCTTATTTATATTGTCGATATTTACTCCAGGACAACCCCTGCTGTTAAATATGATTATGCCTCTTTCATTGCCAATAAAATCAATGAGCAATTCATAAATCTGGAAAGAGAAGGAGTCTTCAAGTACACCTCATTCATATACCACCTTCTGCTATATTATCAGCCAGACAGCTTTTCATTTCCCATCAAGAAATTGTATTCCAAGGGAGAGAGGAGGTCGGTGATCTTTTGGACCTCGGTCTTCCACAATGTTTGTGAATCCCCTTATACCTACTGTAAATTCATTGATTTGTTTATACATCCAACCTCTACCCTGTTGATAGGAGCTCCTCCTCCTAGAATTTCTAGTGATATGAGGAAAATTTTACTGCTGTAAAAACAATACAGGATAGGTGGCCGGTACCTCTACCAGAACCACACTGAAATCATAATAAATGGCTGTGAACTGTGCCCTTACAAGTTGCCTAGGTATGTGTCTATGAGGTTGTTTGCACTAGAGTATTTCAGGCAGCTTATCAATGCATATTTAACCCACTTTTTCATTGTAAAGAAAAAGGCTCAGCTGAGAATAAAATCCTAGCTAGGCCTTTTATCATTAACAAGAGGGAGGCATGGGAAGATGCTGATAAGATATTAGGGGAAGACCTTAAATTGAAGAAAATTTTTTGGTGGGTGCCATATGACCCAAATAGCTTTATAAGTGACAGAAAAGTAAAAAACAGGCTGTCGGCTTATATACATCATAGGATCCCTGAAATTGAACAATTTGCTAATCAGGATGAGTGGGTAGAGGGTACATTAGTAGAAGAAATTACTTAACAAGACAAGATAGAAAAAGTTATGAAAGATTTAGAAAAAACCCTTGACCTGGACTCTTTTGGACAGGTATCTTTCAAGCTACCTCAGCAAACCAGAGTGGGTACATTCTCTGCTGGAACTTCACAGCAACCTGTACAAGAAACTAGCACACCAGTTACAGGGTCTTCTAAGGGCAAGGAAGTAGCAGACACGAAGCACCAAGAAATCAATGATCATCAGGGGCAAATTCCTCCGGTCCAAACCAAAGCCGCAGAGATTCCTACATTACAAACTCCTCTAAATGAGGAAAAAGGCAAGAAAAGAGATAGAGAAGAGGCCACGCCTATCAGTGGACCTGCTGAACAACCAAGGACAAAGAGACAAAGATTGGATCCTCTGTCAGAAGAGGAAATTATTGAAGAAACAATTGAAAGTTTAAGAGGTGAGAGGGTTACCCAGTAGACTTCCCTAGTGGTGGACACATCAACTAGCTCACACAGGCAGGAGCTAGAAAGGCAGCATAGTGTGGAAGTTTCATCCACTAGGACACCAAGTAAGTTGACCTCTGACATCAAAATAACATTCACATAGATAAAGGCTAGAAACAACCCACTAAGGCTGCAAATTTACAATCAATATCTTAAGATGGCCCCCATAAAACAGCAAAGATTGATGTCTGCCTATGACATTAAGGAGGGAAAAATGACCATGAGTTATTTCAATCCCAAGGTGTCGCAACCACAATCAGCAGCTGATTACATCAGTACAAATCTGGATGTCTTAGCCAAGGATATTAATCCGATCGACCAGATTGAGCTGCATAAATAGACTAGATAGATGGTCCACTCCACACTAGCTGATAAAGCCTTTGGAGGAAATCATCATTGAACTATGACATGATCCCAAAGATGCCAAAGGCATAAAGGTGCTAATGAGGAAGAAAGAAGAGGACATCGTTGAATTGAGAAAACAGCTCAAAATGCCTCCTTCCATGCATCCACGGACTGCAGATGTTGTACAACAGAAATATAAAGAGGACATGATGGACATGCTCATGAGACTGAATGAGAGATTGAGTGAGACATAGTAGGCATTGGAGAAATCTCTACAAAAAAAGTAGGGAGAGTCGACCTCCCAGCCACCTGAAGTAGTCCCAACAGTCACTACTGTCCCCTTCACACGTATAACAACAATGCCTTCCACTGTCCCGGAATCAACAGAAGAGATCACCACAGGTACCTCAGCAACATCAATAGCACCAGGCAATAGTATAGGTATGATCACAGAACAATTAATAAAAGCCATGGAGCAATTGAAAATCCAAGTGTCAGAGCTGAAGAAAGTCAAAGAAAAATTGGCAAAATTTGAACAAATTTATGTTAAATCCAAGACGAAAGTGGCAGAGAAAACAATGGAGATCAAAGCACTGGAGAACAAGGTGAGAGCATTAGAAAAGGACCTCTCTCTGCATAAACCTCTAGCAGAAATCAGGGGAATTTTGTGGACCAACATCACTCAATCCTTAGTGATGTGTGGAGGTCTATCTAAACTATTTATGTGCAGATTGACTTGATAAGAGTGGCCCAAGTGTAGATTCAGAAAACAAGAGCCTTATTTGGTCAGATGCATGAGCAACTAACCAGCTAGTACATTTTTTAAACACCAAGACCAGTGAAGAACTGGAAGCACTAGAAATTAGAGACAGAACAGGCACCATTCTAGACATCAAGAGAGTTCTAACCATGAGAACTCTAATGAAAAATTTAGATAGAGGATGCTAGGACATGCAGGTAGAGATTAATTCTTTCACAGAAAAGTTTACAATCCTGCATCAAAAAGGTTTTCCAAGTCCTTTGGAAAGTAATGATCGTCTGATGAAACACAAGGACTATGTACATAAATTGAATACATATGCTATTGATCAAGTTAATGCATCATCAAGTACTTCAGGAGAGAAGGCACTTCCCTCTAGCCAAGCACTATATGACAGCTTGGAAAATTTATTGTACATAGAGCACGAGGTGAAGCATCTGTTCACCATCCCACCTAATTTCTTTAGATACACAGAAGCTGATGAAAATTTAAGGAAGCTTCAAATACATAAATTACGAGGACCAGAATGGTGGATCCTATAAACTTATCTTTGGTCAATTGAAAATTTTGGACCATCTACTATAATGTGGAGAACAGAAATGAATCAGAGTCATGCGTGTCAAAGCGCATCACATCAGGGTCAAAGAAAGTCTAGCCAAGGCAGATAACCAGAAAAAAGTATCAGTAGAAGATGGCCGTGAATCGACTTGTAGCACCTACCTCCAGTACATCTCATAAAGACAGAACAACCAGCATAGCATCAATTTATTGCATCAATTTATTGTTCCCCTGTTTTTGAGACTCTCTATCTCTATCTTTGTAAAATGCATTAATCATCACCATATATTATCTTCTTGAGATATTTTGTAAGATATTTGATATTTTTGTATAAATACCCCCCTAGATGAAGTTGTTGGCAGTTGTTTGGTTGATTAGGAAGTATTCTCAGACTTTGCCGTAATACAGAATTTTGGAATAAAAAGAGCATGTTGGAACCATTTTTGTCTAGCTCACTAGATGAGGAATCGATGCTAAGGACCTGTTACAGAATTCTTGAATCATTTTTTGGATCAATAAGTCCCTTATAACTTGTGTTTTACATTTTCTATGCTTTACCATCTATGTTTCATGATCTAAATAATAGAGAGAAAGAATAACTCAGAATTTGCTTGATTGCACTCTGTGTTCAGTCTTTGTTATTATCAATGTTTTCTTTAGAATTAGTATAAACAGTGAATTCTTAATTGCTGTTGTTTCCCCTGATTCTTTCATCTTGAATATTTGCTAAGGAATTCTTAATTGCTTCCTGACAGTAGTTAGCCATTTTCCCTCTATCAACATGATGAAGGATTCTTAATTTCCCTTCACCCATTGATTCCATTCCACCTGATTCCTGCCTATGAATTGTTCCATGTTTGATTATCTTGCTCTGTGATACCATCCTCTGTTTAGAGACCGAATCTAGGAAGCTATCCACCTTTGACTCCATCATGCCCAATGGACTGAAGCTCTTTAATTTTTACCTCACTATTCTATTGAATCTCCATTTCTCCAACCAAACTCCAAACAAAACCCTTGCACTTCATAACTAGCCTAACACAATTCAAGATAAAGGTAAATTATAAAGAGAGAGCTCTCTCTGGATGCAGATTGTCTAGAATCTGTATCCAAAAGATTGGTCTGTGGTTACCTCATCCGTATTCCCTTTCTTACAACTTTGGGAAACAACCTGAGTGCTAACATCATTGGCGACTCCGCTGGGGGCCTGAATGGTTATTTGTTACTGCTATTTATTTCACAAGATACAGATGGAGCCTGAACTTAGCCAGGTAGCCTTTGAAACTACTTTTGCTATGTAATTGCAGGAGTAAATAAACGCTGCTTCAGTCTATCTCCAATCTATTTTATGTATTAAACAATTGTCCCAAATACTTGATTAGTCCCTTGTTTTAGTAGATCTTTAGGAAAGCTTATAATCCCCTCATCTAAAAATTTCCTAAAGGATGCTGTCAAAGTTGTATTATTGAAATATTTCAAGAAAAACCAAAAACATACTTAGAAGTTGGCTCCAAAGAAAAAGATTCGTTACACCAGATCAAATCCTGATCCAAATCCCCCACCTGTATTTGAAAATCCTAAACGGATTCCCAGGATCCTTAAAAGCCAGGAGAGCCAAGAACACTCTGCTAGTTCACATCTTGACACATATCGGCCGAACCCTATCCAATCTGAGCTTACTTCTAGAAAAACACCAATCCTTTATGCCATTGCTACAACTTCCTCAAGTTTAGCATCAACACTTCAAACCATCCTTCCCACCCCCACATCTACATCACATATTTCCACTAGTATCCTTGCTCTTCCAGCTGTTACACTTATCTCTGCAAACATGGCAAACCGTTATGCTCCCCTGCAACTACCTACAAATATAGGGGCTATGCCTCAAGATTATCAAGGCAAAATCACCTATTTTGATGATACTGGCACTTACATAGCTCAACAACATACTAAGAAAATGACTAATTATTTTGAAAACTATGAGATTGATGATGATGATGTGAGAATGAAAGTCTTTGTCCAAAGTTTAATCAGAGATGTTAGAACCTGGTTTAGAGCACTCCTTGCAAAAACTATTGCTGACCCACAAGCTCTTTATCAAACCTTCCTGAATAGATGGGAAAAGAAAAAAGACCCTCTCCACATTTTATCAGAATATGAAAACTTGAAGAGAGGTCCGCAAGAAACTGTTCAAGATTATTGTACCAGATTTAATAATGTATACAATGCCATTCCTCAGAATCTCAGACCTCCTCCAGATTTAGCCTTGATCAAATTCCCTGATGCATTTGATTATGATATGGCATATCAGCTAAGGGAAAGAACTCCTCAAAGCTTAAAAGACATGTAGAGTATAGCTGTCAGTGTTGAGGCCAAGCTGATTTCTAAATGAGCTCGAGCCAGAGCTGAAAGGAGGATACCCATCAAAGAAGAAACTTTTGCCTTTGAACAAAAATTAGATGTTGTCATTAAAGGAATGGACAGACTTGGTGATAGAGTAGAAACAATTGAGAGGAAATCCCTTGGGATGGTCAATCGAGCAATACTGGAAGAAATCCAAACTTTAGAAAAAACCATAACTCTAATACTGGAAAGGCTGGCCCTGACCAAAACATTAGACTTACATTCCAAGAAAACTATGTTGAAGCTTCAACTTCCAGTGAACCAACAGAATATACTCAAATTAACTTAATGGGGATCAATAGTAAACAACAAATTTTCATGACCCAAGAAGACCAAGAGGCTCACACTCTTAATCAATTTCAAATTCAATCAGGAGAATCATTTGATTTTAGGGAGGGATATGACACAACCATCTATGAAGTTCACAAGAAGTACAATCTGAGAAGAAAAAGGATAGATGTTCCTAAAAACAATAAACAGAAGGAAACTAAACAGACTAGTAAAGCTAAAATCAAGAACCCTCCTATACAAACCCCTCCTAAAAACCCAAATCATCCAACAGTTGAAAATATATCAAACAGTCAAAAACCTAACAGACAACCTTCTACTTCAATTCCTTCCAAAGGAGAGGTGGAAGAACCTCCAAAAGTGGAGGTGGAAGCAACGTCAGCCCATAACAGCACTCCTGAAAAAGAAAAAAGCCCAGAAAATACAGCAGAAAAAGAAAATATCACTGCTCAAAATGAAAAAATTCAAACAGAAAAACCTTTCAACCTTGAGACCGAAATAGGCAAATTAAAGATAGCAATTCCATTGTGAGAATTGGCCAAGCATGATGTCTATAGAGATCAAATTAGCAGATCACTTCAGATTTCAGAAAAAAAAGATGCAATAAATGTCCTTGATGACGAACTAGAATTAATTTTTGGCCTTGAGGTAAATGGTAAATCAGTATATGGAGGGGTCCCTCCTTTCTATGTAAGCCTGAATGTTCATGATAAGATACTCCATATTGCAATGTTTGATTCTGGTGCTTCTCATAATTTAATGCCTAAATTTGTGATGGAGAAATTGGACCTAGATATCACCAGGCCATACAATGACTTGTTCTCTTTTGATTCAAGCCAGGTTAGATGTCTAGGATTGATCAAAGATTTATATGTATCATTAGTTCAATACCCTGCCAAGACAATTTTAATGGATGTAGTGGTTGCTGATATTCCACCAAAATATGGCATGTTGTTGTCTAGATCTTGGGGTGAAAATCTCCAAGGATCTTTATAGTTGGACATGTCCTATGCCACCATTTTAGTATTTTGCCAGCCAAAGATATTGTACGGGGAAACTCTAATGAAATATGTGGTCAACAGCTAGGAGAAACCCCAGAATTTTCCCATCTATTCCATGCATTCTGACATGGACTCCTTCATCCTATACAATGCTGAAATTTATACCCCAACTGATATCAAGGCTTTAGCATTAGAACAAGAAAAATTCATAAATGAAAAATCTAGTGTTCAAACTCAAGAAATTTCTGAAATGATGGATATAACTGACACTCAAGAGAAACTAGAAGAAACTAAAAATCCAGATTTCCCTAGTAAACAAATTTCAAAGACTATACTAACTATGAACATGAGACCCTTTGGTACTTGGAGTTTGATGGATCAGTTAACAAATTAGGGGCAAGAGCAGAAATTTGGGTGCACAATCTAGAAAATGATCATGTTGAAGGACATGCTTACAGGTTCAATTTTAGATGCACTAATAATATGGCTGAATATGAAGCCCTCTTGCTGGGACTCAAATTGATTAAAAGTTTAGGAGCCACCAGGGTATCAGTTTTGGGGGACTCTAATTTAGTCATTAAACAAATGAAAGGGAACTTCCTCACAAATTATCCCAGATTGAGATCTTACAGAGGAGTAGCAATTGAAATACTCAATACCTTTCTAGAAACACAGCTTGCCAAAATTCCAAGGAAACACAATTTGCTTGCTCACAGTTTGGAAACATTTGCTAGCACTTGTAAACTACCATTTAAACCCAATCATCAATTTATAGCTAAGATTAAACACAGAACAACTGTACCTGACAATGTAAAAAACTGGTAAGTGTTTGACAATGAGACGCAGATTAACAATTTCCTGACCCTAAAAAAAAGAATTTTCCAACATTAATATAGACACAGATACTGTTGGAGAGGTTCGTTAGATAGACAAAATTGAAACAGAAATTTCAGTAAAAACTGCAACCCGAATACTTCACCCAACGAAATTTACTAAGGAAAAGTTACAAAAGCTTAAAGAAATAGACATGGATGAGGCTATTGGAGGAGAATCTGAAGTTATTGATTTAAAAGATAATTGTTTACCCACAAGATTAACTCCTCTGGAAGATCTCAATCTGGGATAATTTGTGAGGAAGTTCCCTTTCATTTGTTTAATGACTAAATTAGAGTCCCCCAAAACTGATA
>Ga0115851_102288_pt1 | contig 10080 bp, 14 predicted proteins | sample InSIn2gowninarea_FD_83865 | JGI IMG/M metagenome (GOLD analysis project Ga0115851, IMG submission 83865)
AGAAATAATTATTGGAGGACTACAAATTTTGACTAAAGTCCCCCCAAATTGTGAAAAATAAACCATAGTTTAGGGCCTCCAAATGGACCTAAAAGTTTGGGAGCTGAAAATCATAAAAAAACTGCCAAGAAGACAAAGAATCGTTTAGACAATGAAAGAGGTGGGTGGCCATCAATATCCACCTAGATTAGTCCTCCCCCTTTAGGAAGAAATCATAACCCAATTTCATCACATTGACTCATTAGATGAGGATACTTATGCTAAATTTCGCTCCTATTGAGCCACTTGTGTTAGTGAAGAGGTTGCCTTACTTTGATAACCTGGCAGAGTTGCATGTGTTACTCACGGGTATTGTTTGTCTTGGTTTCGAAGATACTATCCACTAGATCATGTTTAGTGTAGTCATAATTGAGTTTCGTGGGGTCTAATTTCTCATCTACCTCTAACGTGTCCAACAGAGGTGTAAAATATGGTCAAAGCAACTTCGCATTCAATAATAGGTGCAACCCAAGAACATGGGGAATACTCGATTCAAAAGCAATTTCACCCATGGCCTTTATTATTTTGTAAGGCCCATGTCAAAGTGGTTTTAACTTCCTATTGGGGCGTGTGAGGTGCTCTTTTTGTAATATGTAAACACGCAACCTTATCACCAACCTAAAACTTATGTAGAACCTCGTGCAGGTCATTTTGCTACTTATACTTGGAATTGACTTTTTGTAAGATATCATGTACCTATTTTTGGAGGTGTTGGATCATGTGATGAATATTACGATGGAGATTACATGGACATAGCTACATTAATTAGGGCCAACGGTTGGAACCCCAAGCACACCTCAAAAGGATTGTGGCCAACATAGTTGTATATGGATATATTATATATATGTTGAACATATGGAAGGATTTTTTCCCATGTACATATATGCTTGGAGTTGTACATGTGCAAGATATGCACAATCATCATATTTACTACTTCTATTTTTCCATCTGATTGGGGATGAAAGGTAGTTTTTTGGTCAAAATGGTATCCATGAGAGACCATAGGATGGTGTTGAGGAACTCGTCATCCCTATCTAAGATAATGGTATAAGGTAGCCCAAAATGAACCCAAACATGTTGAAAGAAGAGTTTAGAAGTGGATTAGGTTTTGATACTCTTCTTGCATGGTTCCAAAATGGTCATCTTACATAATTAATTGAAAACCACAAACACACAATCCTTACCATGCTTCGTGGATGGAAAACTTGATTGACATAATAGGGCACAAATACAACTTTAGGTGGCTCTGGCAAGCCTCCAACCATTTTCAACTGTAACCTCCTCCTTTGATCTCTCTAGGGTGGTGCACTTTGTGAGCCTCAATCACCATCAACAACACCTATATGCATGTGATCTAAGATGCAAGCCTCTGTGTGGATAATGAGGTCACCTAGAGAACATCTATTTCCTTCCGAAAATACCTTGTTGCCTTCCACAACTTCAAAAAACCCTTATTGGGCTTGCCAACACTCTTTTGGTCTCACATAAATTGATATTGACTCTACGCCAATTGCAATGATGGTGCCAAATTCTAGTAAGGGTATTTATATACCACCAACATTTCCACACTCTTCGGATTCCCTTCTCAGAAATAACTCTTCTTTGTCATTGTGTGTCAAGGATTCCATGAATTGAGCTTTGAGCTCTAGAGATTTCTTTGTTATTTGATTGTGACTAATTCTCAAAGAAACCATTTTTGGTTACATATATTCCTAGATCCAAAGACACAATTATTTTCTCCTTTATTATTTTATCATGTGCATCATTGGTCCATTTTCCAAACTGCTCGCTCCAACATATTAGTTGAATTGTTGGCACCATGGTTGATTCAATGTAAGGCTTCATCAATATTATGATTAGCAATCCCTCTCTCATATTATCACAAGTGGCATTACTAGTCAACTTCATCACCTCTATTTTAAGGTACTCCATTTGAAAAACACACCATTACATAGTCGTTATGCATACTTCCCATGCTCATTTACACAGGCTCGCGAGTCAACAAACTTTTTCTTTAATCTTTGAATCTCGCAAACTTTGGGAACAAACATGATTCCTTTTTTTTCCTTCCAATATTTTCATGATACCACTCTCATTAGAGAGTCTAGGTTAATATTTGCCACAAAGGTGTCTCTCTGAATCCAAAACCCTGGACAAAAGATCTAATACCGAATGTTAAAATATTAACAGAGAGAAAAGTAATTGAGAGGAAAACGTAAAAAACACAATATCCTCATAGTTTTTACCTTAGGAAATCTCAGCTAGTAGAATTTTTTTAGATACTTGGCCAAAACCCATCCAAGATAGCCAAGTGAACCTTCACGACTCCAATCCCCTAGCCCATTATAATAGATTTCCTCCCAACATTTTAAAGTCTCCATTACATGAAATTCATGGGCACAAAACCATGGACAATCAAAATATCACGGGCACAAAACCACTATTATTGACTCAATCAACTTTGACTTTTCCCTTAAGTCAAGTTTACCTAACACCCTAGTCACCCCAAGATTGGCAAGTGGGTGGTTTAGAAACCATAATTCTCAATAGATGGAACCTTTCCCCCATTCTCCCTACCTCTTCCTCTACCCCAATCTGACTACCTGCTCTGGTTGTCTCTCCATCCTAGTCCTCTCCGCATCTCTACTTTCTTAAATTGAATTTTGGTGGCACCTCAAAAGGCAACCCTAGAAAAATTGGATATGGTGGCAGATTGAGAAATAATATTTTCTTACCTCCCTACATATACTCTGGCACATTTGGAAACAATAGAAACAATGTAGTGGAGCTAACTGCTCTCCTCAAAGGTCTAGAAATAGAAAAAAAAATAGGGCTACAACAAAATTTTTGTGGAAGGAGATTCTAAACTTATTTTTCAAATGCTCTATAAGATCCAAAATGTAGCACTTGTTCATAAAATATCTAGGAGCTAGTGCTTGGAAGAATTACTATGCCAAGTCTCCTCTCAAATATTCAACATTTTTGTCATCATGCCCAACCACATTCAAATATCGGGGAATAAGGTGGTAAATATGCTTGTAAATTAGGGTTGTTTGTACTATTCTCCCAGACTCTCCTCCACTTGGCATATTTTGGTGGACACTCCTCTCAAGAAGTCTTGTTGGAAGTTCACTCAAAAATACATGCACTCCTCAAATGAGGTATTAGGTGTGCGATATTAGGAGACCAAATAATAGTGCATGTATGTCTTATTTTAAACTTTTGGATAATTTTTTTTTATTCATCCTCTCTCAAAATAGTGCATTTTTGCATATGGTCTAGCCTTCCTAGCAATTGACCAGTCTGAAAACACTACCTCAGTATGTAATCTCATGTTTTGAACGAAATACAATTTTACTCCACAAAAAAAGGTTATATCAGAGGCTTTGAATAATCCTAAAGATCAATAAAGAGATAAGTTTAATGGTGGCCAATGAGAATTTCTCTTAGTTTTTGGGTGTGCATCTTTCTTAAGTGTTTTGCATTGATTTCTATTAAGTGTTGTCCATGTTTTTTCCTAAATTGACAAGAATTTTTCTCAGTGCTAAGAATGCATTCTCCTTAATCCTAGAGGGAATTTTATTAATGGTTAGTCATGTATTTTTTGCATTGGATGTGCATTTCTATGCCTATGAGCATGTATTGGTGGAAGCCTTGTGCCATGCATTTGGTATGATAGGTGTGCATATTACGGGAACTGAATCTTAGTGGGCATTTTCTTTAGTCATAGGCATGCATTTTGTGCCTTGGAATTGCATTTTTTCTTGTGGCCACGCATTAGTTGAAGGCTTGATGTGAGCATTTTGTATGTTAAACATACATATTTTGGGCATGGTAATCCAAGTGGGAATTTTTTCAAGGGTTGCGTGTGCATATTTTCTTTGGGCGTGCATTTCTAGTGTGCCTTCATTGTGCATTTTGTGCCTAACGTTTGCATTTTTGTGCCTATAGGTGTGCATTGGTGGAATCCTTGTGGCATGAATTTAGTATGCTATGTGTGCATATTGTGCTCATTGTAATCCTAGCGACCATTTTATTAAGAAAGGGGCATGTGTTTCTAGCATGCCTTTCGGGTGCATTTTGTGCCTTGGGTGTGGATTGGGGCAAGTCTCCTAGCATTCATTTAGTATGGCTAGGCATGCATATTGTGAGCATTGTTATTTCAATGGCCATTTCTTAAGGGTTGGCCTTGTAGTTCGAGCATACCTTTAGCATGTATTTTGTGCCTTAGGCATGCATTTTCACCTATGGGTGTGCATTAGTGAAAGCTTCGTGGCATGCATTTAGTACGCTAGGAGTGCATATTGGGGCATGGTAATCCTAGTGAGCATTTTCTTAAGGACTAGATTTGCATTTATACCTTGGGAATCCACTTCTAACATGACACTGGCATGCATTGTATTCCTTGGGTTTGCATTTCCAACATGTCTTTGGTGTGCATTTTCTCCCTTAGGTGTTTATTTCAAGCATGTTAATGGCATGAATTTTGTGCCATGGGCACCTGTTTTTGTGTCTATGGGCATGAATTAGTGGAAGCCTTGCCACATACATTTAATATGCTAGGCACGCATATTTTGCACATAGTCACAAAACGTTCAAAAAGTTTTAGAAGGGCACAATTTTCACTTGTTGAAGACCCCTCTAGCAGAGAATAAGGGGAGGTTGATCCATTAATAATAATAGCAAAGGAAACAGTCATCACACAGTTCATGATCAAATTTATGAAAGAGACTTGAAACCCCACATGAGTCAAAAGTAGGCATAGCAAAAGTCAATTGACCCAATCATAGGCCTTCGAAAGATTAACCTTGAGAACCACCCCTTTGTATTTGAGTGTTTAAGCTTATGGAAGCATTCACATGTAACACATGTTGCCTCATGAATCTTCCTACCCTCCAAAACCCCAAATTTCTCTAGAGAGATACGTCCAGAGAGAATAGGTTGTATCCTCCTCATGATAAATTTGGAGATAACTTTGTAGACACATTTTCAAAAAATAATAAGATGAAACTCCTAAAAATTAGACGTATTTTCAACCTTTGAAATTAAATCAATGAATGTAAAGTTGAAAGAAGGATTAATATGACCTCTCTCTGTGGCTTCATTGACCACTCTGGGAAGGTCAAGGCCCACAAGCTTGAAATAGGCACTGAAAAATTTTGATGCCCAGTCGTCCCGCCTAGGGATTTTATATTTTTAAAAGATAGAGAGAACATTCTTCAGTTCTCCCTATGAAATAACTGCCATCAAATCCATATTATCTTCTTCCCCTGTAAAATTTGGGAAAATTTGTGTTACTCAAATAGCTTCAAAAATATTTGTATCAACGAGTTTTGTGTAAACATATTTGAAATGACCCATTCCAAGAGAAGATAACCCATCAAAATAAGTAGCAGGAAAACACTCAAGACCCTCCATACTCAAAATAGTATTTGCAATCTTCTTCCCCTTTGGATATGAATGGAAAAAAAATAGTATTCTCATATGAACAGTCCAACCAAATTGCCCTGCCCTTCAGCCTCCAAGAAGCCTCCTTTGCATTCAGAATCACCTTTTTTGTAGGAGAAAAGATTGATAAATAGATCTTGGGACTCATGTGTTGAATCACCTTCACCCAGAAAGAAAGAAAAAAACTCAACTTGATGCGCAATCTCAACCATCTCTTCATCCTCCACCTTCCTAATCTTTCCTTACCACACCTTTTCCACAAATTTAATGGTTTTCATATCAAAAAGAAAATGAGTTGTTGCCGACCGACCCAAACCAACAAAAAAGGGACGTTAGTTTTCCCAGAACAGTTTGAAAAATATTGGATCTATGATCCACCATCATGCCACTTGAGGGAATTAAACCTGGGTGGATAATACAAGTATTCCTCCCAAACACTCAATAAACCAATTGATATATATATATATATATATTTGACTCACTTGTCCACATTAAAATGGTTTTTTTTGTTATTAGTATATCATAGAGAGAGAGAGAGAGAATTATTTTTGTAATTGATATTTTTTTAAATGTTACATAACTACTTCATATAGACATTAAAAGAATTCCAAATCCCCCTCATGCTTTGAATTGAATTTTTTTTTTAAGTTTCAATTATTTTGTCTTTTGCTATCTAAAGTTGATATAAAATTATGTTAACATTGAAATATTTTATTTATGGTTAACACTAAAATATTTTTAGATTTCAACCATATCCAGTATTGAAATAACTACACATCTCCTAGAAAGCAATTAGAGACTAAATTACCCCACACTTTGGATTGGCGTTAAATGGGTGTATTGTTAAGTCACTCCTTGCGGTTAAACATGTTAAACATGGAAGGAATTACAAATCTTTATTTTAAACAGTGCACCAATAAAATATTTTAGCCATAAGATGTCTCTTTCTCTCTCTCTCTCTCTCAAATAAATTACACATCTCCTTCATACTAGGAAGTAACTAAAATTCTTATTTTCAATTACTTTTTGTCTATTTACATTTTATATCAAATTGATATAAAATTATGTTTATTTAAAGTTGGTAATGTTCTTTTATTCTCTCTATCCATATAGTATATCTAAACTTGAAATTGAAATATATTAGTTAACACGGATATTGAAATATTTTATTTAAACTTCCATATAGGTATATATGAAGTTAATATTGAAATTTATGTTCATTTTTAAATAGTGAAGGAATTACACATTTACCTCGAACTTGAAAGTGCAAATATAAGAGTTTCTTTTTACTTTCAATTACTTTATATGTCTCTATCTATATAAAGTTGATATAAAATGTGTCACTTAATATGGATACTGAAATATTGAAATATTGTTTTGATGTCTCACATTAAAAAGAATTGGTTATTAATATACATTTTTGAAAGACCACATTTCAACTCCATAATGAGCATGGAAGAAGTTACAAATCTTTGTGCTAGCCTATAATATCAAGTATTACTTTATATACCATGTGCCAACTCCATATTCAATTGTGGGGGAATTACACACTTCCCTCATTTCGAGAAACATACTATAAAATGTTTTAAATATAAGAAAGTTTTATTTTCATTTTTTTTATACAATATATACATAATTGACATTGAAATATTTTACTCAGCATGACCATTGAAATATTTTATTTATGAGACTCACATTGTCCAGATTAAAATGTTCATTTATTATTAGTATATTTTTAACTACATATCCTTGCATATATCTATTAGTTAAACTTGACTTGGTAAAAGAGTCAAATTTACTTGGTCAATAGTGGTGGTTTTGGGCACATGGTTTTACTTTCTAATGGTTTTATTCCCATGGATATCATGTAATGAAGTGTTTAGAAGGTTTGAAAATACTACATTGCAATGGTGATAGGGATGTGAGTGGTGAGGGCTCCCTTGGTTGACTTGGTTGGAATTTGGCCAAGGGACTAATAAAATACTCTGTTAGCTGGCATTTTTCCCTAGATTGGGATTTTTATAAGATAAGCATTGTGTTTATGTGTGTTATTTTTATTCTGGTAAATTTAACTTTCTCAATTGATTTTCCTTGATAATTTTTAAGATGGTATTTGAGTAGTTTTGGCTTTAAGGTGATGCCTTTCTAGCTAAGGGGTTTGGCTTGGGCTTGTGGTAGACCTTGTTATAGTGGGAGTTTTGCAGAAGTGATTCTTTTGGTGAAAGGAAATGGCTAGTAGTTCAAAGATAGATATTGATAAATTCAATGGGTAGAATTTTGATTTGCGGATGCTCAAAATGGAAGATTTGTTGGTGGATGGAGATCAATGAATCATTTTGGATCTAGATCTACACTAACGGAGATGTCCACAGAAGACTAAACCAAGTTGGATTGAAAGGAAAAGAGGACAATATGATTTTGTTTTTGAGGTTTAGTATTATTGAATGTTTCAGGGGAAGCCACAACAAAGGATTTTTAGAACAAGTTAGAGTCTTGTATCAATCTAAGTATCTGGTGAACAAATTATTCCTATGGAAAAATAAATGTATAACTTGAGGATGAAGGGTGGAGACTTGGTGATAATACATATGAATACCTTTGCAATGTTAAGTCGGCTATTATCTATTGATGTTAAGATTTCAGATGAAGATAAGTGTATTGGTTTATTGTGTTTTTATAGGAATCATGGGAGTTTGGTTGTTTCCATAGGTAGTAATGAAACTACCTTAAGATTCGATGAAACAATCTCATCCTTCCTATCAAAGAAAACGAGGCAGAAAAGCATGGAAGATTATTACACAAATGCCTTGTTTGTAAGAGGATACTCCCTAAATAAAAACAAAAATAAGTACTGCAATGGGAGATATAAATCTAGAGGAATATCTAAATCTTTAGAAATATCCATTAAGATATGTTAGAGATGTGGAAAGGAAGGGCATTACAAAAAATATTGTACATCTTAAATTTTTGAGAAAGGGAAAGAATATGAAGATGCTCGTTTTGTAGAAACAAAAACCTCCTTATATGAATAAGGGGATGTTTAATTGGCTTCATCAAGTACACATGTATATCTTGAGGTAAGGTTGGTTAACTTAGGTACATATTTTCATATGACTCCTCACTGGAAATAGTTTTGTGAATATGAAAGATATGATGGTGGTGATGTTTTCCTAGCAGATAACTTGAAAACCAAAATAATAGGACAAGGAAAATTCATGTTGAAGCTCATGCCTAGAAGGATTAGAATACTCCTTGGTGTTCTACACATTCCAATATTGGCCATAAATTTTATGTTTGCAAGCAAGATGGAAAATGTAGGTGTAAAAGCAATGTTTGAAAAGAATATCTACAGGATGGTTCAAGAGCAATGGTATTGATAATGGGAGTTCATAATGCAACTATATGAGCTATTCAAAAACATTGTTAATAATGAGTGAAACAATTCCATCGTTCCTAAGAGTGGAGTTGAAGAAGGAAAAACCCTTATATCCTTTAGAGAAAAGACTATGTTGTGGCATCAAGGAATGGGACATATCAAATAGAAGGGCCTTCGACTGCTGCATGGTAATGTTATGGTGGAAGGTAAGTCTAACTGCTCTCTAGATTTTGATTTTTGTGAAAATTGTTTATATGGTAGATAGATTTGGGTAAGGTTCTCCTCTAGTTCTATGAGGTCATAGGGAACATTACAATTGTTGCACAATGATGTGTTTATACCTGAGTTAGTTCCATCATAGAGAAAATATATATACTATGTCTAATTTATAGATGACTTCTTAAGGAATACATGGACTTTTTTCCTTCAGAAGAAATCTTAAGTTTTTGACAAATTCAAAGAGCTTAAAGCTCTTTTACAGAACTAGACAAAGAAAAAATTAAGGTGTTGAGGATAGATATCGTGGAGAATTATGCTACAATGAATTTGAAGAATTATGTAAGAAGTGTGATATATCAAGTTAAAAAACTAATCCATGCACACAATAGGAGAATGGAATTGTAGAAATTATGAATAGGATTTTGATGGAGAAAGCAATGAGCATTCTCAGTGGTGTTGGGTTAGGACAGGAATTCTAGTGATTCGCATTGTATAAGGAATGAAATCAAAAGCATCAAAATAAATGGAGAACACAAAGAAATATAGAAAATATTACAACAATGTGGCGAAAACCCAACTTCCATTAATAAATGAGATAACAAAATATTGTAGAACCCAAACTAGCTAGAATGGTGGTACCTGTCTCTGAAAAGGTAGAGATGGCAGTTACATGCATTCGCAATAACTATTACAAGAGTTTGAAAGAATGGCATTTTCACATAAATAAAGAACACTATAGGTCTACAAGAATAACCTTAGAAGATGAAACTCGAAAAGGTTTGTGGTAGTCGAGGTGGTTAGTTGGTACATCAACTTCCTGGGCATGGAACTTTTTCACGTGATATCTATTTTCGGTGAACAATATCTCATTAGAAATAATTATTGGAGGACTACAAATTTTGACTAAAGTCCCCCCAAATTGTGAAAAATAAACCATAGTTTAGGGCCTCCAAATGGACCTAAAAGTTTGGGAGCTGAAAATCATAAAAAAACTGCCA
>Ga0115851_102289_pt1 | contig 10078 bp, 6 predicted proteins | sample InSIn2gowninarea_FD_83865 | JGI IMG/M metagenome (GOLD analysis project Ga0115851, IMG submission 83865)
CATTAGTGAGGCACTTTATAGTCATTTTGTAGTTCGATTTTTTGGCAGTATATTAGCTTTGCTTTCAACACATTTTCAAGTTCTCCTTGTGGACAGTTTTTGGAATGTAACATTTCTTGATCAATAAAGATGAATCTAGCTTTTCACCAGCTCTAAACCTCTCTTAGGAGGCTGCAGCTCTTGGGGTTAGGCCCATCTCAAGCGCCAGTACCTCCTTTGTTTATCTTTATGTGTTTTTGCTGCATTCTTAGAATAAAATCTGCTATTTAGATTTAAATCTTGATTTGTTATTTAGATTGCTTTTGATGGTTAAAGTAGCTTTTCATGTTTAGAATAGATTGGTAGGATAATAACAAGAAAAAGGCTCCAAAAAAGGGTCAGCAAACACTTTTGGTTTCACCTCTTCCTTATTGGATCAGGGGTTGGAGTTGAAGTAACCGTGCCGTCCCAAACAAAAACACTAGTTTGATTTACCATGCCATCCTTAGTGTGTTGTTTTCATTTGCAGAAGTTGGTTACATGTTCAGATCTTTGAATGCTTCATTTCATAGTTAATATACATGGTTTTCTTGCAAATAAAGCTGTTGTCCATTCTCGTTACTGTTAGCCAGATCATATTAGGGTAGCATAACTAGATCTTTGTTTTCTTGCATGTCTTTGTTGGTTCAGTTGGAACCACAAATTGCAGAGCACCTGTACCACTTCTCTATCTGCCCAGACTCCCTCAATCCCATCTTCTCCATCTCCTAACTTGGTTTCTTGCCTCACGTTGCCACATTGTCGTCATAACCCTACCTTTTGTGCAACATTATTCTAGTCTTCTTGGAACAAGTCCAGCCATCTACACCTTCTCCTCAACTCCATCCTCCAAGTCTTGAACTCCCCTACGCCCCTATTTCACCTCCATACTCATTCCTCCATCTTTTTCCCTCCATCCATGCTCCAAAATCCCATTTCTGAACATCCTGTAGAAAAATTACAGAACATCCTGTAGAAATTCTTAAACATCCTGTAGAACCCCTGCAGACTTCCTGTAGAAGCTCACGAATGAGGTTTCTTGATAGCCAAACTTTGTGAAACTCTCTATAAGGGTGTTAGGCACCCCTTAGGCCCTCTCTAAACCTTCCCGACCTCTTCCAAGCATTTCTCCTCCTTGATCCACCTCTGCACAGTCAAAAATAGTTAAAAGCACATGCATGATAATTCTAGCAACATATTCAAAAATACAAAAAGATGTTTTCTTCAGATAGAGGTAGTCTACACACATGTAGTTTACCTTCAGAGAAGTAATGGCATCCCTTTCAGTAGTTTTCATTCTCTCCTTTGCATCAATAGGACTAGCTGGTAGAATTAAGGTTTGCTAGGGTTTGTGTTTTCCTTCAGTTTTTCAATCTCTTTTCGCAATTAGATTAGCTTCCTTCAAGTTATCTTTCATCCATCAATTAAAAAGCTTCTTCTAAGAGCTCATAGAAGTTGGCTTAAGCTCCTAGCGGACTTGTGCCAGCTGACCAAGTGACAGCTGCGGCAAGAGCTAGTACTTGTGCATACAGCACCGTCGCTTCCAAGTTTGTTACGAACTACTGGGTTGATAAAATTAAAGAAGGGAGTTCCAGGAGTTGTAGCATTATTGCTGCAATACTGGAGCCCACCATCTTTTTGGCGCCGTTGCCTGGGAAGCATCAGAGTATTAGTGATTGCTGCTATTCTTCTATTTTCTACTACAACCTTCTGCTAAGTAGTTTATTTCATTTCCATTTTGCAATTTCATTTCCGCAAAAGTAGCATAGACATTTCCGTTTTCATAGATTAGCATTTCAATTCTGCAATTTCATTTCTACAAGCGTAGATTAGCATTTCAATTCCGCAAGCATAGACTAGCATTTCATTCCTGCAATTTCATTTGCGAAAAATAGATTAGTCCTTTCCTGCTTTCATTTCAATTCCGCATTTTCATTTTAGCAAGATAGTTAGTTGCAGTTCAATCTATTTCAGTTTTGCAGGTACAAGAAGAAAAATACAAAAATCAACCAAAAATATTTCCTTTCATGCCTTGTAGGAGTAGAGATAAGTCAGAAAAATATTTTCACCACACCCCCCATTGCTTAAAACAACCAACCTTCTCTCTTCTTCGATGGCTGTGACTAAGAAGAACCCCTTGGTGGACATCAAGGCATATTTAAAGAACCTCTAGGGGAGAAGAAGAAGAAAACATTCCTCTGGAGCAAATGGCTACAAGAAGAAATGTTGGGAGTAGTACCTTATCCAAAAATGAATTTGCAAATCAGATGGAAGATTTCAAGAGAGAGGTAAGGCAGTTTCTTACCATGCAACTAGATACCTTGCAGATTCAAAGGAAGCAAGAGGAAGCCAAGAGGGCTTTGGCCATCTTCTGTCCCAGGTGCACTAGAAAGCATTCTAGGAACGAATGTCCATTGCACTCCATAGAAGTGTGTTTTGTTTGTGAAAGAGACCATCCTACGAACCAGTGCCCTTCCTTGCCCGGAATTAAAGTTGCATATCAGAGGGTTAAAGGAGCCACTGAACCACTCTATTATCTGAACTGAAGGAGGCCACATGGACCTAGATCTTACCAGCAGGAACTGCAAGGGACATCCGAGACCTATTATGACCCCTATCAAGCTACTTTCATGCCTTCTTGGGGTCCCCCTGCTCATCCTTCCTGGTTCACACCTCCTCCTTGTTCCTTCACAGATCCATATTACGCCCAACCAGCTGCTCATTTGTTTCATTCTTATGCTCAGCCACAGCCTCAGTGGAATGCACCTCATCAGAGGTGGAGGCCCCAGTACAACTCTCATCCCGCTCCTTTACCTCCACCACCTGCCCAACCACAACCCCATCCACATCCATCTCAAATATACACCCCCACTCAACTACCCGTACCACCATTCCCAAACCTGCACATTGGAGCAACTCAACCCAATTGCAAAGCTGAGGCACAACATGTCCAAACAACTCCTCTTGAGCTCCAAGATGTTCACGTTAGCTCAGGAAGAGTATTGCAAAAAAGAGATGATATTGACAACATTGAAGGACCAAAGGTAAAAGAGGATTCAAAAGAGGAGATCAAAGAACCATGGGCTGCACTTGATGAAGAGAAGAGATCAAAATCAGAGATCGAGGAAGCTTCCTCATGGTTACCATCAAACCCTCCATGTATTCAAGAGAAATATCAGCAAAAAGAGGAAGATGAGAAAGTCATGTTAGAAGGTGACATGAAACATGATCCAGATCAGCAAAAGAACCAAGGATATCAGAGCTATATTGAGATATGGTTTCAGACGATCACTAAGTTGCAGCGGTACTCTCTTCCTCAGCTATGTTTGATCCCTTCAAAGCCAAATCATTTGGTCTCTGAAATCCGGATAGTTGTCAAAGCATGCATTTCGAGCCTTCACATCATCTTGTCTCTAATCTCGATGTGCACATGGCTCCATTGGAAGTATTCTTATACCTGAGAATGATTTTGTTTTTCAAGTAGGGTAGGGTAGAAAAAAGAAAAAAAAGATTAAAAAAATGAAAATAAGAGGAAAATAGAAATCTAAGGTGAAAACCTCCTCGGAGGTGCCTTAGATTGGCTCATTGATTGAAAACCTCCATGAGGCGGTCAATGGGTTGAAAAAAAAAGGAGAAAAGAGAATAAGATCTCTGGGTGAAAACCTTCCTTGGAGGCACCCAGGGCAGGCAATTAGGGTGAAAACCTCCATGAGGCACCCTAGTTGTTTTTCAAAAAAAAAAAGGAGAAAAAGAGAAATAAAAATAAACCTAATTTCCATTGGCTAATTGCAGGTTACAAGAAGGACATTTCAGGTTAGGAGGATCACTCAAAACAAAGACAAAGGAATTTTTGTGCTTTTTACAGGAAGTTCTGTGTCTTCTACAGGAAGCTTACAAAAAAGCCAAATTGATCTCCGAAGAGGACCCGAAGGCTGGGAATATGTCCATGAGGCCTACAAGCATCCATGTTTCCATTCTTCACCTTTTCCATCATTTTTTCCACCTCATTGTGCTTCTTTTATGAAAACTGTGTTTTCTACAGGAAGTTTTGAATTTCTACAGGAAACATCCTGTAGAACCTTTGGACGAACCAAATTCAATTTTAAAAGGGAATCTGATGGTGGGAATCTGTTGGTTAGGCCTGCAAGCACCTCTGTGTCCATCCCTCGCCTTTCTCCATCATTTTTCCACCTCATTGTGCTTCTACATTGTGCTTCTATAGGAAGTTCCTGTAGAAATTGTAGGAAGCTAGAAATGGATTTCAAAAAGGTGGTTTGGCGAACATGTAGCTTCCTCAAGGGTTCAGAAGTCCTCCTGCAATCTTCAAACTCCTCCTCCATCATCTCCATACCTGCATCACAGCCCAAGTTCATTTTTCTTACCATGCAACAAAACTGCAGAATGCCTTGAAACAAAAATACCTAGAACAGAATTTGTTTTTGCCCTAACTTGAAAACCATGCATCCATTTGAAAAAATGTTTTACGGGGAATCATACAAGGGTGATGGCAACATGCTTGAGCAGTTTTAGCCAATTCCAGTGCACGGTTTCCAAGAAATCAGCCTCCATCACCATCAACCATTTTTGCATTTTCTCCATATCCGTGCATCCGTTTCAAAACCTGTTTCATGGGGAGATGCATATGGGTGATAGTAACCTACCCAAGCATTTTCAGCCAATTCCGATGCACAGTTTCCGAGAAATTGATCTCTGAAAGATTCAGCCATTTTCTATTTTTCTCGAAATCTGTGCATCCATTGATCGCAATTTTGCTATGGGAGGTGCATAATGATGATAGGAACATGCTCAAAAAGTTTCAGATCGATCTGGTTTACTGTTTGGGAGCAATGGCGAAAACAAGTTCCGGTCCTGTGAAAATCCCGCAGCAGCAGCTTAAAGGTGCAGATTTGAACGTGGAAACAAATGCCTGCAGCTTAGATCTGGTTAGAGGACACCTGCACAAGGAAAACAGCTATGAACCATCAACCAAGCCACCATGCAACCACATAACCAAATGCATGCAGCAAATGAAAGATCTCAGCACTTCATAGCAACCACGTACGACTTCTAGGTATGTGACTAAACTCGTTCCTCTATTTGCATGAATGTAATTTGAGAACTGCCTAAACGAATGAGATGGTGGGATTCAGCCAAAAAGGTAGCAAGTCTGATTGCACTCATCCAGGGATCATCAGCACATGTGTGTAGTCAGTCACGGGAATTAAAAAAAATAAAAATAAAAATATAAAAATAAAAAAACAGACAGTGGTAGATATTTTAACTCTAGTGCAACTGATTAACGAGAAGAGGACATGCAGCTCATCACAGCACTGCCGTCTGCATGTGGCCACGTACGCTTGGCCACTGCACTCCCTCACCACGAATCACGCCAAAATTAAATGATGCTTGGCTGACTCTCACCACCCTCTATTCAACTGCGGTCACAACTGGAGCACACGTCCACCACATCCAGATCAGTTAACCAGTGGTCCTCTGCAAGATTCTTGCCTGGTTTCTCGAGATTTCTGCCGTTTCTTAAAAAATTCCTGCCTGTCGTGCTCTACAGGCGTTTCTATAGGAAGTCTTCTACAGGAAACATAGAAAACAGCCTTCCAGAGCAGAAAAGCCTGGATTTTTCTTCGACAAATTAGAGTTTCAAAGAGAGGTAGGCTCGAACATGCCATCCCCATGCTTAATTTTCGAAAGGTGGTGAATTATCTCGTTTGAAGTGAAAAATATTGGAACCAATCTGCCTGTGGGTCCAGACAGTGTTTTGCTTATATAATACACAGAATTTCTTTTGAATGGTGCTGCGTCATATTCACCTCCATGGTTCCTACTAGAAAACTCTCCCCATTTTAATGATAAACCACTGTAACGCTTACCTGTGCACATATTCAATCTATGTTTTGTTACTGTTACATGGTTGGTGTAAAAATTAGCTCTGCACTCTGTCTGTGAGGGCTTAATTCTTATTGATCAGTCAAGTTTTGGGGCAACAACAGTATTATAACCCGAGAATTTGTGAGAGGAGAGGTACACACAGTGATGAAACCCTGTCCTAAGAACCAAGGAGAAAAACCACATACGAATTTCCACCTTAACCAGAGATCAAGCCAAAAATAGGGTATTTTCACCATACCTGGAGGGTTTATCAGAAAGGAACCCTCGGAATCCAAGAAATTGAGAGAAACTCTTGAGGTGGTAGGCCTATTTACCTGTGCAAAGTGGATGACCTTCTGCGATAAAATTCAAGATCACGATGATGAAATCACAGGAGAAGCCACAGGAAAAGCAAGAAAAAGGACAAGCTGTTGAGGCCAAAGTTGCGGGTGAAATAAAGACGCAAACGCCAAGGGAGAAACGGTTGCAAACACGGGCAGAGAGGACTAAAAATGTCCAAACAAGTAAGGGCACACCCAAGGCAACCAAAACACAAGTCAAAGAGAAGGCACCCCCAGCTAAGCAAGCCAAATCAAGGAAAACTGTTTCTACAGGAAGACAAAAAACTGCTTCTACAGGAAGCTAGAAAACGGCCACTACAGGACTTTCTACAGGAAGTCTGGGGAAAGGGCAGAAGAAGGAGAAATTGGCCGGGATTTTAGCTAGGGAGGCAGTAACTGTGCTGGCCACCCTAAGCACATCCATCCCCTCCATGAACACTCATTTTTTCAGGGTTCGGACACAATCTAGTCATGGTTCAACTTGCTACAGGAAGCTACAAGACTTTCTACAGGAAGTTCTGTATTTCTACTAGAAACATCATGTAGAGCCTTTGGGTAGGCCAGAATTGATTATGGAGAGGGATTTGAAGCTTGAAGTCTGTTGAGGAGGCATGCAACCACTCTTTTCTTCCATCCTCCACTGGTTTCATCACCTTTCACCACCATTGCCACCATCTGATTGAATATACTTGCACAATCATACCAAAGCTGAAACTTCTCTAGGAAAAGGAGCACAGGCAGTGGGAAGAAGCAGAGAGAAAAGCATGGTTTCATGATAGAGAAGATGACATCACTTTAGAAGCTTGGTATGACAGGGAGGCCACCAAGGCCATCAAAGATGAGGAGATAGATTGGTTGCTTAGAGGATGAGCAACACTTTCAGTAGGGGGGTGATGACGAGCCCCAAAATGGATAATTATTTGGGTTCATTCAACCTCCTAATTCGACTTAATCCACCATTCTCATTAGTTTATTGCATGTTTTTTATTATATTTATGCTATTAGAGTGAATTGGGTTAGTCATTATGCCAAAAAGTCTAATGTGTGCTTTGTGTAGCCTTTTTGGTCAATTTGGAGACAAAAGTGAAGGTTTTAATGAGCACTTGGCAGCCAAATTCGTGGGAGAACAAGGGAGAGAATTTGTAGGAAGGTGTCCCCTTCATTTATGGGCCCTTACCTTGAATTATCCACCATCAGCTCGGAGTTCAAGGGCCACCAAATCAATTAGCACAAGGGCAACCAAGCAAGTCAAGTAGGATTGTTGTTAACTACAAGTTTTGGGTAGCCGAGTCCCTAAAGTTTAGGAGGACTGTTGGGGTCCTCAATTTGTATAAATAAGAGGGCTTAGGGCCTCATTTCAGTTAGTCATTTTGGTTAGCCAGTAGATAGCCAGTAGTTAGTCACTTTATAGTCATTTTGTAGTTCGATTTTTAGGCAATAGATTAGCTTTGCTTTCAACACATTTTCAAGTTCTCCTTGTGGACAATTTTTGGAATGTAACATTTCTTGCTCAATAAAGATGAATCTGGCTTTGCACCAGCTCCAAATCTCTCTTAGGAGGCTGTAGCTCTTGGGGTTGGGCCCATCTCAAGCGTCCAATACCTCCTTTGTTTACTTTCATGTGTCTTTGTTGCATTCTTAGAATAAAATCTACTATTTAGATCTAAATCTTGTTTTGTTATTTAGGTTGTTTTTGATGAGTAAAATAGCTTTTCATGCTCAGATTTAGTTGATAGGTTGTTAACAGAAAAAGCTTCAAGAAAAGGGCCATCAAACATTTGTGGTTTCACCTCTCCCTCAGTGGGATCAGGAGTTGTGACTAGGATGACTTTGCTGCCCACAAAAACACTGATTTTGCTTTGCCATGCAATCACTAGTGTTTGATCTTCATGTGTAGAAGTTGGTTACAAGTTCAACTTTGCATGAGTTAAAATACATGGTTTCATTGCAGGTCACACTTCTATTCATTCTCTTTACTAACAGTTAGCAAATTAGGTCAACATAACTAGGTCTTTGAATTTACAAGTCTTTGTTGGTTCAAATTGGAAAAATGACTTGCAGAGCACCTGTACCACTCCTTCACCTGCTTATTCTCCATCAGAACCATCCACTCCACCCTCTACTTAGAATCCTTACCTCACGTTTGCCACATTTGCTCACATAACCCTAATTTTTGTGCAACATTGCTTCACTCTCCCTTGAACAAATCGAACCATCCTCTCCATTCCTTAGTTCCATCCACCAAGTCTTGGACCTCCTCAAACCCTTATCCTACCTCCATATCCATTCATGCATCTTCCCTCACTCACCCATCCTCCAAAATCCAATTTTTAAACATCCTGTAGAAAATCGCAGAACATCCTGTAGAAATTCCAGAACATCCTGTAGAACCCCTACAGACTTCCTGTAGAAGCTCACGAATGAGGTTTCTTGATAGCCAAACTCTGTGAAACTCTCTGGAAGGGTGTTAGGGACTCCTTAGACCCTCTCTAAACCTTCCCGACCTCTTCCAAGCATTTCTCCTCCTTGATCCACCGCTGCACAGTCAAAAATAGTTAGAAGCACATGCATGATAATTCCAACAACTTAAACAAAAATACAAAAAGATGTTTCCTTTAGACAAAGGTAGTCTAGACACATGTATTTCACCTTCATAGAAGTAATGGCATCTCTCTCAGTAGTTTTCATGCTCCCCTTTACATCAGTAGGACTAGCTGGTAGAATTAGGGTTTGCTAGGGTTTGCGTTTCTTTTTTGCTTTCAGTTTTTTTTCGCAATTAGATTAGCTTCCTTCGAGTTAGCTTTCATCCATCAATTAAAAAGCTTCTTATAAGAGCTCATGGCAGTTTGATTCCCCTTCCAACTCCGTCAAATTTCCTGTTACAGCTTCGCTTAGAGTTCCCTGTCTTGCCGTCATCATCAAGCTCACAGGGAGTGGCCACTTGTCCTCCTGTAAACTACACCAGCTTGTTTCATCGATTTGGTTTTTCAGTTATGTCATGGAATGAGTCATCTGCCACCTTGGAGGTCAAATTGGACCTTAAATTCTTATAGATCGTGGCGTAATCCCCTGTCAATTCTGGTTTCCCCATTAGGCACGATCGCAGTCGTTAGATCTGGGGCCTCCAGATCCAATGTTATTTGCTCATTTCGCGTGGTTGACTTACTCAACTGTTAGCACGTGATGAGTGGCAGTTTTCTCTCTCCTCCGCTTGCCATGCATCGAGCACTGAGTGGAATCGCTCTATTTTCGCCAAATCTGCTTACCACCCAAGGGTGCCCCCGAAAAATACTACCGGTTTTTGGAGCGTGGGTCCCGCCTTAGCCTTTAGCCTTTTCCCCATGGTTTTCCCAACTCCCATGTGACCGAGTGCTTAGGGCCTCTCCTTCTTGAGGGGTTTTTCCTAGCAATGCGCGATTAGCGCTAAGAACTAATCACACATCAAAAATTGCCTCCTTTTCCCGATCTGGGCTCCCTAGGGGCTAGTTTCACCTCCTACGCAGTCTCCATGGGCCTCAGTCAGTGCGCTTTGACCAAGGTCCTCGTCATTCCATGCTGGCTGCTAACTGCCACTGCTTAGAGGTGTTTCCAATCGTTGCTCTTAATTCTTTGAAGCCTATCCCGACCTGACACAGTCATGGTTCTCTGATAAGTCTTCTTGGGTCCAATTTGGATCACTTGTCCCATGTCGGTGGATGCTTTGAGTTGTACATGCACAGAATGTGTACAATCATCCTATTGACAACCTCTTGGTGGGCTCCAGTATTGCAGCAATAATGCTACAACTCCTGGAACTCCCTTCTTTAATTTTATCAACCCGGTAGTTCGTAACAAAC
>Ga0115851_100156_pt2 | contig 10073 bp, 13 predicted proteins | sample InSIn2gowninarea_FD_83865 | JGI IMG/M metagenome (GOLD analysis project Ga0115851, IMG submission 83865)
GAAGATCAATTCAAAACTACATTTACAACTAAATGGGGAATATTTGCTTTTCAATGAATACCATTTGGTCTTTCTAATGTGGGAGCTACCTTTCAAAGAGCTATGGATCATGCATTTGGTGAACTAATAAATAAGATTATATTGATCTATCTAGATGATATCATAGTTTTCTTTAGAAGCAGAAGTGCTCACCTGGAACATATTAGACAAGTCTTTGAAAAATGCATGAAATTTGGCATCTCAATAAATCCAAAAAAATCAATTTTTATGATCAATTAAGAAAATTTACTTGTCCACATTATCTCAAAAGAGGAACTATCAATAGATCCAAACAAAGTAAAAGCTATAGAAGCATTGCCACTTCCCTCTAACAAGAAGGCCTTGCAATCATTCCTTGGTCAAATAAATTTTGTTAGAAAATTCATCAAAGATCTTTTAGAGATCGTATCCCCAATCACTTCAATGGTAAAGAAATATGTTGTATTTTCTTGGTCATATGAAGCAAAAGTAGCCTTCAAAGAGATAAAAAGGCTATAATAGAAGCTCTTGTGCTTAAAAATCTCGATATGATAAAATATTTCATCATGTGTGCATATGGAATAGATAGGAGCATTGCTGCAATTCTAGCACAAAAGGATGAGAACAATGAAGAAAACCAATTGCCTTTCATAGTCAAACACTGCATCAACACCAACAAAGATATTCATTCATTGAAAAATAAGTGTTTTCCATAATGAAGGGGCTTGAAAAATTCAAGCATTATGTCTCCCATAATAGAATCCTTGTATATACTATCCATCTAGATGTAAGAAATTATGTTATACAAGGAGATCTAGGTGAAGGAAAGGCTGGTTGGATTACTAAAATAATGGAATATGATATAGAAATTAAGCCAACCAAGTTAATCAGAGGCAGGGATCTCTATGAAAATATAGCTGAAGCTTCACATATGATAGCTCTTATGGAGGATGAATAGCACCTCAATCAATAAAGTGATTGGATTAAATAGATCATGTTTTATTTTCAAACTAGTAGGTACCCTAAAACTCTAGATAGATTTCAAAGGAGGTTCAAGTTGCATGCCCTCAAGTTTATCATGGTATATGACCATATGTACAAAATGTTTTTTGATCAAACCCTACTAAGATGTGTAACTCAAGATGAATCCCATAGAATATTGCATTTAATTCCATTATGGATTCTTTGGTGAGCATTATAGTGGACCGACTACAGCAACAAAAATATTACAAGCTGGATATTATTGGCCCACTATATTTCAAGGTTCATTCAAAAATGCTCAGGAGTGTGACAAGTGTAGCAGATTTGTAGGAAAAAGGAGACAAGCTGCAATGCCTCTTAAACTTGTGGTGGTTGAAGAACCCTTTCAATAATGGGGTGTGGACTTCATTGGGGTTATAAACCAAAATTCCTCAGTAGGCCACAAGTTTATTTTGATTGTAACAGATTACTTCACCATATGGTCAAAGGTTATGCCATGTAGAAATGTAGATCAAGAAATAGTAATAGAAATGATTAAAAGAATAATCACTTGCTTTGGAATTCCACAGACTATTATGTCAGATAATGGCCTGACATTTATTGGAGGTAATTTATCAAGTTTGATGGCCCAATATGGAGTATACTAGTTATTCTCTTATAACTATTACGCACAAGGTAATAGGTTAACCGAATCAACTAACAAAAATCTAACTCGAATCATCAAGAGAACAATTGAAGGGAATCCCAGATAATGGTATACACAATGAGACTTTGCATTATGGGTAAACAAGATCAGCATAAAATCAACAATAAAGACATCCCCATATGCATTGGTGTATGGTAAAAGACCTATGTTGCCAATGCACATGGAGTTATCAACATTGAAAATCCTGCAAGAAATGGAGGACCATCACTTTGAGCGACTACAATCTAGGTATAATCAGCTTCTGAGATTGGAGGAAGATCAAAACAAAGCATATGAATCATTATAGCATCACCAACATATTATTAAGAAGTGGTTTGATAAGAAAAAGTCTTCTCGAGTGAAGTTTGAACCTGGTGATACTATCCTCAAATGGGATGAGGAAAGAGCAAAACCTAGAAGACACCAAAATTTTGATTCACTGTGAAGTAGAACCTATATCATCACCCAAGCCATACAAAGTAATACCTTCAAGCTGCAAGATATTATTGGGTCTTGGAAATTATCCATTACCATCAAAAAAATCTATTTAAAACATTACCGGATGATGAGATAACCTTATAGTTCCCGCAAAGCTATGTGTATTGTAAATGGTTTTCAAAAAAAAAGAGGAGGGAGCCTTATACATCTTCTGGACTTAGTTCTTAAAAATTAGGTGTCCATTAATGTTCAGTGTTAATTTGACATGAGTAGGATTTAATGTTAGAATGCTATCGAGCCATCAACAGGATAATGCAACATTTAAGGAAATATTTTCTTGAATTTTACAAACTGATAGATAACTACCACAACTTAAGATGGGTGTCCTTTGAAACTACTAATCCAACCTATGCTATATCAATCCGTACAATGCATACGTCTTGAGATCCTCAAGTATTAATTACTATTAATGGAAATATCACCAACCTTAGGTGAATAAAAATCCCCCATACCCTCTAGTCTTACGCATAAGTCATTTCAAGCACAAAAGTTTCTAGAGCATTTAGAGCTTACAAATTTCAGAGTCAATATGAATCAAGAAATAGAAAGTTGTAGAACCTTGTAAACCTAAATTACCATTTTTGAACATTAAATTGATTTAAGAAAGGGTGTTAGTATCATGGCAATTTCTCAATCATCCCCTGCAGCTGAAGTGGATCAAGTCAACTTTGACCTTTTGGAAATGCAAGAAGAATATCTTGAGAATGCCCTAGGAGTGAACTGGATTGAAATGGGGGTAATCAATCATATGGACACATGGATAGCTGACCCCAATCATATTCTTTTGCAACACATGACACCTAAGGTCAGCGAGAAAGGGAAGTCATTGGATCATTCAAAAAGAGATATTATGATTGACCAGGGCCTAGCTTATTATGTTCCCTATGAGTCATTTTTTTTCTCTAAGCTCTTGTATTCACTGGCACATAAACATGGCCAGTAGGGTTATCAAATAGGAATGTTTAGAAACCTAGAATAGGGAGATACATCTAAGTAAAAGTGTCCATCATCTAAGTGTTTGTTGTTCTAGCTGACTAAATTTTTCATGTAAAGAGATGAATTGATCTGAAAAAGGAGAAAAATGACTTTTATGTTAATCATGAGGAGATGCTAAGTTGGATCAACAGAAGATATCAAGACAATAGAAAGGCCCAACTCTGGCCAAGCTATCAGATAGCCCTTTTTGAGAGAAAAATAGATAGAAAAATGTTGCAGGCACTAGTAATGATTCTGGGAAAGAAAATTCAAATTGAAGTAGATGAAGCCATGGTGTTAATAGCTTATAATATTATAGAGGCTCATATCTGCTATGACTTTCCAACTTTTATCTGTAATGAAATAAAGAGATGTCTGTTTAAAATTACAAAATCAAATTTTAGACACTCTTCATATCTTTGGTGGCTCTTCACCCATCAGAATCTTGTCAAACTTATAGAGGGAGAGTTGCCAATTTAGCTAGTAAATCCTAAAGCTACACCAGTACCAATTGACCTAATGGTATCAATTTTGAGTAAATTGCATGGGTCATAGTACCATTTCATAGATAAGTTTTATGCTATGGAAGTACAAATTTTGACTGGAAAGCTCCCCAACAAACTACGTAAAAGCATAATGAGGGAGCTATAAGGAGGAAACAAAATCAATGATTGGTACTTCTTAAAACACTACATCATGATAATCATGTATGGATATTTTGAGAAAAAAAATTTATTACCCAATTATGTAACTCCCTAGTTGTATTCAATAAAAATGGGAAGGCAAATTTGTGCCATATAGACCAAATATGTGTTTGAGGGTAATTTTAAGTCTATTGTAGATATACTAGTTTCTACTAAAAATTTTACTCTTTTAGATATAGGATGTAAAGATAGTATTGCTGAATTCATTGTATATAATTTTAAATTAGATATGGTAGAGGATCCATGGATGTACGACCATTCAAGGGAAGTGATTCGAGTAATAAGGTCAAGAAAAAAATGTTCAGCTTTTGTCCATGAGAGTAGGCCTCATGTAGAATTTTTTGTAAATAAAACTAAATAGGAAGTAGAAATGTACCTTGAATGGGAATTCACTCCCTTAAATAAATCTTGGATGGCACTTGAGGGGGTAAGAAAATATAAAAATTGGGAAAATAAGTGATAAGATTTTATCCTCCCCAGAAGTCCTCACCCAATTGACCAATCTTAGGTGGGGCACTAATAAAATTCATTATTTTACAAGATTCATATTTGAGTACACAACAAAAATTCACCACATTAATAGTGAATTATTTGAAAAATTCAAATATGACAAGTATTGGGAGGAATGATTGAGCTTTTAAAAAAGGGAGAGCAAAATCCCTCAAACACTACCATCTCTTTCTGGGATTCTTTTCTAAAGAAGAAAAGAAGAATTCAAACCCTTGCTCAAAAATAACAAACCCTAAAGAAATAAGAGAGGCTTATTATAAAGCCTCATACAACTACAACAAGATCATAGTCATAAATGACTACACCTCAACCTTCAAGAACTTCATAAGAAGTTATGAAGATAGCAGCAAAAGTGGTAGAAATTTTTGATACAGAGGAGTTAAGGGAGCCATAAGATGCAAACATTGGTGTTACGTAAGAAGCCTAGATGCAAGAACAAACCTCTAAAAAAGAGCAAACCCAAACTCAATAAGGTGGGGGAGGCATACTTGGAGCTAGCAGATCTATAATAGCCACACCTAGAGGAGGACAAGGTGATGATGATGATGATGATGATGATGATGATGAACCCAAAAAGAAAAAGGACTCCAACCCAATGGAAAAGATTAATGATGATGATAAGGTAATGGAAGAAGCAAAGAAAGAAATAGATATTCAAGATCTAACACCTTCTCCATAGTCACAGCCCATTCAACTAGTTGTGATATCAACTTTAGGTGAAGTCACTCCCTTCCATTTTCTTATTCCTAGAGCCTCTTAGGAGGAAATAAAATCTATTTTTTTTACACAAATCGTAGATCCCATTGATTGGGAAACTTTTGTTAATAAGCCTCCTATGCTCCCTAAGAAATAGCCAAAGATTTTGAGCAAGGTAATAGAAATGGGAGATATTAAAATAGCACAAATTCCTTTCAAAGAAGGGTAACTGGAAACTGTTCCATGATAATAATTAATGTAAATATGCAGAGTGCACCAATAATAGGCCAGTTAAGATTTCTAGTAAATGCTTCAATGGTAGCTAGCAAAAGTTTTCAAGCAATGGAGACTAAGATATCAAAATTGAATAAAAAAATATATCAATATAAGAAAGACTACTCCCTTAAAGACAAAATAGTAGTTGGGTTGGAAAATAAAAATAAAGACTTGACTGCAAAACTTGATAAGTAGAAATTAGAGTTTGACAAAAGTATAACAACAATAAAAACTGAGCTAGATGTAACAAATCAAAAAATACAAGATCTTAAAGATCAAGCTACTATCATAGATGCTTTGATGGTTAAGAAGATTGAGGATGAGCTCCAAACTACCATTACAACAAATAAAGTTTTTTCTGATGACAATTCAAAGTTATTATCACTTATAAAGAATTTTAAAAGATCCCTAGTGGAGCAAGTTCAAAATAGGATGATAGCATTATCACACTAGCATCTATTGAAGGAGAAAATAATACAAGTAATCAAGCAGTTCCACACTCAAACTACTATGCATTAGCTGGCCCTAGACACACCCAGATCAGTCTTGGTTAAAGGTCTTGATTGAAAAAGACATAGCAACAATCACTCCTAGGCTAAGACAATTGTATTTAAGGAGGATCTGAAACATATGTGAACTTCAGAATTTGGCCTTCAACATGGATATTGATAAACATCAGCTCACAATCAAGCTGGGATTCATTAACAAATTTTTTAATTATTTGATTGATATGAAAGCTCCTAAATTATAGGAAGAACAATATGTATAAGGTAATGCTGCCAATTGGGTAGATAATACCATTCAATTTCTTGAACAATCATTTTTTGAGAAGCAAATCTCATATTTAAAGTAAATAAATGAACTTGCTCAAGAAGAAATCACCAGATTCTTACATGCTAGAAGGTTAGAAAATGTTCTAATAGGATTTAGAGCAGATATAGTAAAAATTTAGATATTTCCTATCTTATTGCAAATTGATTATAAAGATCTTAGAGATCTAAATAAAAAAATGCATCCATTCCTCCCAACAAAGTTGATTCCAATAGCCAACACCCCTACCAAGTCTTCCTATGAATAAGCTACTAGGAGCAGTAAGTAGAAGGTTCTATTCTCCAGTAGGCAAAGACCCCAAAGAGCCACTAGAAGATTGTATTCTTTCAAAATTACACTCTAAATTGGGGTGAAATAAAACTATTCTTTTATTCTTTCATTCGTATCATAAATTCTTTTCATAAATTCCATTCATTCTATATTCATTATCTTTGATTCCTCGATAGTCATGTAAATTATATAGTCCCTGAGAGTTATATTTATTTTCTCTGAGTCCCCAGGAGTCATGTAAATTATAGAGTCCCCAAGAGTTTTAATCATTTTCTTTGATTCCTTGAGAGTCATGTAAATTATAGAGTCCTTAGGAGTTATATTCATTTTCTTTGAGTCCCTAGGAGTCATGTAAATTATAGATTCCCTGGTAATTATATTCATTTTCTTTGAGTCCCTAGGAGTCATGTAAATTATAGTCCTTGGGAGTTATATTCATTTTCTTTGAGTCCCCAGGATTCATGTAAATTATAGAGTCCCCGAGAGCTATATTCATTTTCTTTTAGTCCCCACAAGTCATGTAAATTATAGAGTCCCTAGGAGTTATATTCATTTTTTTTGAGTCCCTGGGAGTCATGTAAATTATAGAGTCCCAGGGAGTTACATTCATTTTCTTTGATTCCCTGGGAGTCATGTAAATTATAGAGTCCCCAAGAGTTATATTGATTTTCTTTGAGTCCTCGAGAGTCATGTAAATTATAGAGTCCATGGGAGTTATATTCATTTCCTTAGAGTCCCTAGAGTCATGTAAATAAAGCTCACCAATTCTGAGGGATGACATCATATTTTTTGGCTAAAATCAGTAGGTCTTAGAGTAGATAGTTCATTGACAAAGCTCTGACAAAGAAGATAGAGCCCACCAAGCTAAAGTAAGAGTAATGCATAAGAAGGAATACCTAAGTCCACTTTCTCTAAAATGTTTGACCTCTGAGGCCCTATTAATGTGTCAACACCAACTCATTTTCACATAATAGTGGTAGTTTCTTCTCGAAGCAAGTTGACATAATGTTTACCAACTACAATTACTTTGATCACTAACATCTACAAGAGAGATCATCAAGGTTGCAGAAAAGTAGATAGCAGCTGATAAAACATAGTGCTAAATTATCTCCATCAATTTGCAAATGAGTAATTATTCAATCAACTACAATATTATCCTCAATCAACTATAGGGCCAGAGATGAAGTAGTCAATGACATGTCAGAAGGATTATGGCTCTATGTACATAATGTAAATCATCGAATGGTCAGGATGATTAGTACTTATTTATTGTATAATCTAGCATAGTTGTGGTATTTATTGTAAATAGTTTCATTTTAATTGCTTCATTCAATACAAGCAATTATATATATTAATAAAACACAACTACCTAATAGAGCTGAGAAAATGTATAAATAGTAGACTATTAGTAGTCTCAAAGGTTTGATATTTTAGCAAATTTGCCCAAATTTGTAATATCTTTTCATATATGTTAATACAAATAGAAAATGCTTTTCCCTCTTTCAACAAAGTGGTTGTTAATTGCTTTTGTGAATGTTGTGTGTGAAATGTTTTCTTCAAATTATGGTTGTGCATTTTGATTACGAGACCCCAGGTGTGATATAGCTTGCTATTCTTGATCTTAGACATGGATTACTACCTGTGTTGTAATGCTTGGGTTGTATATTTCTTGTTTTAAATTTCATTTCATGTATTTATCTCTTTCCTGTAACCCTTTATATTTTCATTTCTTTCTAGTTACTTTTAACTTTAAAAATAGATAGAAACTGACCTATAAATTGGAGATTGAGTAGAAAACCAACATGAGTGCACTCCCACCACCTTTTTCTCTTTTAAGGAACCTATTTTTTGTGTAGTGGAGAACACAACCAGACCAAACCCCTTGAGGTTACACTACACCAATCAACACATAGCATCAGAAGTGCTAGTAAAAATAATATCATCAACATAGGAGCACTCAATAAAGATGTTGCTATCTTCAACTTTTGTATACAATGTGCTTTCTGGTAAGCATATTTGATTACTATTTTTTTTAAGGTAACCATCAATATGAGTGTACCATGCTTGAGGTGCTTGTTTAAAGTCATAGAGAGCCATTTTAAGTTTATACACCTTATCTTCTTCATTAGGAATAATAAATCCTTCAGGATGCTTAACATAAACAACCTCCTTTAAATATCCATTGAGAAAAGAAGATTTAACATCCATTTGATAGACTATCTATCCAAAACGAGAGGAAAGTGCAAGAAAAGATCTCACTATCTCTAGCTAAGCCATTGGGGTAAAAGTCTCATCATAATCTCACCCTTCTTCTTGAGCATATCCTTAAGCAACTAGATAGGATTTATGGTTGGCAATACTCCCATTAGGATTATGCTTCAATTTGTAAATCCACTTGACATGATTACCTTTTTATCTTTGGGAGAAGGAATAAGCTACTAAGTGTCATTCTTCTAGATTTGCTCAATCTCATCCTCCATGGCTTTCTTCCAATCCTCATTGGCAAAAAATTTAGTATATGAGGAAGGCTCAACAAATAAAGCCATCAATGCATAAGAAATATTTATCTATTGATTTCTAGCTCTGGTTTATGATCGATTCATTCATTTGTTGAGCTCTTTATCTAGTGTCAATGATGGAGGATGATAGTGCTCACTTGTCCACTTATTTTTTGTTGGTGGAGTATGAGCAGTAGGAGACTGGTTTGGTTGTGCCTATTATGATGAGCTGGTGGCTGATGAAGATGGTGATGAAGGTTGAGGAGGAGGAGGTGCAGTATTGTGAGAAGGTTCACAATCTTTATCAAGTTGGAATTCAGTAGGGGTATCTTTAACACCATTTTCTTGATTGGTTATGTCCTCTTCTTCAAAACTCACATCTTTGCTAATGTGAATCTTGCCACTTAGTGTATCATAATATATATAATATTTAGACACTTCAGAGTATCCCAATAAAATGCATTTGATGGATTTCTCATCAAGCTTCTTCTTATTTTCTTTTGGCACATGTATAAAATAGGTTGAGCCAAATATTTGAAGATGAGAAATATTTGGTTGTACACCAAACCAAGCTTCATAAGGGGTGGTATCCTCTAAAACATGAGTGGAAAATGTATTCAAAATATAAATAGCAGTATGCACTACTTCACCCCAAAAACTAGTGGGAAGACCCTTTTCTTTTATCATGCATCTAGCCATCTCAACAATTATTTGGTTTTTCTCTTTAGCCACTTCATTTTTCTATGGAGTGTAGGCAATTATATACTATCTAAGAATGCCATATTGATGGCATAAGTTCTTAAATTCATTAGAAATGAATTATCCTCCTATATCAGTTATGAACTTCTTAATAAAATAGCTAGATTATTTTTCAACAAGAGATTTAAATTTCACAAAACTCTCAAAAGAGTTAGACTTTTTTTAAAATAAATAAAGCTCGCTCATCCTAGAAAAGTCATCAATAAAGATAAGCATATATCTTGACATACCACCTTGGTTGGAAGTCTACATTGGTCCACGTAGGTCTACATGCACCAATTGAAGAGGATACTTGGCCCTATATTGGTGCTTTAGAAACTTCACTCTATGTTGCTTTCCTACCATACAACTTTCATAGACCTCACTTGGTAT
>Ga0115851_102292_pt1 | contig 10073 bp, 12 predicted proteins | sample InSIn2gowninarea_FD_83865 | JGI IMG/M metagenome (GOLD analysis project Ga0115851, IMG submission 83865)
AGTGATACCAAAGTTGTTAATCTACTTTATTAATTCCTCATTTAAAAATCCAAGAGTTAAAATGATAAAATAATAACTTCAGTAACATTAACACGGAATCAAATAACATGATACTTTTTTAACATTCATAGGGAATCAATTAAATCTACATGCATCATTTTGGAGTGGTTACATTTATAGTAATTGCAACATAACAAGATCAAAGGTTTTATCGTTTATGTTGGGAGATTCCCAGAAACGCCCGACTGCCAATATATTTTAAATTTAGGAATTTTAATTTGAATCTAATTCCTATAAATTCTAACAAAGTATCATTTATTCTAGTGTCACCCATTATGATTTTCAACCATATAACAAAAAACTTTATTTATTAATACTTATTTATTAATTCAGAAAAATATTATTTTCCAACCAAAATCAATTGATCTCCTCTCTAATTTTTTAGGTTAAATCAAAACCCTTAATGTAACGTCGTGTGGTTGTCGCAATAGTTGAGCAGCGCGGGCGCTCCCACTGGGCATGCTGAATCATGGAAATGGGTGAACCAGTGAGTTAGAAAAGGGTGAGACACAGGCATGAGGGTGAGTTATAGTTGGCGAGCAGATTATCGAGTGGCAACAAGTTAAGGCCGTGGACTTACAGTGGGTGAGCAGGCAGCTCGAGCCTACGAGCTGACTTGAGCCTAAATGTTGAAGAGTCACGATGGTTGGGTGACAACATGTATCATTGGTGGGTTGACATGTCATAAATGAAACAAGCCGACGAGATTCTGTTATGGTTGGTGGGTCGGCCGAACACCCACATGATGAATGGGAAACCCTATATAAAACTAAATGGAAGAGTTGGTTGGATATCATCCGAACACATTCAACCAAGAAATAAGTGCGAAGTCGAAGTGCGAGCTAAGGCACACTGTGGTTCTGCGGTTAGGTGCAGAACAATGGTGTAATGAGCCTGCAACATAGGTGAACTGAAAGGTGTGAACAGGGAGCTCGAGAAGGCTGACACAGCGTGTGCACCTGCCAAACGAAACATTGAAAGAGTCAGCTAACTCATGCAGGGTGACTCATGGGTGGGAGCCCCCAGAGAGGTGAAACGAAGTGTGATCGAGGTGTTGGTTTGTGAACGAAGGTGCAGCCGGCATGCGGAGGTGCCCAGGTATGGTGGAACAGTGACACGGGTAGTGGCTCCCGAGTTGGGCAAACAACATGGTAATTGAGCGAATGCGTTCATGTGTAAATGATGAGTTGGACAAGTCATTCAGCGATCGTGCAGGCATGCCAACGAGCTGGGAAACCAATTTTGCTGGTTGAATGTAAAATTTAGCTAAGTGTAAGTTTTCGTTTTCTCGAGATTGTAACTTTATATATATATATTGTTGGTAGACTCATTACACAGAGTTTCTTGTCCCTTTATAACTGTTGTGCATTTATGGTTAATGCTCTTTTTGGTAAATGTTAATTGATTCCCTGTTAATGTTACTGAAGTTACCATTTTATCATTTTAACTCTCAGATTTTTAAAAGAGGAACAAATAAAGTGGATTAACAACTTTGGTATGAGTTAAGATATAATGATAATAGTTTGGAAATTAAGGGTTTTGATTAAACCTAAAACATTGAGATTAGTTGATTCTTGCTCGAAAATAATATATTTTTGAATTAATAAATAAGTATTAACAAATAAAGTTTGTTGCTCTATGGTTGAAAATCATAATGGGTGACACTAGAATAAATGATACTTTTCCAGAATTTAGAGGAATTAGATTCAAATTAAGATTCCTAAATTTAAATATATTTGCGTTCGGGCGACTCGAGGAATCGCCCAACGTAAATGGGAAAGGATTTGATCTTGTTATGTTGCAATTGTTATAACTATAACCACTCCAAAATGATGCATGTAGATTCATTTGATTCCCTATTAATGTTAAAAAAGTATCATGTTATTTGTTTCCATATTAATGTTACCGAAGTTACTATTTTATCATTTTAACTCTTGGACTTTTAAATGAGGAATTAATAAAGTGGATTAACAACTCTGGTATCACTTAAAATATAATGATAATATTTTGGACATTAAGGGTTATGATTTAACTAAAACATTAGGGATTGAGATTAGTTGATTCTGACTGGAAAATAATATTTTTTTGAGTTAATAAGTGAGTATTAATAATAAAGTTTGTTTTCCTATGGTTGAAAATCATAATGGGTGACACTAGAATAAATGATACTTTGTTAGAATTTAGAGGAATTAGACTCATATTAAAATTCCTAAATTTAAAATATATTGGCAGCTGTGCGATTTTAGGAATCACCTAACATAAATGAGAAAATATTTGATCTTGTTATGTTGCAATTATTATAACTGTAACCACTCCAAAATGATGCATGTAGAATTATTTGATTCCTTATTAATGTTAAAAAAGTATCATGTTATTTGATTCCTTGTTAATGTTACTAATTTTACAATTTTATCATTTTAACTCTTGGATTTTTAAATGAGAAATCAATCAAGTGGAATACAAACTTTGGTATCACTTAAAATATAATGATAATAGTTTGGACATTAAGGGTTATGATTTAGCCTAAAACATTAGAGATTGAGATTAGTTGATTCTAGTTGGAAAATAATATTTTTTTGAATTAATAAATAAAGTTTGTAGTTCTATGGTTGAAAATCATAATGGGTTGCACTAGAATAAATGATACTTTGCTGGAATTTAGAGGAATTAGATTGAAGTTAAAATTCATAAATTTAAAATATATTGGCAGCCAAGCGATTCTGGGAATCGCCCACCGTAAACAGGAAAAGCTTTGATCTCATTATGTTGCAATTATTATAACTTTAACCACTCCAAAATGATGTATGTAGGTTTATTTGATTCCTTATTAATGTTAAAAAAGTATCATGTTATTTGATTCCCTCTTAGTGTTACTGAAGTTACTATTTTACCATTTTAACTCCTGGTTTTTTAAATGAGGAATTAATAAAGTGGATTAACGACTTTGGTATCACTTAAAGTATAATGATAATTATTTGAACATTAAGGGTTTTGATTTAACCTAAAACCTACGTCAACATAATATCAGAATCTTGACCCATGTTCAATTAAAGCCAAAAAGTTTAGGTTTCGCCTTCAATTGCAACCTACACGATTGAAATTTGTTAAACATAAATTCTTCTCATTATATTTACACGGTTTGGTGTGCATCGTTTTTCACATCGCAAACAAAATTCTACTTAGTAACGTGGACTGAAAATTCCATGTTCACGCAACATTCATCTCTAACTACTGTTTTCTCCAATTTGGCAGCCGGACAATTCCAGGAATCGCCCAGTTTTCGCCGATGGCTGCGCCCCCATGGGCAACCCGGCGGTTACCTAGAGATTCTAGAAATCTCTCAACCATAGCCCTACCACCCATGGGGGCATGACCCTTGGAGGGGAGGCTTATTTATATTTTAAAATGGGCTAGGCTTACAACCGCACCTGCGTCCTAGATGGCGGGGCTGTAAGCGTGACCCATTTTAAAATAAAAATAAAAACTTGATATTAATATATATATATATATATTAAACAAATGTATTTAATTTTTTGAAACAAATAATATTTATTTTTATTTTTTTTAAATGTTTTTTTTTAATAATGTTAAAAAAAGAATTAAATCAAAATTTAAAATTTTAAAATTTTAAATATAAAATTTAAAATGTTTTTCTTTTAAATAAAAAAGGTTTTTTTTTTTTAATCCCAAAATAACTATAATTTTTTTAATTTTAGATGCTCTTTTTTTTCTTTTTTCCTTTTTACTTTCTATTTTTTTTTAGTTTGAACTTTTCATTTTTTTAGTTCTTTTTTAAATGTTTGAATCTTTATTTTAGTAATTTTTAATTTTTTTTTGTTAATTTTTAATTTTTTTTTATTTAATCTAGTTTGTCTGAATTTTTTTATTTTATTTTTGGGTAGTTTTTTTTAATGTTTTCTATTTTTACTTACTTAATTTTACAATTTTTTTTAAATATATATTTTTATATTTTTTATGTAAAAAAAATTGACGTAAAAAATTTAACATGTAAAAAATTATTAAATTTAGAAAACAATTATTGACATTTCATACATTAGAAAATTTAAAGTCAAAAAATAGGTCTTTTAAGAAAACGACTGATGCAAAGTCATCACTTTTTTAAATCAGCATGCAAATCACTAACATTCTAAAACATGATGTGCATGAAAAAAAATTAAAGTGCCAAAAACAATGCTTTAAAAAAAATATGTGTATTATGCGTCGCCCCATTGCAAAATCAGGTCACTTTTTTGCTATCTCTATGAAACGGGTAACAATATCAGTTCTGGCATCAATGTTTACATTGTTACTTGCTCAGCTGCCTTTTAGTCTATGATTCGACTGCTTCTACTCAAGTTGAATGAAGGGGAATTCGAAGTGAGGAGTAATAAATGAGGAGGATTCCTTCCTACAAATCCTCTCCTCTGTCTACTTTGAGTTATTGTTGGAATTTGACTACTGGATCCTTGACTTTGACCTCAAAATCCATCAATAATCTGCATTAAATAAATGTTAGACCACATGGCATAATAACTAACTCAGCTCACCCTATAAGCATAAATATAATAAAAAAACATATAATAAGCTAAGAGAATGGTTGATTTGACTAGGTTAGGAGGTTAAATGAGCCCATATAATTACCCATTTATGTGGTTCATCATCACTCCCCTACTGAAGGTGTTTCTCATCGTCTGAGCAACCTAGTCAATCTTTTCGTTTTTTATGGCCCTGCTGGCCTCCCTAGCATTCCAGGCTTCAAATGTGGTCTTCTTATATCCCCCATAAAATCTTGCCTTTTTGTCTATGTCCTTCCACTGTTCCTCCTCTTCTTCTTCTCTTCTACCTTCGAGCATGCCTAATATGAGTACAGGACTCAGTTTGAGGCCAATCTAGTTGACCTTTGGCCTTTGCATGGAGTGCTTGCACATTGGCACTCTTTTTAATGCCTCCTTTAGCCTCATGGGGAAATAGTATTCCCTGATCTACAGACTGTGGGGTAGGGTGTTCCATCTTCTCATGCATGCATGCACACAATCCTACCCAAGTAGTCTAAACATATATTCAAAGTGTGCAATGGCTTGTTCTTGATTGGATAGATATTTAGGGGCAATCTGAAGGACATTAGAAAGCAGGTTGTGTGTGATGATGAGTGCCATAGGATCTGATGGCTTAGCTCTTATCATCAATGGTTCATTTTGCTTTGTTATTAACAATCCTTTCATTTCTGCTGCCCTCAATTCTTCATGGTTCATCCATGAGGTCATGGCCATTAATTACAGATCCCTAGCTTGCCATTGGGGTCCCACACATTCATGTCTGTGAGGGCCATGTTGTGTAGGTAGAACTCTACCATCTTTGCTTTATCCTCTGAGGTGCTTTGGTCACAAAAGTCCATGAATTGCCTATAGTCTTGGAAAGCTGTTTTGTCTCCTTGTGCCAAATTTTTTATTTGGAATTGAAGCCATTGATCCTTCAGATAGAGGCCATAAGATTTGTTGGTGTTATACATTGTAATGCTTCCATGGATAAGCTGGCCATGTACGGCACATGAGCCTCTTTCTCCTACAGTTGCCTCCTTAATAATTAATTCTCATTTTCAAGGTTGCTTCTTGTAATGGCTTCTCTCTCTCTGACAACACTCAATTCCTTGCTCAGTTCCCTAAGTTTGTTTTCCATGTGGCCAATATCCTCAACTCCTTTTGACTTGGCTATCTGCATCCACCTATGTGTTCTCACTCTCTCTTTCTCCAATTCGAAAAACAATGGAATTGTAAATTTCTATGGGATTATCTTGCCTTCCTTGAGTAGTCAGTAATAGGAGTCAAGATTAGGCTGGGGGTCAGATTATTATAGCTCTTGTGCTTCCTCCTTCACCTTTAGCTGTCCTCCTATCTTTTCCTCAAGTTTTTGTGTCTGTTGTAGGATGGTTTAGCCTCTTGGCCATAGATACTCAGAAAAGACAAGGGATTTGATTTATTTGAGGGTTTCCCCTCATTTATGACTCCATACTTCGAATTCTCCTTCAGAAAGTTCAGAGCACAAGCAGCCACATCAATGCACCAAAGAGGCAACCGAGCAAGCGAAGGATAACTAATGTTTATATCAAGTTTTGGGAGCCAAGCCTCCCTAATTTTAAGGGAGATGTTGGGAGTTCCAGTTGTATAAGTAGAGAGGCCTAGGACCTCATTAGGTTGTTGAATATTAGCCAAATTTTTGAACTTTTATTGCAATTTTTCTTTGCTTAACTTCGAGCTTACTTTTGTGGACAGTTTCATGTAATCTTACTATTATTTTGATAATGAAGATGAGATTTTTGTTGAGCTAGCACTGAGTCTTCTCAGAGATTTGAAGCTCTTGGGTTAGGGCACAATCCAAGTAGCCAAGCACCTCTTGTTTTTTATTTATATATTTTGTTTCAATTTATGAATTCATTGTTGTTAGATAGATTTCTTTCTTGGTTAAGGATAGGTTACTTTTGGTGATTTAAAAGGTTGTTTTCATTTCAGTTTGTTGTAGTAGGTTGAGTCGCTGTAGGAAAAAGATACAAAAATTCCATCAACAGAGCCTTGGCCTCCTTTCCTCCCTTTGGGACCATGAACTGAGGCCAAGACCCTCTTGCTCCCACAAAAAAAAAAAAAAGATTTTCCTTTTGCATAGGATTTCTAGTGTTGTGGTTTGTTAAAAGGTTAATGCTTTAGTTGTAGATCTGTCTCACCATGTTCATTTTTGTCTTTACAATAATTTTCCTTCCATGTTTTCTTTCCATATAGCATTGTTTAGCATTTACTATCCTAGATCAGAATTTAGACTAGCATAATGGACGATTCTGTTTTTTAGTGTAGCTAGTTTCTTTGCTTGCTTAGTCTCATTGTTTGATTTTCAATTCTCTTGTAGTACATCTTTGCTCACAATAAGTCAACAAATCATCCATGACCATCTCTCTTTCATCTATGTTCCACAGGTCATCCAAAGTCCCTCACAAATCTGCCTTAGTTTTATGTACTTTTCTCATGAACTTTCCTCTCTTTCTTTGAACAAGTCCAGCCATACTTCGCTTCCCTAATCCTTCTTGATGAACCCTAGACACCTTAACACATCCTCCTAGATATTATCTATCCTTTCCACCCATTTTTATACCTTCAAAACCTCTAAAATAACTCTCGACATCCTCCTGTAGACCTCCTACAGATCCCCTGCAGCCCCCTATAGATTTTCCTGTACATGTCTTTTTCAAGTCTGATTGCAGGAAATGCCTCCAGAAGGACTCCTAAGACCTCCTAGGACCCATCCACACCTTACTACACCTCTACAAATTCCAAATTCATCCGCCATTGCCACCTAATCATTGTCACGCACACAAACAAATAAATTACATGCATGACAATTTCACCTAAAAATACATAAAAATCCAAAATGATGTTTTTTCTCATTCCCTCTAGAAATAGCTTTGAGTATATGTTGATTGCTTCCGAGATTAAGTGACAGCATTCATTTCATGGTTTTTTGTCTCTATTTCTGCAGAAATAGGATTAGTTGGTTGATTAGGGTTTGCTAGGTTTGCTTTGCATTTTAGTCTTGTTTCTATTTCTACAAGTAGAGTAGCCTCTATAGAGTAAGCTTTCCTTTCTTTCATCACATATAAAGCTAATTCTAGAATTCATATAAGTTGGCTTGAGCTCCTAGTGATCTTGCACTAGATGATCAAGTGACAGCCTACAATAAGAAATGGTACTTATGCATACAACACTATCGCTTCCAAGTTTGTTACGAACTACCGGGTCAATAAAAGTAAAGTAGGAAGCCCAAGAATTGCAACATTATTGCTACAATACTGGTACTCACCAACTATTACAATAGGGTAACTTAATTGAGGTAGAGTCAATGAGTTTGAGTACATGCACAGAGGGAAATGCGGGTAATAATTTTTCCTGAACACGAAAGTGATTTAGTGTATCTAGGCTTCTAGAAACTAGAGGAATCATGATACATTCAGATAACAATATTCAATAGGAAGAAAATCAATAGGTTAACCCTAGGCATACGTAAGAATAGTTTTGTTATTCATTGAACAAACTAAACACTATAAAATAGGTTACCTGTTGATGAAAAACTAGGATAGAACGTGGTAAGATGATTCATTGTAATAGTTTCTCATGAGGCATGAAATCCTTGAAGATACAAGTAATGAGTAACAACGAAAGGCAAACAAATGATAATATAGAGTAACTAATTTGTGCAAATATACACCATTGGTTCCACTAAGAATGCAAAAGAATAACTTTCATGAGGCAAATATGAGTCGATTACCTAGGAATGGAGAAAGCACATGTGCCTCTGTGTTCCAGATCTAGCATTGAATTTCGGTAAGAAATTAACATTAGGGTTACAAACATGATATTGGCAGCAAGCAACAATAGAGTAAAACTAGAGAAACAACCAGGGTATGCGTAAGAATAGGATTTTAGTTTAGGGATTTAATTTTGAATTGTCGATTTCTGTCCTTGCATCATGATCCTCCATGGTATATGGGTGGGAAGTCACTTGCTGACATGTGTGTAGAGTCTACATGGAGTGAGAATGGTTAACATAGGCAATGCCATCATATGGGCCTAGGAAGAATGGAAGTCATCCAGGTTAAGCACGATAATCAAGGGGCATGTGAAGAGAGATATAGTTGATAGTTGGTGGACTCCACAAACTCACGATGTGGCCTTAATATATATGATCACCATGTGAAAATAGAGATATTATAACTTATAATGAAGTCTGAACCAAACTATAGATATGCATACCCAAATACAAAGTATGAATATACCACTAATAATGATAAAATAATTAAACGACCAAGGAAAAGGCTATTAAGAATCCTCCAAAAGCAAATAATGTTAACAAAAATAAACATTGTTACCATAGTATTTAATCAAAAGGAGGGAACATGGTGCATAAGACTTGGAATGGGAGGTGACTTAATACCCTTAATCTAAGTTTAAAATATATTAATATCAACTACAATACCTATATATAGTAAAGTATAGTTGCATATCATAATTGGATATTAATGAAGGAAGAAGATACGCATCAGTAGAAAAAAGGAATGTTATAGAGACATGAAAAATGGTATCAGAGTACATGTTTACCACTATGGCCTTAAGGAATCACCACCGAAAACAAAGACCTCAAAAATAATTCTAGGGAGGAGGATGGAGCTCCGAGCGAATTACCCTAGATGGGGATACGGTTAACTTCGACTTACGACCGACAACCATAACCTCCTGCTCACCTTTCATTGGCTCTGTCTACTACTAGCTGCCCTCCGCCTGCATCATCTACCTCCACTTTTTGACAGTTATGGTCCCTATTTTCCAGCTACAAGATGAATGATATGGAGCTTGTGATAGTCGACAATTCATAAGACCCTTACCCTAACCACCGTATTTTTTGGCACCCTAACCCTACGTCGACCCTAGTTACTTAGTGCTCTTTTGTCACTTCGTCACCATCGATCTCATCTCTAGTGGTTTCTCTTCCCCAACTGTCTGCATCCTCACTCCATATCATGAACCTATCGATCAATTCCCTAGCCCTCGATTGTCCTCTGCTCTCACTTGGTCGTGAATGAGCTTTCTGATGAAGTGCATGTGCAGTTCAATGTGTTTGCTACGCTGATGTTGGACTGGATCTTTGCATAGTTGAATGGCACTTTGATTATCACACCAAAGTGTATTCGGATATTGCTGCTGAAATCCAAACTCTGACAGGATCTGACGAAGCCACAAGGCTTCCTTACTAGCTTCTACGGCACCATGATACTCTGCTTCTGTTGAAGAAAGAGAAATGGAACCTTGTTTCTTGAAAGCCCATGTAATATGTCCTGAACCAAGAGTGAACACATAACCTACAATAGACTTTCAATCATCAGGGTCACCAGCCCAATCAGAATCAGTGAAACCAACCAATAGAGGAGCTGCTTCGGCACTGTAATGAATCCCAAACTGAGTTGTACCTTGAGCATA